>Ga0265594_1000682_pt1 | contig 27608 bp, 31 predicted proteins | sample saktaG_11_FD_190147 | JGI IMG/M metagenome (GOLD analysis project Ga0265594, IMG submission 190147) | Saline water microbial communities from Sakinaw Lake, British Columbia, Canada - sak_2011_5_24_80m | ecosystem: Environmental > Aquatic > Non-marine Saline and Alkaline > Saline ... | reverse complement strand
AAACTCATCATCATCCTCGATGGATCCGTCGAGAAGCTGAGGGAGATAGCTGGTTAGATGAACGACCTGAGACGCATCCTCAGATACGTGTCACCCTATAAGAGGGAGGCGGCCCTGGCAGTCGTGCTGCTTGGGCTCGTGGTGGTCACCGACCTCTCCATCCCGAGGCTGGTGCAGGTGATCATCGACGACGGCGTCGCCAACAAGGACATGGACGTCGTCGTCAGGACGAGCATCCTCATGATAGGCGCCAGCATACTCAGCGCGTTGCTGATGATCGTCAACACCGTGTACTCGGTAAGGGTCGCCAGGAGCTTCGAGGCGGACCTCCGCGAGGCCGTGTTCACGAAGATACAGACCTTCAGCTTCGGCAACCTCGACGACTTCACAACGGGCCAGCTGTTGACCCGGCTCACGAGCGACATCAACCAGATACAGATGATCGTGCTGATGAGCCTCCGGATGTTCACCCGGGCGCCGCTGATGTTCATCGGCAGCTTCACCATCATGTTCGCTACCAACCCGCGGCTCGCCTCCGTCATCCTAGCGCTGCTTCCCGTCACGCTGGTGCTGGTCACCGTCTTCGTCAGGACGGTTCAGCCACTGTTCACCCGCGTGCAGGAGAAGCTCGAGTACCTGAACCAGGTCATGCAGGAGAACCTCACGGGCATCAGGGTGGTCAAGGCGTTCGTCCGCAGGGACTACGAGGGCCATAGGTTCGACGAGGCCAACAGGGAGCTTTACGGAACCCAGCTGCGGGTGACCCAGCTCCTCAGCATATTCTTCCCGCTCATCATGTCGCTGATGAACCTGGGGACCGTGGTCATCATCTACTACGGCGGTCTACAGGTCTTCGCCGGCACCACAAGCGTCGGCCAGATCATGGCTTTCATGAACTACCTGTTCAGCACAATGTTCCCGGTCATGATGCTCAGCATGATGGCGGGCCAGATATCCGCGGCAAACGCATCGGCGACGCGCATCATGCAGGTGCTGGACTCCGAGCCCGAGGTGCCGGACCGCCCCGAGGCAGTAGCCCTAGACGAGATGAGGGGCAGGGTGGTCTTCGAGGGCGTGAGCTTCAGCTACAGGGAGGACGGCGGCGACCCTGTGCTCTGCGACGTGAGCTTCACGGCGGAGCCTGGGCAGACCGTCGCCATCCTTGGCTCAACTGGCTCCGGTAAGAGCAGCCTCATCAACCTGATACCCAGGTTCTACGACGTGTCCTCGGGGCGTGTGACCATCGACGGCGTGGATGTCAGGGACATCCAGATGAGCCAGCTCAGGGACCACATCGGCATCAGCCTGCAGGAGGTAACCCTGTTCAGCGGCACCGTCAGGGACAACATAAGGTACGGCAGGCCCGACGCGTCCGAGGAGGAGGTCGTCAGGGCGGCCAAGGCGGCTCAGGCCCACGACTTCATCATGGGCTTCCCCCAGGGCTACGACACCATGGTGGGGCAGAGGGGCGTGAACCTCAGCGGCGGCCAGAAGCAGAGGGTGGCCATCGCCCGCGCCCTCCTCATGAACCCGGTGATACTTATCCTGGACGACAGCACGAGCTCCGTCGACGTGGAGACCGAGACAAGGATCGAGGCCGCCCTAGAGGAGCTGATGAAGGACAGGACAAGCTTCATCATCGCCCAGCGGATAAGCACGGTACTAAACGCAGACAAGATACTGGTACTCGACGAGGGAAGGATAGCCGCGGAGGGCAACCACAGCCAGCTCATGGAGACCAGCCCCATCTACAAGGAGATATATGACAGCCAGCTCGGCGACGGAGGGCTGAACAGATGAGCGGACACGCGCCCAAAGGCGGCGGGGACGAGGAGCGAGAGCAGCGCGCCGGCATGATGCATCGGGGTCCCAGAAGCTTCGGCAACATAGAGAAGGCCGAGAACCCGCGGAGTACCCTTACGCGGCTCCTCGGATACCTCGGAGAGTACCGGCTCCATATGGTGTTGGTGACTGTATTCACGGTCATCAGCACACTGTTGAACTTGGTGGGGCCATATCTGCAGGGAGTAGCCATCGACAAGTACATCATCGGCGGAGACGCCGAGGGCTTACTCAGGATCGTGCTGCTATTGTTGGGAACCTACGTGGCGAGCGCAGCCATGTCTATGGCGGCGGGCTGGGTCATGGCGACCATCAGCCAGCGTAGCCTCATGAAGCTTAGGAAGCAGCTGTTCGAGCACATGCAGACGCTGAGCCTGAGCTTCTTCGACAGGAACCAGGCCGGAGACCTAATGAGCAGGCTCACCAACGACGTTGACGCCATAGCCTCCGCGCTGGCGCAAAACGTCACGCAGCTCATCAGCAGCAGCCTGACGCTTGTAGGCATCGTAGCCATGATGTTCTACCTGAACGTCTGGCTGGCGCTGGCGAGCCTCGTCGTCTTCCCGCTGATGATAGTGTTCACGGCGGTTGTGAGCGGCAGGACCCGCACCAGCTTCAGGGACCTCCAGATGAATCTAGGCAAACTAAACGGGGTCATGCAGGAGACGCTTACAGGCCAGAAGGTGGTCATCGCCTTCGGCCAGCAGGAGTTTGTGAACAGGAAGTTCACGGCCTCGAACATGCAGGTAAGGGAGCTAGGCATCAGAGCCATGACCTACGCCATGCTGATACCGCCGCTTATGGGCATCCTCAGCAACGCTAACATCGCCATAGTGGCGGGGGTGGGAGCCTGGATGACCATCAAGGGTCTCACCACCATAGGGGTCATCGCTGCGTTCATCACGTACAGCAGGCGCTTCGCGGACCCCCTGCGCCACTTCGCTGACCTCTACAACAGCATACAGAGCGGGCTGGCGGGTGCCGAGAGAATATTCTCGGTAATAGACACCGAGCCCGAGCTGAAGGACGCTCCGGACGCTGTGGCCGTAGACGACTTCGAGGGGCTCGTGGAGTTCAACGACGTCGACTTCAGCTACGTGCCCGAGGTGCAGGTGCTCAAGGACATCACCTTCAGGGCCGAGCCGGGGCAGACCATAGCCCTGGTGGGCCCCACGGGGGCGGGCAAGACCACGATGGTGAGCGTGCTAACCCGGTTCTACGACATCCAGAACGGCGGCATCTCCATCGACGGCACGGACATCAGACACATTAAGAAGGACGACCTCCGGCGACAGCTGGGCATCGTCCTCCAGGACGTGTTCCTGTTCAGCGGCTCAGTGATGGAGAACATCAGGTATGGCAGGCTCGACGCCACAGACGAGGAGTGCATCGAGGCGGCGAAGCTTGCCAACGCCGACGGCTTCATACGGCGCCTGCCCAAGGGGTACGACACAGACCTCAGCGAGCGCGGAGGCAACCTGAGCCAGGGGCAGAGGCAGCTGCTTAGCATCGCCAGGGCCATAGTCGCGGACCCCTCGATACTGGTGCTGGACGAGGCGACGAGCAGCGTCGACACCCGCACCGAGGTGCAGATACAGGAGGCGCTGCTCAGGCTGATGAAGGGAAGGACGAGCTTCGTCATCGCCCACAGGCTAAGCACCATCAGGAACGCCGACATGGTGCTGGTAATCAACGACGGCGAGATCATAGAGCGCGGCACCCACGACGAGCTCTTGGCAAAGAAGGGGTTCTACTACAACCTCTACATGAGCCAGTTCAAAGGCACCAACAACGCCTAGAACCCCTTTTTTAAAAAATAGGTTGTTTCAGCGCTTCAGCTGGCTCAGGGTTGCTTTAACTCCGGCACTGATGAAGCCTGTGTCGGAGCCGACCGCTATGAACCTGTAGCCCTGTTCGATGAGTTCGCCGCAGTGGGCGGGGCTTTTCCCGAACGCTATTCCGGGGGCGACTTTGGAGCCTTTGCATGCTTCGAGCACCCGGTCCATGGCCTTAACGACCTCTGGGTGCCAGAACTGGCCCCTGTAGCCCATGCTCGCCGAGAGGTCGCTGGGGCCTATGAAGGTGGCGTCTACGCCCTCCACGGCCACTATCTCCTCGATGTTGTTCACTGCCTCCATGGTCTCGATCTGGGCTATCACGAGTATCTCGTCGTTGGCTATGTCCATGTACTCCTTGGCTGATATGCCCCAGGCGCTCGCCGGTCTACCCGCCGCGCAGCCCCTCAGCCCCTCGGGCATGTACCGGGAGTACGCCACCGCCTTCTCCGCTTCCTCGGCCGAGTTCACCCAAGGCACAACTATACCGTAGGCGCCTGTGTCGAGGGCCATCTTTATGGCGTTCATGTCATTCCACACGACCCTCGCTATGGGCAGAGCGCCCTCGTTGCCAGCGGCCCTGACAAGCCTGTCCAGCGTCTCCATGGTTGTCGGCCCGTGCTCGCCGTCTATGAGCACCCAGTCTAGGTCTGAGTCGGCCACGGCCGCAATTGTTCGCTCGTTGAGTATACCTATCCATGCGCCCAAGGCCGTTCCACCCTTGGCTAGCTTCTCCTTCACCTTGTTCCGCATGAATATGGTATTGGATCACAGGTTATTTAACACCCAGAGTAAAGCAATGAGTACACAAAGACATGGATTCGGCTTTGGGGCTGATTCATTGACCCTAAAGTTATCATCGTCAGCACAGATACCAACGTGAACAGCGATGAAAGGCATAGAGGGCATGATAACGTTCACCTACCACGAGGACATCGAGGCAGCCGACAGGTTCTACGGCGAGACCCTGGGGCTCGAGCGGGTCATGGACAGGGACTGGGTGAAGATATTCAAGCTGGGCAGAGACAGCCACGTCGGCCTCGTCGACTCGGAGAGGGGCTACCTCAAGCCCTCCGAGGAGAAGCCGGTGATGCTCACCATAATAGTCGAGGACGCCGATGAGTGGCACAGAGAGCTAACGGAGAAAGGCGTCAAGACGAACCACCCGCCCCAGGAGGCAGGCGAGATACACATGAAAGGCTTCCTAACATGGGACCCCTCGGGGTATGTAATCGAGGTACTAGAATTCCTGACCAAGCCATACGGCGAGAAATAGATCACTGATCGAGAAACATAGCCCACAACCATATAATAGAGCCGGTTAAGGGTTCAGAGACGAGGAAAAGCTGACACCCCGCGCCAGAAGAGGTACGGCGAAACCACTTGTGGTTCGCCCCTCAGGGAGAGGGAGTTCCTCCATACTAGATTCTTACCAGGCCGTCACTGCCCGGACGCCATTTACATCTCGCCCCGATGGCCCAGAAAAACGTTGGACGGTAGAGGAACACCCAAGGAGCGTCATCGCGAACCCGTCTGTAGATCTGCCTGTAAACACGTTGTCTCGCCTCGTCGTTGAACGTCCTCTGAGCTACCGATATCAGCCTGTCTACCTCAGGGTTCCTGTACCCCTGCCACCACGGTCCCTTGATACCCGAATGAAGCTTCTCACGTAACACCCTGAAGGTGCTACGGGGGCTGGAGTCGAAACAGCACATATCATGTATCTTCTTGGAGCGGACCATCTCTGCGTATGCTGGGCGGTCGCTGTAGAGCCTTACATCGACTTCAACGTCTACAAGGCTATACTGCTGCTTCATCAGCTCCGCTAGGGCGGGGGCTTCATCAGGCATAGAGGTTGGGACGTCCATGACTATCTCCAAGCCCGACCTGTACCCTGCCTCAGAGAGTAGCTCCCTAGCCTTCCCAGGATCAAAGGGGTAAGGCTCAGTCTCAGGGTCGTAGCCGAAGTGGTGGGGAGTGAGATAGCCGTTCAGCGGCTTGGCGGCCCCATTCTTCACGCTATTAATTATCTCTTTTACATCAACGGCGTAGTTTAGAGCTTGTCTTACACGTTTATCGGTGCAGACTCCCTCGGAGGCGTTGAACATCTGTATGATACAAAGGCCGCTATCGAGGCTGCTAATGGTCGTGTTCTCCTGTCCTTCGAGGAACCCCCGTCCCTCAACGCCTATGTGGGCTCCTATATCTGCCTCCCTTTCTGCCACCATCCGCACCCTCTCCGAGGGCTCTGTGACTCTGAGCCAACTGGATTCCTCAGCCGTCGGTGCCTCCCCCCAGTAGTCTTTGAACCTTTCAAGCACCACTTCCTCTCGCCTTGTCTCGGCGACCATCCATGGACCTGTACCGATGTACTCCTTGGGAAGCCTGTCCATCTCGTCGTCAGGACCGATAGGCATCTCGCATAGAAGATCTAGGAGGTCGGCGATAGGCTCCCCGGTGACAATTTTAACGGTGTCTCTCCGAGTCGTTTGGAACCTTGCATCACCTATGTAGCTAGCGTAGACTCCCTGAGTGCCGTAGGCGCCGCCTATGCTGGGGTCCACGACTCTTTTAAGACTGGACACAACGTCCTCGGCGTTCATGGCGTCGCCGTTATGGAACTCGACGCCCTCCCTCAGCCTGAAGACCCAGGTGAGACCGTCAGGCTCCACTACCCATTGAACTGCGAGACATGGGCGGAAACGCCCCGAGTCGTCTCTAGTTACTAGAGGCTCATACATCGAATAAACCAAGCTGTTCCTGTTTGCGGAGTCGCTGCAGATGTGGGGGTCACCAATGTAGACAGAGGACTGGGCAACTGTGAGTCTCTTCATGGGCTATATGGCTGTCGGCTCGGCTATAAGCTTAGGAGAAGTCACTGAGGTCGGTGGGCTCCTCCTGCTCAGCCACCTCCTCGAGGCTGCGGCCCGTCTTTACCGAGTTGGGCATCTCCGCCAAGACATCCGAACCGGGTCTAGCCTCGTCGCCCTTCATCTTGAAGAAGAGCCAGCGCGGCTTCTTGCCTCCGCCTGTCCTGATGAGGGCGAAACCTCCCCTCAGCTTAGCTCCTTCAAGCCACAGCGTGGCGTGACCCTCCTCAAGGTTCTCCTCAAGTGAGGCGTCCTCCCTCTTAGTGTTACGGTGTGTGCCTCGGTCCCAGACGATGACCGTGCCGGCCCCGTAGTGTCCCTCAGGGATCACCCCCTCGAAGTCGGCGTACGCCATGGGGTGGGTCCTCCGTGGGGACGGCTAGCCTCCGCACCTTGGGGTCCATCGAAGGCCCCTTGGGCACGGCCCATGACTTCAGCACGCCGCCAGACTCTATCCGCAGGTCGTAGTGGAGGTTGCTGGCGTCGTGCTTCTGTACGACGAAGATGGGATACCCGCCTCCTTCTTCCACCGCGGGGGACGGCTCAGGAGTCCCAGTGAAGTCCCTTTTCTCCTTGTACCTTCTCAGAGGATCGGAGTCAGACATACCCATCACTATGATATTATGGTCGATAAATGTAGTGAAAAAGTGGTTGGTCTACTGCTCGGCCATCTTCTTGCCTACCATGCGGGCAAGAGAACGAGCCTGAGAGTTCGCCTTCGTTATCAGTAGCTCGACTGTGTCCCTCGTGGCCCACTCGGCCTCCAAGGCCACTGAACGCGCCTGCTGGAACGCCTTCGCCAGGATGGTCGGCACGGTCGCCGGCGTGAAGTACGCCGCCTCCACGGCTACCTTGAAGGCCCCGCCTATGGCCTGCTCGAGTCTGCTACGGTAGTCGTCTAGGTCGAGTATCAGCGCGTCGCCGGGTATGATGTCGCCTCTCTCGTAGACCGCCTTCACCCGGAGGCCCATCTCTGAGGCCCTTACACCCATGCGCTGAAGCAGGTCGACTAGATCCTCGTTGATCGGCTCACCCACCCTGCACACGGTGGTATCCTGCACGACCCAGATGTTGCCACCCTCTATCCTAGTCCTCACGCCGAGGACCCCGAACTTGCCGATGAGGGGCCCCGGGCTGAGGCCTGTGTTACCAGCGCTGAAGACAATATTGTCGAGCGCAATGTCCCCGGCCTTGGCGAATACCCTGACCCTGTTGGCGTCCAGCTCCATGGCGACCTTGAAGGGGTTGCCGTTGGTGAACATGAAGACGTTGGGGCCTGCGACCTGCTCCATGAAGGCGTCATGGCCCTCCTTTCCGGCCTGCTCCATACTGATCCTCATCAAAGTGTTCTTGAGGACCTTGAAACGGAGGCGTCCTCGGAGCTGCCTCCTCATGTCTTGGAGCATGGCGCTTGTGACCTTGTTCAGGTCGGCGGCGGCGATGACGTCGTACTCGTTTAGTAGCTCGACTGTCTCCTGAACTGTCTCGGTTTTCTCGGATGGGATGTGGCTGCTCATGGTCTTCACCTAGTATACCTTGACGGTGTCGCCCATGGTGAGCTTCAGGAACACGCTCCGTATGTTCGCGAAGCCACGCTTCGTCGCGCCGGTCAGGTTTGTCATGACCGCCTCGATGTTCTGGGTGACGCCCTCGTCGCTCATCTCCTCCTTTCCGACTATGCAGTGGACAAACGGCTTGTCCCTGCTGCGTAGCACAACCGTGCGGCGCTCGCGCTCGATGATGTTGTCTATAGGCGCCTGCGGCGGCACGGGAGTGGGCATCTTCCCCCTTGGGCCCAGTATCGGACCTGCGACACGACCCACTGTCGGCATCATAGGTGCCTCAGCGACGAACACGTCATAATCCTTCAAGGCGTTCTTGGCTGCCTTCTTGTCCGTCGCGAGCTGATCAAGTTCAGCGGGCTCTACTACTGCGTCCGCTCCTGCCCTCCTTGCTCTCAGCGCGAGGTCGCCCGAGGCGAATACGAGCACCTTCCGGGCACCGACGCCGTTAGGCAGCTGGACCCGGAGGTTGACTCTGTTGTCAGGCCTGTTCATGTCGAGCTCCCTAAGGTTCACGGCGAGGTCGAAGCTCTGCTCGAAGTTACGAGCTGGAGCTGCCTCCCTTGCCTTCGCTACTGCTTCAAGTATCCGTTCCCTTGGGAGAGACATTGATGGTTCCTCTCTTTCTCACCAGAGATAGGTTATAAAGGTTTATTCGGCCTTCGCCAGCTGCTCGTCGTACTCGCCAGCGAGGATGGCGTCCTGAACCTCCTTGGCGTGGCGGCTGTCGACGGTTACGCCGGCGCTCTGGCACGTGCCCAGTATTTCCCGCACAGCGGCCTTCATACCCGCCGCGTATATCCCCTCTCGCTTCTTCTTGGCGATGCCGATGAGCTGGTCAAAGCTGAGGTCAGCGGCGAAGTTTGTGTTCGGCTCACCTGACCCCTTGTCGATTCCTGTGGCCTGGCTGATCAGCGCGAAGGTGGTGAGCATGCCTACCTTCACCGAGAACGCCCTGGTGTCGGTGTCGATGATCACGTCCACCGGAACCGGGAGCCCGTCGTACTCCGCCGTCTCCTCGTTGATCTTGTTGACGATGGCCATGATGTTGACGCCCATGGGGCCCAGCGCGGGGCCGATGGGCGGGCCACCCGTGGCCTCGCCTCCGTTGACGATGAAGTTGAAAGTCTTCTCTACCATTACATCTTTACTCCTTTCAGTTCTCTTACGTAGTCAGCGTGTACCGTGATAGGCAGTGTGAACGCGGCCTCCAGTATCTCGATGGTGACCTCCTCCTTGGCGACGTCAACCCTCACGACGCGGGCCTGCATTCCCTTGAAGGGACCGGCGATCACCTCGACCAGAGTCCCCTCCTCTAAGCCTTCAACCACTGGCCTGGTCTCGATGTAGTGGTTCACCTCGTCCGGGCTGATGGTGCCCTGCACGCGTTCACGCGTATGGCGCATACCCCTTATTAGCTCATCCACTATGTGGGGCCTCTCCGCCTCGACAATGATGTATCCCTTCAGCTCGGCCGGCGCCAGTATAGCCGCTATGGGCAGCCCTTCTACCTTCGCCTTATCCGAGAGCATCAGAGCTACTGTGCGCTCCTGGCCGTTAGTGACCTTAACCGCGTATAGGGATGTTCTTACCGTTCCTTCGGACAACTAGACCACGCCCGATGCACCATGCTTTGTAGGGTGCAAAGATATTAATATTGCTGAAAGACCGCGTTTGGGGAACACATATAAAACGCGGCCATGGAATATGGATAAAAGGTGAATAATTTGGGGTTCCTATCAGTCTTGAAGTCTCTGGTCATGACAGAGACCCACGACGTCGCGCTGCTGCTGTTCGAGTTCGAGGAGGTTCTCGTGGTCGCGGTCGGGTTCATGATCGTCCTGATGTACATTTTCTACGTCAAGTACCCATACAACAGGGACATCGAGTAGAACATCGGTAACATGTATGATTTATCGGTAGCCTATGCGCCGGTCCCGCCCTGCAGCGTGACAGATATGAGCCTCACGAGGAAACCAACCGCACCCAGGACGCCTATGCCGGCGAACACTATCTTGATGCTCATCCAGTAGGTCTTCCAGTCCGGCCGCGTGAGCGTCCTCATCAGCCTGTCCGCGTTCTGGAAGAACTCGTTAAGTCCCATCGTTTTCACCCTATCAAACAGTGATCTCTAGTTAAAGTTTACGTATTTTCTAGAAGCCTCTCCGCGAACCACTCCACGTCGAAGGGCTGCAGGTCCTTATACTCCTGGCCGACACCCACGTATATTACGGGCTTGCCTGTTAGGTAGCTGACGCTGAGGCTGCTGCCTCCCTTGGCGTCTGCGTCGACCTTGGTGAGAACCGCGGCGTCGAACCCGACTTGCTCGTTGAAGGTCATGGCCTGCTCCGTGGCGTCGTTGCCTATGAGGCTGTCCAGGATCATTATTGTGAGGTCTGGCTGGACTACACGCTTCATCTTCTGGAGCTCGTCCATGAGGTTCCGGTTCGTCTGCATGCGCCCAGCGGTGTCGATCAGAACGACGTCGACGCCCCGGGCCTTGGCGTGCTCGACGGCGTCGAAGCCCACCGCCGCCGCGTCGGAGCCGTACCTGTGCCTGATGACCCTGACGCCGAGGCGCCGCCCATGCTCCTCAAGCTGCTCGATGGCGCCCGCCCTGTAGGTGTCCGCTGAGGCGAGGACGACGGTGAATCCTTCATCCATGAGCAGCCTGGACATCTTCGCTATGGTGGTGGTCTTGCCTGTGCCGTTGATGCCTACGAACATGACGACGAAGGGCTCTCCCCTCGTCTTGGCCTCGGATACGAGTTTGAGCAGATCCATGCTGCCTGAGCCGTTCATCACAGACTCCAGCGACGCTTTGAGAGAGTCATGGATCAGCTTGGACTTGTCTCCGAACCGGGGTACGTCCTCGCCGAGAAGCCTCTCCTTGAGCTCGCTGCAGACCTTCTCCGCGACCTCGACGGAAACGTCGTTTCCGATGAGCTGAAGCTGCAGATCCCATAGAATCGGGTCCAGATCCTTCTCCGTTAGCCCAGCGCTATTAATCCTGTTGACTATGCCTTTGAGGCCCTGACGGAGCTTCTCGAACACTACTGTGCACCCTGGAAGGCGTTCTGGATCTCCATTGATAACCTTTCCGCCATTCCCTGATGGGACTCGAGCTGGGCAAGTATCTGGCCCAGCTGCTGCTGGACGGCGCCCTGCGCCTGCTCCATCTCCTGGAGCCGTTCACCGATGCCCTCGACGGCTTTCTCGCAGTCCATCTCCACGGAGACGTCCGCTCCTATGCCCACAACGACTTTGCTGATATCGCCGAGCTGGGCGTCCATGAACACGCCTCCCCCCACGGGGACGAGGAGCGGGTTCCCGGACTCGACGCCCTTGAGGTCCCTGAGCGAGCCCTGCGCCAGCCGAAGCTCGGACATGGAAGAGGTGAGAAGCTGAAGCCTCTGGTTGAGTACATCGACGGAGCCCTCCATCATCCTCATCTCGGTGACGAAGCGCCTGAGCTGCTTCTCCTTCTCCTGCTGACTCAACGGTTTACTCCTCTGGCTGCTCTTCCTCTACGCTTTGGATGGAGATCTGGTGTCGCTTGGCGCGGTGGCGACTCCCCATCTCGCTGTAGATCTTCTCCACTGCATGCTCCTCCTTGGCAGCCGACACCAGCTTGTTGAAGGTGAGGGGCTCGAAGAAGTGTTTCTTCATGATCTCGCCCTTGACCCTGAAAATCTTGACGCTCACTGCTCTGCCTCCGCCAGCTCCACCACGACGACACCCTCGTCGTCCTTCGTCATCTTGACCCGGATCTTCCGCGGCGGTTTCTTGATGCCCCGGGCCCAGATGTACTCGTTAACTGCGGGGTCGATGACAACCGCGGTGGGCTTCATGTGACGCTCAGTGAACTTCCTGAGCACCATCATAGCCTTCTCGGCTCTCCTGTATCTCTGAGCGATCCAGGCCTTTCCCAGAGGGACCGTGTATACTCTTTCTTCCTCCGACATAACTGACTCCCCCTAGAGACGTAGCTTCCTGTTACGCCAGTTCCTTCTGCTCTTAGGGCTCCACCGGACCTTGCCCCTGGTCTTGGCGATGATCCAGGCGGGCACCGACTTCTTTGCCTTCCCCGCCTTCGAGAGGCGGAGCTTGTACGCGAGATGCTTGTTTCGTGCCATTTTCCTATACTCTCCTTATGGTTATGTCCCTCTTGGTCTGCTGACTCTGTATCTGAGCGAGCAGCCGCTTCAAGACTTCGTCTGTGATCGGCAGAGCCATGCGCCCCGTCTGCGCTATCTGTATGAGCTGTAGCTCAATCTGCGCCGCGAACTCGGGCTGCACTAGCTTCACGTTCGTCAGTCTCTGCCTCGCTTCAGGTGTGAGGATCTTTCGGAGGATGCCTTGCTTCTGGGCCTCGGCCTCCTGCTGTGCCAGCGAGACCTCTCCCTGCTGGCTCCGCTGAGCCTGAATCTGGGCCATCCGTTGCTGCCTTAGCCTCTCAAGCTCCTCGTCTGAAGACATCGACTTTCACTTAGTAATCCTTGAGCTCTGGACGCTCCCTGTCCAGGTCTCTCTTTATCTGGGTGCTCATGGCGTCCAGAAGGCTGCGTCCCTTACCGGTGACTGTTCTGCCTTTGACGCCTTTCTTCTGGGCGAGGCCGGCCTGTTCAAGCTGCTGAAGTATGGTTCTTATGATGTTGCCGCCTGCCTTAGCGAAGTGGGCGGGTCTGACGCCTCTCCTCTTCCTCCCGCCGTACTCCTTCCTGAGCCTAGAGACCCCTACGGGGCCGTTCATGTAGAGCTTTCGTATGATGGATGCGCTCCTCACGTACCACCAGTCGGGGTTCTGAGGAACCCGTTCAACGTGGCTTCCTGTCTTCACGTAGCCTGACCACTCCGGCGGCTGGAGGTCTCCTACGTTCTCCTTGAAGTACCCTGAGAGCCGGTCTATTAGCATGTCAGCCGGTACGTCGTATGCTGTCGTCATTTTTCTTCTTCCCAGACGTTTGAACCATACAGGTTTCCGACATATATACCTAGTCTTTTACGTATGGCTCAGCATCTCTTAACCATAGAGATAAGATAAAAAAGTTTAGGCTGAGCGGAATCTATCCCACCGTTACGTTGTGGAGCTTCACCAGATTTATGATGAGACGCTGCATGGTTTCCCCACCATATAGGGTGCGGCGGCGGATGCAGGAACAAGTAAAAGCGGCGTCATTTTTTAGAGTTTTTTATATCTTATGTGTTAAGTATAAGGGGCATCTACCAACCGTAAATGATGATATACTATTTGTATACTATTAGTAAACGTGTGTTTACAGATTAAGGTGATAAATACCCGTTGAACATAGCTCTGTAGGGGCAGAGAAGTGAAGAAAAGGAACATCGTACTCCTCGTGCTGCTACTCCTGGGGTCGATAGTGACGACCACGCAGGCTTGGTCGATAATCCCGATAACGCAGGAGTCATCGTTCTACGAGGCGGAGACGGAGGCCTCGGACAGGGTCATATCCAACTTCAGATCCAGGCCGTTGGGGAAGAACCAGATCTTGATCATTTTTGATGTTAGTGCGGGCACGGAGTATGTCAACGTCACGGTGCAGCCCCTCGACGAGTATGGCAACATATTGAACTCCACCGGGCCGGGGTCGAAGATCAAGTACAGCGTAGAAGGAGGAAGCCTCGTAGACTGGAGAGATTTCCCCATACCTGACAAGGAGATGATTTTCTACTACGAGCACGAAGGCACTACAGGGGGGCAGCTCAAAGTGCTTTTCATAATATCCGATATAGTGCTCAACTACGAGACCGTTCTAATCGAGATCGAGGACTACTCGTAGAAGGCGGGGTCGGTGAGCGGGAAGCGGCAATGCATCTTCGTAGCGGGGAGACCGTGCCCCTTCACTGATGACGAGATCCCCTTACAGACGTGTCAGGTATGCATCGAGGCCTGGAAGACGGATCTGACCGTGAGAGCCCGTACAGGGAATTTGACGCCGATGACCCAGCGCACAGTCACTTTAACGGATGGCAGGTCAATGGCGGAGGTCGCCGCTATGCAGGCCAGGCTCAAGGAGATCGATGAGCTCTTCGAGGGCGGCCAGATAGAGCCCGGGGAGTACGTGAGGATGCGGAAGGAGGAGATAGAGCGTCTAATGTTGGACGACGAGCCTGCGCTGAGGCTGGATGGCTTGGATGGTGAGGTTGAGCACGCCGAGCCCAGGCAGACGCGGGTGGCCGTGGTGGTTAAGTCGCTCTTCGGGAACAGGGTGAACACATCCCCTCATGACTGGAAGCTGCCTGAATCCGTAAGCGACGCAGTCATCGACCAGATGTTCAAGCTCGCAGACGAACGGTCTCCGGGGAACATCAGGATAGGAGTCTGCGACCACAAGGTTGCGTGCATCCGGCACGCCAAGGGCAAGATGGCGCTGCTGGTGATAGGCATGGACGAGGCGTTCGAGACGTACGAGGCCGAGCTCGCGAGGCTGTCCAAGGTGTTCAAGGAAGAAAAGGGCTGGTTGAACGCCCTGAAAGAGATGGGTTAGCCTCTTAGATACTTCTTGTCAAGCTTGGCTACAACTGTGTAGAGAGGGTCCACGATCTGGGCTATGCGTGCCTTGCATGCGAGGCTCAGGAAGATGTATGCGTCGTCTCTGTCCCAGCCATAGTCCTCGACCATCCAGTTTATCAGCTCCCTGTAGGCTAGCCTGGCGGCGTCCTCGAGCGGCCTCGCGCTGCAGACCGTCATGATCTGGTCATCCGACTCGACCCTCGGCCACGCGGTGGTCCTCTTCTGCACCTGGAACCGCAGCTTCACAACGGCCCCGATCTCTACGGCCGTACCGCATATCTCGCCGTCGCCCTGCACGGCGTGGACATCCCCGAGGCCGAAGAGGGCGCCGGGCTGCGAGACTGGCAGATACAGCTTGTTCCCCGGCTTGACGTCAGGGCAGTCCATGTTTCCGCCGTGGGGCCCGGGTGCCAGGGTCTGTATAGCCTCGTAGGCGGGGGAGACGCCGATGGTCCCTATGAAGGGGTCTACGGGTATCTCCAAGATAGCTCCGTGGTCGGCCTCGTAGACGACCTTGCCTCCTTTGATGTAGCTGACCTTGGTCTTGGGCTCCATCAGGTTGAGCCAGCCCTCGAGGGCGCCGAAGCCCGGTATTATGCTTGAGCCGCCCCACTCCGGCAGCTCTATGCCGAGTATCTCCACCACCAGGGTGTCCCCGGGCTCGGCTCCCTCCACGTAGATGGGCCCAGTCACGGGGTTCAGGGCGCCCACCGCCCCATCCTCTACGGCCTGCTGAAAGGTGCGCTCAGGGCTAACGACTCCGCCGTAGGCGTCCCAGGTCTCCACCTCGACGGTCTCCCCCGGCTTGACGCGGGCGACCGGCTCGGTGTGTGGGTTCAGCGTCGAGTTGTCATAGGCGGTGAGCTCGTCCTGAGGTTTCTTCACTATCCTCTTGACCAATACGACCACAGTAGCCACTTGGTTTCAAGGGATTAAACGGTTACCCCACGGGTTTGGTGAAAAACGGAAAGAATAAAAATAGGCGGCGTGGTTGTGTAATAGCAGTCAGAATAGACTATAAACTGAGGTGAAAAGTATGGAATACATGTATGCCGCCATGCTGCTACACAGCGCAGGCAAAGAGATCACCGAGGACGGGATCAGCAACACTCTCACAGCAGCGGGGACACAGCCAGACGCCACAAGGATTAAGGCTCTGGTCGCCGCCCTCGCCGAGGTCGACATCGAAGAGGCCCTCAAGGCGCCTGTCTTCACCGCCGGCGCCGCCCCTGCCGCCGCCCCAGCAGCAGCTGAGGAGGCCGTGGAGGAAAAGGAGCCTGAAGAGGAGAAGAAGGAAGAGGAAGAGGACCTTCAGGGTCTCGGAGCCCTCTTCGGTTAAGCTCTCCCCCAAGTTTCTTCTAGATCGAAACCATAAACTAGTTTTAAGGAGCCGGATCTATGCAGACACCCCCAGATGAATTTAGGTTGCCCTTCTTCAAGGAGAACGGTTTCACTCGCAAGCAGTCCCCCTCTGCGGCGAACACTACCGGACACAGGACGAGAGCTTACGTTCCGTCTATGTGCCTAAGATATTCTTACATGATTTACAAATGCAACTAAGGTGGTTTAATTGATTAGCCCTGACAAGTTGAAAAAGATGTACTTGGAGTTTTTCCAAAAAAACGGACATAAATTAATTGCGAATGCATCTCTTATACCAGAAAACGACTCCACCGCATTATTCATCTCGGCCGGAATGCATCCACTTGTACCATACCTACTAGGTCAACCGCATCCAAGTGGGAAAAAACTTGTAAACGTACAAAAATGTCTCAGAACTAGCGACATCGATGAAGTAGGGGATAATTTCCACCTGAGCTTTTTTGAGATGCTGGGAAACTGGTCTCTTGGAGATTACTTTAAGGAAGAATCCATCCGATGGAGCTACGAGTTCCTAACAAGCAAGGAATGGCTCAATATCGATGAAGAAAAGCTCTTTGTCACAGTCTTCGCAGGAGACGAGAAAGTACCAAGGGACACAGACAGCGCAAGAATATGGGAAGAACTAGGTTTCCCCAAGGAGAAAATATTCTATTTACCGAGAGAAGATAATTTATGGGGTCCAATAGGCAACACAGGGCCCTGTGGACCTGACACGGAGATGTTCTATGACACGGGTAAAGAGCCGTGTGGAAGTGAATGTAAGCCTGGCTGCAGTTGTGGAAAATTCAATGAGATATGGAACAACGTCTTCATGGAATATAATAGAACCCCAGACGGAGAGTATGAGCTGCTTGAACAGAAGAACGTTGACACGGGGATGGGAGTTGAGCGAACAGTCGCAGTTTTACAGGGAAAGGATAACGTATATGAGACCGAAATATTCGTCCCCATAGGTAATAGAATCAAAGAACTAGCGGGTATTGAAGAAATCTCTGCAGACCAAATTAGAAGCGTTAGAATAATTTGTGATCATTCTCGTGCAGCCACTTTTCTTCTAGCTGAAGGAATAGTTCCCTTGAACGTGGAGCAAGGATACGTTTTAAGGAGAGTCATTAGAGAAGCTATCAGGCATGGAAAACTGATAGGCATAGAAGAAGAGTTCCTAAGCGTATTATCTCAGATCGTAATAGAAACATACTCTGGAGATTATCCTCACTTAAAGTCGAATGAAGACTTTATCGTAACCGAGCTAAGAAAAGAGTATAAGAAATTTAACAACACACTGGTAAGGGGTTTAAACAGATTCAACAGAATCGCTAGAAACAAGAAAAAAATTGACGGCAAGGATGCCTTCCTCCTTTACCAGAGCTTCGGCTTCCCAATAGAAATAACACAGGATCTAGGACAAGAGAACGGAATCTTCGTTGATGTAGACGGATTTCATGAAGAGTTCCAAAAGCATCAAAAAGTGTCCAGAGTCAGCGCTGACAAAAAGTTTGGCAGCGGCCTAGCTGACACGGCTAAGGAGACGGTGAAACTGCACACCGCGACACACTTACTCAATGAGGCGTTAAGACGGGTCCTGGGGAAAGAGATCACTCAGAAGGGTTCAAACATAACACATGAACGTCTGAGGTTTGACTTCAACTTTGACAGAAAGCTAACTGATCAAGAGATAAAGGATGTTGAAGAGTTAGTTAACGGGCAGATTAAGGAAGCTCTTCCAGTTAAGAGAATTGAGACTACGTTAGACGAAGCAATAAGGATGGGGAGTCAAGCAGTATTCGAACAAAAATACGGGGAACAGGTCTCAGTATACTCTATAGGTGACTTCTCGATGGAGCTATGCAGCGGTCCACATGTGGAGAACACAGGTGAGCTTGGGCGATTCAAGATAATAAAGGAAGAAGGGATTTCCGCAGGCGTGCGGAGGATAAGAGCAGTCCTAGAATAAGTGGGTTCCTAACCCATTCCACCGCATTTACCTTTTATTCCAAGAAAAAAAGTCTGTACGTTCATACAGCGAGACAAAGTCGAAGCCAAATACGGGTTAAGGCTCTATCAGGGAGGCGGAGGAGACCCGGCGAAGTTCACTGAGTCTATTGAGGCCATGCTGGGCCTCGTTAAAAACCAGGTCTCCTAGTTTCTTTTCATATCGTGATCTTGATCTCCTCAGACTCGCTTTTATTCCCATTCTCGTCGATGCACCAGAAGATCAAGGTGTGCTCACCGCTACCCTCGACTATGGGAGGACCGTAGAGCAAGTTCACAGGGTTTCCCCCATCCAAGGTGTACCAGATCTCCGCGACGTGGGACTCCTCCGGGGTTTGGAGGGCGACCACTGCGCCGCCATCAAAGTAGTAAACCGCCGCCGTTACGTCTGGTGACTCACCGTAATCAATTGTGACAAAGTAGTCTTTCTGGGCGCGGCAGCCTTTGTTGTCCCAGACCCTCTGCCTGACGAGGTATCGTCCGGGCTCGGTGAACTGGTGGGTGCATGACTTGGTGTAGTACTTCACCGTGGGGTCACCGTAGAAGATCCATTCATAGTTCTTCACCCGACCATCCGGGTCTTCAGAGGTGCCGTTGAACTCGATAACGTCGAAGTTGGTGAACTCCAGCTTTGATGACACCTCCGATGCGCCGACGACCTTAACGGTGCAGGATACCTCCGGCTTGCTGTTGTTGGGGTCCCTGATGTATGTTACACCCGAGTAATACCCGGTGGGGTAGTGTTTGCCGGATAGGGCGACTATGGCGTAGGATGTGCTCAGGTACTTGTTGAACCCGGGGGCTCCCGGCTGCCAGTTGAATGAACCGTCGAGGTTTTGGAGGGACTTTAAGTGGTCGATGGCGCTGTTGCCCCCTGAGAGCCATGTCGCCGGGTCCTCTCCCGAGGAGTAGAGAGCTGAGATTCCCCAGCTGTCGGAGTCACTGTTGGATGCCCCCCACGAGGGGAATCCGCCGTCCGGCATCTGCTGGCTTCGGATGTAGTTGAGGGCGTCCTGGATCACCGTGCTGATGTGGCTTGTGCCTGAGGCCCGCAGCGCCATGATGGCTGCCGCCGTGTCGTCAACGTCGGACGCAGCGCCTACTGCCCACCCCCACCCTCCGTCAGGGTTCTGGTTCGTCATTATAAAGTTCACGGGGTCAGCTATGGACGGGTCGGTCGCCTGGGTGCTGACTGAGCGCAACGCGATCACTGGCCAGAAGTCGTCGAAAAGCCATGACGGGTCGCCGTACTGCCCCGAGTCTACGAGGCTCTGGAGCTTGGCGACATAGTCGTAGCCGTCGATGTCTGACGAGTCTAGGCCGCTGGCGGACATGGCGAGGATGAACCGGGAGAGCTCGGATGTGTCGCTTCGGTCTATTGAACCTGCGTTGTTGACTAGATACTCGGTTACGCTATCTCCGCCGGAGTCGAAGGTGTTCGGGTCTAGGTTTGCGGCCTTTATCGCCATCGCGGCCCAGCACGTGGTGCCGAAGTCGTTGATCGAGCCATCGGCGTCCTGGTTGTTTCTGAGGTAAGTTATGGCGGCCTGTACCTCCGGGTCCCCGGGGGCCGTGGATGCAGGTAGTACGCGGAAGATTAAGCCTGCGAGAACTAAGATTATTAGGATGCTTCTGGGTGACGGATGAGTTTTATTTAGGTGCAAATTAATCACCGGTTGGATGGATCATCCATCCAACATAAAAGTTCTTCTACCAAGAATCGATAGCCCCCACACACGGTGGGTAACTGTTTTTACTCACAACCTTTATTCCGGTGTCCTATACAAGGTTGACAGAGTTAGAGGATAGTATGCATATGGTTGACTGGAAAGCCATCGAGGAGAAGTGGCAGAGACGGTGGGCGGAAGCCGGCGCCTTCGAGACGGACCCCGACCCGGAGAAACCCAAGTTCTACCTGACAGTGGCGTACCCGTACCCTAACAGCCCGCAGCACATAGGGCACGGACGTACGTATACTTTGACGGACGTCCACGCCAGGTGGAAGCGGATGCAGGGATACAACGTGCTTCTGCCCATGGCGTGGCACTACACGGGCACACCGCTCTTCGCCATGGTGGAGAGACTCAAGGAGAGAGACCCGGATATCCTCGAGACGTTCCTCAACCTCTACAACATCCCCGAGGAGAAGCTCCCCGAGCTGGAGGACCCCATCAGCATGGCGGTGTACTTCGCGGAGGAGATCAAGCACGGGATGCAGCGCATCGGGTACAGCGTGGACTGGCGCCGCGAGTTCACCACAGTGGACCCCATCTACAGCAAGTTCATCGAGTGGCAGTTCGAGAAGCTGCGGAAGAGGGGCTTCATCACCCAGGGGAGCCACCCTGTGGGCTGGTGCCCCAGCTGCGGCAACCCCGTTGGGCAGCATGACACCGTCGGCGACAAGGAGCCCGAGATAGAGGAGTTCACCGTCATAAAGTTCAGGAAAGGTGACATGGTCTTCCCCGCGGGCACGCTGCGCCCAGAGACGGTGTTCGGCGTCACCAACATGTGGATCAACCCCGACGCCACCTACGTGGAGGCGAAAGTGGACGGCGAGACCTGGATCATCAGCGCGGAGGCGGCGGACAAGCTGGAGCTGCTGGGGCGCAGCGTCGAGAGGGTCAGCGAGTTCCAGGGAAACAAGTTCATCGGCGTCACCATAACTAACCCGGTGACGGGCGACGAGTTCCCAATGCTGCCAGCCAGCTTCGTGGACCCCAAGGCGGTGACCGGCGTCGTGATGTCGGTGCCCGCCCACGCGCCGTTCGACCTGGTGGCGCTGGATCAGCTGAAACGGGAGGCCAAGAAGAACCCTGACGCCTACAGGTTCAAGCCCAGCGACATCAAGGACCTGGAGCCCATCAGCGTCATCGAGATAGACGGCTACGGCCCCGTGCCCGCTAAGGACGTGGTGGACCGCAGGGGGATCACCGATCAGGAGGACCCCAAGCTAGAGAAGGCCACCAAAGAGGTCTACAGCGCCGAGTTCCACGGAGGCAGGATGAGGAACAACACGGGCCAGTACGCGTCCATGCCTGTGCAGCAGGCCAAGGAGGCGGTTAAGGAGGACATAGTAGCCAAAGGCTATGCGACCACGATGTACGAGATGCTGGAGCCCGTGCAGTGCCGGTGCGGCAGCGAGGTCGTTGTCAAGATATTCGAGAACCAGTGGTTCATCAACTACGGCGACCCCGCGTGGAAGAGGCTGGCCCACGAGAACATAGACAGCATGACCATCATACCCATCGAGCTTCGCCAAGAGTTCCACAACGTCGTGGACTGGCTACGGGAGAAGGCGTGCGCCAGAAAGGCCGGCCTGGGGACGCCGCTGCCGTGGGAGCCGGACTGGATAATAGAGGCGCTGAGCGACTCAGTCATCTACATGGCGTACTACACGGTCATAAAGGGCATCAACGAGGTGGGGCCCGAGCCTGAGCAGCTGACGGAGGAGTTCTGGGACTACGTTTTCTTGGGAAAAGGCGACCCAGGAAGCGTCGCAGAGGCCACAGGGTTCCCCGCGGAGAAGCTTGAGGAGATTCATAAGGAGTTCAGCTACTTCTACCCGCTCGACGCCCGCCACAGTGGACGCGACCTCATCAGCAACCACCTCACATACATGGTGTTTTGCCACGACGGCATCTGGCCCAGAGAGCTGTGGCCTAAGGGCATCGTCGTCAACGGCAGCGTGTTGATGGAGGGCAGCAAGATGAGCAAGAGCCTCAACAACATCATCCCGCTGATAAACGCCATAGATAGCTTCGGCGCCGACCCGCTGCGTCTGAGCCTCATGATCACGGCGGAGCCCCTGAAGGACGCCGACTTCAGCCCCGACATGGCCAAGAACATGAGGGACAACTTGGAGCGGTTCTACCAGCGCGTCGTGAAGATCATAGAGCAGGGCAGGGGCAGCCCAGACAACCTACATGACATCGACCGGTGGATGCTGAGCAGGCTCCAGAGCTACATAGCTGAGGCCGACGAGGCGTTGAAGGAGCTGAAGGTCCGGAAGACCATCCACGCCGCCATGTACAACCTGAACCAGGACATGGACTGGTACCAGAAGCGGGTCGCCAGGGAGCTGGAGAGGCCTGAGCGGGCGGACGCGATACGCTACGTACAGTGGAGGGTCCTGGACACGCAGGTCAGGATGATGACGCCGTTCACGCCCCACCTCTGCGAGGAGATCTGGGAGAAGATGGGCGGCGAAGGCTTCATAGCGTTCGCCGAGTGGCCCAAGGTCGACGAGTCCTCCGTTAGCCAGATGAGCGAGGTCTTAGAGAGGATGATACAGACCTGCATGGAGGACATCCAGAAGATCACACGCGTCACCGGTATCAGCCCTGCCAAGATCCACTTCTACACAGCCGACGGCTGGAAGTGGAAGATCTACCTGAAGGCGCTGGAGCTGGCGAAGAGGGAGCAGCTGGACGTGGGCACCCTCATCAAGGAGGCGTTCAAGGACGCCGAGATGAAGGCCAGGAGCAAAGCCGTACCCGGCTACGCCCGCCAGATCGTTGACGACGTCATAAAGCTGCCGGACAGCGAGGCGGAGCTACGGCTGAAGATGGGGCAGCTAAACGAGGTGAACATCCTCATGGACGCGGTTAGCTTCATCGAGGGCGAGCACGGCTGCGAGGTAGCCGTCTCGGCCGAGAGCGACCCGTGGACGGAGGACCCGGCGAAGCGGGCTCACAGAGCCAAACCCTACAGGCCGGCCATCTACGTCCAGTAACCCAATTTCCCTATACTTTCTCTGGACCCAGCCTAGCCGGCTTCAAGTCTAAAGGTTTTTATCTGGTTCCTGTTTTCTGGGATTGAATGATCGCGCTCGGCGTCGAGTCCACGGCCGACAACCTAGGGATCGGCATAGTATCCAGCGGCAAGGAGGTGCTAGCAAACATAATCGATGTCCACGTACCCGAGGAGGGAGGCATCCACCCCCGGGAGGCCGCCAGGCACCACAGCGACGAGATGGGGAACGCCGTCAGACGCGCCCTAGACACGGCAGGGGTTTCCGTCGACGAGATCGACATAATCGCGTTCGCCCAGGGCCCCGGGCTCGGGCCGTGCCTCAGAACCGGCGCCACCAGCGCCAGGGCGCTGGCCGCCTACCTGAGGAAGCCCCTCGTCGGCGTTAACCACTGCGTCGCCCACGTCGAGGTGGGACGCATGGCCACCGGGGCGGAGGACCCCCTCACCCTCTACGTCTCGGGGGGCAACACCATCGTCTCCGGCTACGAGTCGGGCCGGTACAGGATATTCGGAGAGACACTGGACATAGCCGTGGGTAACTGTCTGGACTCCTTCGCCCGGGAGGCCGGCCTAGAGTACCCGGGCGGCCCCGACATAGAGCGGAAGGCGGCGGCCGGGGAGAACCTGATACCGCTCCCCTACACAGTCAAGGGCATGGACCTGAGCTACAGCGGCCTCCTCACCGCGATAACCGTGGAACTCCACAGTGGGAGGCACACCATAGAGGACCTGTGCTATAGCCTTCAGGAGACGGCTTTCGCCATGCTCGGCGAGGTCACCGAGAGGGCGCTGGCCCACACGGGGAAGCCCGAGCTGCTCCTCACGGGCGGCGTCGCCGCCAACAAGAGGCTCGCGGGAATAGTCAGGGACATAGCGGGGGAGCACGGCGCCGAGCCGCACGTCGTCCCCATCAGGCTGGCGGCGGACAACGGCGCCATGATCGCCTGGACGGGGCTCATCGCCTACCAGGCGGGCCACGTGACGCCCCTCGACGCGAGCCACGTGAACCCGAGCTGGAGAATGGACCAGGTGGAGATACCGTGGAGAGAGTGATAGCCAAGGGCGCGGAGGCCGACCTAGTCCTACGAGAGTGGAACGGGTTGAAGGCTCTGTCCAAGATCCGTAGGCCCAAGGGCTACAGGCACCCCGAGCTCGACAGCCGGCTCAGGAGGAGCAGGACGAAGGCCGAGGCGGACATCATCCACAGGGCCAAGCTGAGCGGCGTGCCCACGCCGCTGCTGTACCACGTCGACCCGGACAACGCGGTCATAGTCATGGAGTACATAGACGGGGTGAAGGTCAGGGACGCGGTGGACGGGTTGACGGACGAGGAGAGGCGGATACTGTTCACACGGATAGGCGGGTACGCGGGCAGGCTCCACGGGGCGGGCATAATCCACGGCGACCTCACCACGAGCAACATACTGAAGCAGGGAGACAGACTGGTCTTCATCGACTTCGGGTTGGCGGAGGTGAGCACGGAGGTGGAGAAGCGGGGCGTCGACCTCAACCTAATGAACAGGATGCTCACCAGCACCCATTACAGGCACCAGGAGGAGCTCCTCGCCGCCTTCGTCGAGGGCTACCGGGAGACGCTGGGTGCGGAGGCCGAGGAGGCGCTGACGCGTATGGAAGAGGTGGCGAAGAGGGGGAGATACATTGAGAAGAACTAGGATATGGATGGGGACCAGCAGCGACCACAAGTACGAGGAGGCGAGGGAGGTGCTCACCGAGTACGGCGTCGAGCTGGAGAGGCTCAGCATAGACCGCGTCGAGATCCAGGCGGACGACCCTGAGCTGATAGCCGAGTACAGCCTAAAGGTGCTCGACGTGGATATGCCCATACTCATCGAGGACGCGGGGCTCTACATAGACAAGTACTACGGTTTCCCCGGTCCGTACAGCAGCTACGCGCTGCGCACCATCGACAACGAGGGCATCCTCAAGCTCATGGAAGGCGAGATGGAGAGGGGCGCCAGGTACCTGTCGGCTGTGGCGTTCCGGGACGGCGACACGAGTGTCACCTTCACCGGGGAGGTGGTGGGCCGCATAGCGATGGAGACGAGGGGCACCAACGGATTCGGGTACGACCCCATATTCACACCGGACGAGGGCGACGGCAGAACCTTCGGCGAGATGAGCGCCGCGGAGAAGGCGAGGATCAGCCACAGGGCACGCGCCTTCAGGAAGCTGGGCGAGTGGCTCAGAGAAGGCTAGCCTCTACCCCGCCAGAAACGGGGACTGAAACAGGTCTACCTCGTTCATCCTCTCCAGGAGGTACTTTGTGGCGTCGGCTATCTTGAATGGACGCGAGTTGTTACCCGTCCTGACGTAGAAGGACTGCTTGCCCTTCTCCTGGAGGAAAGTCGGATCCCTGCTGGGCAGGATATGCAAGCGGCACAGCTCCTTGCCGTACATGGTGTGGAAGCTGATCTTGATCTTGTCCAGGAAGATGTCTCCGATCTTGTTGCTTATCTGGTTTATCAGATGGTTCTCGAAGCCGTCCCGGTTCTTCTTGGGGAGGGTCATGTAGTCCGTCTCGAGCCCCACCACCCAGTTGTCATCGGAGACGCCTATGAGGAGGTCACCGCCGTCCGCGTTCAGGAACGCGCATATGGTCTTGAGGCAGTTGTACTCAAGGTCTTGGTCGACGCAGCCCCTGATGTTGTTGTAGCGGAGGCTGGCCTTGAACTCGAGGCGCTGCCCCTCGTCCATGTTGATCAGCTGCTCCACGGCTAGAGTCTCCTGTTCCTGGTTCTTCGCCGCCATGTACTCTCTCATGATCTCGGGCTGGTAGTTGGCCAGATCCGTGAGGCTCAGGATGCCGATGACCCTGTCCTGGCCGATGGACTCCACGACGGGTAGCTTCTTGATCCTGTTCTGAAGCATCATGCGGCCCGCCTCGAGAAGCGGGGTCTCAGGGGATACCGAGATGAGGGCGCTGGTCATGACTTCGCCCACCGTGACGAGCTGCGGGTCCCTGCCGCTGGCCACCACCCTCGTGAGGACGTCCCTCTCCGTGATTATGCCGAGGATGCCGTCCTCGGACTGGACTATGAGGCTGCTTATGCCGAAGCGGGTCATCACCCGCGCGGCGTTTTCAACGGTCTCCGAGGGGCCTATCGTCACCACGTCGCTGGTCATGACGTCATGAACGGCTAGGGGTATCGCTGTGCTGCTCATGCCGTCTCTACTCTTGGTTAAACCCTAATTGACGGTTATGGAACAAAGCCATAGAGTCCTGAAGCCTAATAGCGTTCTCTATGATGGTGAAGGGTCTTAGAGGAGGGGCATGAGCTCCGATACGTCCCCCAGTTCATCCAGCTCCTTAAGCGCCGACCAGATCAGTTCAGCCTTCCTCTTATCGACGGTGGGGCTGGACCAGTTCACGAACTTGTCGAAGAGCTCGTCGTCCGTGAGGGGGTTACGCGGCTCACCCCAGGGCATGTCCACCCTCTCCGTGTGGGTGGCGCCGTTCTTGAGCTTGACCGCGACCGTTGTGGGTCTGCTGCCCTCGGGGTAGATGCTGTCGAGCCCCTCGTCGGGCGTCACCTTCACCTTCGCGGCCAGCTCGTGGAGCTTGGGGTCCGCTATCCTCTCCTTGGTGAACTGGGCCTCGGTGACCTCGCCGTCGGCGATGACGCAGGCGGCGATGTAGGGAAGGTTGAACTGGCAGTTCTTGTAGTAGCTGTCGGGCCCCACCTTCTCGTCTGTTATGTACATGCCGTGGGTGAGCTGGCTAACCTGCACCTCCTCGACGTCGTCCGCCGTGAAGCCGTGCCGCTGCCTGAGCCGCAGCAGCGCCTCGACGGCGCCGTGGGTCATCCTGCAGGTGGGCCAAGGCTTGATGTAGACGTTCATGATCTCGTACTCCTCGCCGAGGCCCCGGGTCTTGAAGCGGGTGGAGAGCCTGTTGTCGTCGGCGAGCTTGGGGCCGTTCAGGCCCTCCCTGGCCAGCAGCGCTGCCTCGATTCCAACCTTGGCCTGGTACCCGTTGCTGAGGAAGTTGACATCCAACCCCATGGTCCGGGGGACGCCTCTGGGGCTGTTGTAGCCCGCTATGCCCATGGCGAAGATGGTCTCGTCGACTCCGAGCCCAAGCAGCCTGCTCGCCACCGCGGCGGAGCAGTAAGCGGACGCCGGAGGCCTGTTGTTCATCCCCCTCACCTTGGCGGCCACGTCGTAGCCCACCGTGACGGCTGTGATCACGTCGCGTCCCGACGCGCGCAGCTTCTCGCCGACTGCGAGGGCGGTGGGGACGGCGACCCTCCCTGGGTGAGACGAGCCGCCGAGGGCTGCGGCCTCCCTGTGGCCGTCGTTGCAGTCGTGCACCTGGGCGTAAGCGGCGTTGGCCCACGCAGCCCACGGCAGGCTGGTCTTCCTGCCTGTGCCGAGGACGGTGCACTCCTCAGGCTGGCTTAACCCGGTTAGGAACCTGTCTATCCCCGCGGCTTCCTCCTTCCTCGAGCCCATGTATATGGTCCCCAGAGAGTCCAGTATGACCCGCTTCGCCTGGTGCACCACCGTGGATGGCAGTTCCGCGTAGGACGCTCGGGCCACGTGCTCCGCGAGCTCCCTTCCGACGCGTAGAACGCTCTCAACTTCCTTGACCATCGAAACTCACAGGGTATCTTTGATGGTGGTCGTAGATAACAGGTGCCTATCTCGGCTCTGGATCCTGTTCCGGGTCCGAGATAACCTTTTTAAATGGTGTAGAGTCTAACCATAGAGCATCCGGAGAAAACACTGTATGGTAGGCAAACTCTCGAACATGCGGGGCAGAAGCCACAGCACACGGCCAGTGAGCAAGAGGCCCCCCAACTGGGTCGTTTACCAG
>Ga0265594_1000681_pt1 | contig 27634 bp, 23 predicted proteins | sample saktaG_11_FD_190147 | JGI IMG/M metagenome (GOLD analysis project Ga0265594, IMG submission 190147) | Saline water microbial communities from Sakinaw Lake, British Columbia, Canada - sak_2011_5_24_80m | ecosystem: Environmental > Aquatic > Non-marine Saline and Alkaline > Saline ... | reverse complement strand
GAAAATCTCACAAATCAACTTAGAAATTTAACTAAAGATTAGTCAATATCTTTATAATTTAGATGTCAAAAATTCATCATTACTTTCACAAAGGACTCTATTTGAATATTCTCATTCTAAAGAAAATAGTGCAAAAATTATTAGAAAAAAATAAATTTCCACTAATGATGTTTCAGATATGTTATCTATCAATCCTCGAACCGCGAGAAAGCATATAACAAAATTGTGGGAACTTTGTATCATTGAAACAAGAGGAAAAGGTAAAAACACATATTACGTATTGAAGGGTAAATAATCATCTTACGGTACCATTCCGGTACCATATAGGTTCTCTTTCGGTACCCTTTTTTGTAATTGAAAACGAAATCAAATATGATTTAATGAATTTATTGATAATTTAGTCTTATTTCATAGTATATCGTATATAACATTTATACGAAAATTATATAAATCTTTAAGTTGCTACCTAAGTGCTATATGATATCTCAATCTTTTTCCTTGACAACTCAAATCCCCATCTTAATAAGAAATACCATAATTGGAGGATAAAATGAAAAATTATATTTTGGTCATTGCGATTGTTCTTATTATTGGAACACTTAATGCTAATACTGATTTTGTGGGAACTTTTACTACACTCAATCCATCTTCAACAATAATTGCCCTTGGCTATGAATCGGGGGCTGCATATATTTGGAACAACAACCCGCTTAATAGTTGGAGTAATCCGGCACTCCTTGCGTATTGCAAGGGACTGAGTTGGGTCTCTTCAGGTGAATTATATTATAGTATGGATCATAAAAATCCTGACATGTACTCTTCATACATTTCATACGCGAATGATTATTTCACACTCCTTGTTCCTATGGTAAATGCAAATTATAAATTTGGGACAACTTTTAAATATAATGATTTACCATACTACTATTATAATAATGATGAGTCGGATTCGTATAAGGAAACATGTTCCCGATTTTCCATCGCCTGTAAATTAACAAAAATTATATTTCAAAAGATTGCTCCTACTATCAATGATAAGTTCGAGATATCTGTCGGGTATGACCTGAAATATGTTACAAGTAATGTACCTCCTATTATTCTTGGAGAAGCGGATGCAAGCGGGTATATGCACGGTGTAGGAGTAGTAGGATTAATCAAACCCTTGAGAATAATCACCACGAAAGTTTCTCGATTCGATCTTGATATTACCGGCGGAATTTATACGATGAATGTCACCAAGAATAACTTAAGTAATGATACATACACTTATCCCCTTCCTTATGGTACCCGTATGGGATTCGGAGGTAAATTTAGCTTTATGCCTTTTAACGAAAATGTAGTAAACTATCTTTCCCCTTTTAAAATTAAAGGTACATTTTCTATTTCTTATATATACGGCAATTCGAAATATGCAGACGATCCTTCCTCATGGGGACATGGAATCGAATTGGGACTATTTAATACCATATTCCTTCGTCGTGGGTTTTATAAAAACAATACACATAAATATTCGGGACATACATTTGGATTGGGTGTGGGAGTTAATCTTATGCGTTATTTTTATTTTGAATATAATTACACCGAATATCCTGATGATACAGATGAAAATGCTAGAAAAAATGATTTTACCGTCTCGCTTGATTTAATGAAAGTGTTTAAGAAATAATAAGTATATTGGAGGATTATATGAAATATAGATTATTATTACTGATTATCCTACTTGTGAGTGCAGGATATCTTACTGCAGGTTCACAATTTACTGGAGTTTTTACTGAGATCAATCCCTCAGCAACAACGATCGCATTTGGAAATCAAGCAGGTACTGCATATATTTGGGGAAACAATCCGCTGAATAGCTGGAGTAATCCGGCATTGCTTGCATATAATAATGGACTGAGCTGGGGTTGGTCCCGTGATCCTTGGTTTGAAAAGGTTGTGAGTGGGCTGTATATTAATTCTTCTTACATTTCCTTTGCAAATCAAGATTATGGTATTCTTATACCGATGATCAATGCAAGTGGGAAGTTCGGAACAACTTGTGATTATGGTGACCAAAAAGTATATGATTCATGGGGACATCTTCTTGGCACCTATAATTCGTATGAAACATGCTCACGATTTGCAATAGCAAAAAAACTTTTTCATCTAAATCTTCTTCATAACACCGGAAACTCAGATTCGTTCACGTTATCAGGCGGGTATGACTTTAGGTATATAACCAGTAATCTACAATTATTTTTTGCAGACAGCCTTGATAGAGATATAATACACGGCACCATGCACGGACTCGGATTATTAGGACATTTCATTCATCATCAACGATTTCCTTCTCCTGGTTCATCTCTTACATTCGAGGTCACTTCCGGTTACTACCAAATGAACATATTTAAGAACGAAATACCATACGAGAGTGGAGACGAACCTCTTCCCTATGGAAACAGATTCGGACTAACCGGAAAAATAAGCTATCATTTTGGAAATTCGATTTCGTTACCTTTATCCTTCCTTCAAGAGAATATATCGTTTTGTTATGTATATGATACTCAAAAGTTTGGAGATTGGGAAAATGAGTGGGGTAGCGGATATGAATTTGGTTTTTTCAATACTCTTTTCCTACGCTGGGGTGAATTTCATGACGTGCAAGGGCATATTGAAGGGAGCACTTCGGGAATTGGTGTAAAATTTAATATTAACAATCTTGTCTATTTTGAATATAATTATGCATCATTTCCGGGTGGCGAACTTCAGGCAACACAAAGAAAAGAGGATCTGATGATCTCGGTTGATTTGATGAAAGTGTTAAAGAAAAAATAAGTATATTGGAGGATTATATGAAATATAGATTATTATTACTGATTATCCTACTTGTGAGTGCAGGATATCTTACTGCAGGTTCACAATTTACTGGAGTTTTTACTGAGATCAGTCCCTCAGCTACAACCACCGCATTCGGCAATCAATCCGGCACTGCATATATCTGGGGAAATAATCCTCTCAACAGTTGGAGTAACCCAGCACTGCTTGCATACAATAACGGACTGAGCTGGGGTTGGTCACGTGATCCGTGGTTTGAAGAGATTATACATGGAATGTATCTAAATTCCTCCTATCTTTCTTATGCAAACAGCAACTTTGGTATCCTCATACCGATGATCAATGCAAGCGGTAAATTTGGTACGACTATTGACTATGGAGATCAAGAAGCTTATGATGCAGAGGGACATCTTATTGGCACATTTCATTCGTATGAAACATGCTCACGATTCGCCGTCGCAAAGAAGCTCTTTCATCTCAACTTTATTCAGGACTCAGGAAACTCAGATTCATTCACGCTTTCTGCGGGCTATGATTTCAGGTATATATTCAGTAATCTATGTCCGCTCAGCGTTGATAGTCTCGGTAGCGATGTAGGAAGGAGTACCATGCACGGACTCGGTTTTTTAGGACATTTTATCCATCATCAAAGATTGAGTTCAGAAAATTCTTTCCTAACCTTTGAAGCTGTTGCAGGATATTATTATATGAATCTCTTTAAGAGTGAAATTTCATATGGATCCGCTACTTACTCACTTCCTTATGGAAACAGATTCGGGCTGTCTGGAAAAATAAGCTATCATTTTGGAAATTCGATATCTTTACCCTTACCTTTCCTTCAAGAAAATATCTCCTTTTGTTATGTATATGATACACAAAAACTCGGAGATTGTAACGAGGAGTGGAGTAGCGGATATGAATTTGGTTTTTTCAATACGTTTTTCCTGCGCTGGGGTGAATTTCATGATGAACAAAGTCATGTTGAAGGGAGCACTTCGGGAATTGGTGTAAGATTTAATATTAACAATCTTGTATATTTTGAGTATAATTATGCAACGTTTTCAATAGGTTCACCAGACACAACAGAGCGAAAAGATGATTTGATGATCTCGGTTGATTTGATGAAAGTGTTAAAGAAAAAATAAGTGTATTGGAGGATTATATGAAATATAAATTATTTTTACTTGTGATCCTACTTGTTTTAACAGGACACCTCACCGCAGGTTCGGAATTCACTGGAATTTTTACTATGATCAATCCCTCAGCTACAAGCACCGCATTCGGGAATCAATCCGGTACTGCATATATCTGGGGAAACAATCCACTCAATAGCTGGAGTAACCCAGCCCTGCTTGCATACAATAGCGGATTGAGCTGGGGCTGGTCCCGCGATCCTTGGTTTGAGGATATTATACATGGAATGTATCTAAATTCTTCCTATCTTTCTTATGCAAACAGCAATTTCGGAATCCTCCTACCAATGATTAATGCCAGCGGTAAGTTAGGAACAACTTGTGATTATGGAGATCAAGAAGCTTATGATGCAGAGGGACATCTTATTGGCACCTTTCATTCCTATGAAACATGCTCACGATTAGCTGTTGCGAAAAAATTATTTCATTTAAACCTACTTCATAATTCAGGAAACTCTGATTCGTTCACCTTCTCTGGAGGATATGACTTTCGATATATAACCAGCAATCTCCCATTGTTAATTGCAGACAGTCTTGATCGCGAAATTGTTCACGCGACCATGCATGGACTTGGATTATTAGGACATTTCATTCATCATCAACGATTGAGTTCAAAACAATCATTTCTTGCATTTGAAGCTACTGCAGGATATTATCAAATGAACCTATTTAAGAGTGAAATGTCATACGAATCCGGTGATTGGCCACTTCCCTATGGAAATCAATTTGGTATAGCCGGAAAAATAAGCTATCATTTCGGAAATTCAATTTCATTACCTCTACCTTTTCTAAAAGAAAACCTATCTTTTTGTTATGTATATGATACTCAAAAGCTCGGAGATTATAACAGCGAGTGGAGCAGCGGATATGAATTTGGGTTTTTCAACACTTTTTTCCTTCGTTGGGGTGAATTTCATAACGAGCAGGGGCATATTGAAGGAAGCACTTCGGGAGTAGGAGTAAAATTTAATATAAATAATCTTGTATATTTTGAGTATAATTATGCAACGTTCCCGAGCGGTGATCTACAGAGTGAACAGCGAAAAGATGATCTGATGATCTCGGTTGATCTGATGAAAGTGTTAAAGAAAAAATAAGTGTCAGGGAATGGTCCCTGACACCTCGCTAAACTCCTCTGAGCCGTCGGGGACCACTCCCCGACGGACACTCATCTTATAAATTTCATAAAAAAATTGCATTAAAATTACATTCCTGCATTTATTGATTGTAATCATTGTCAGGAGTTTTCATGGATCTTACGAAACTCAATTATTATTATAATAAATTTAAATTTGGTGAAGACAACTTTCACAATCTGATGAAATATCGTATCAAAGAAATACTACTTGTATCGACCTTTTACGATGCGTTCATTTTCGAGCAGGACGGACGGTTATCAGAACAGATATTTGGTGAATACCGTCAACTCAACCTCAGTACAGCCCCGCGTGTAACGAGTGTTCCCACTGGCAAGCAGGCACTGAAATTGTTGGAAAAGCGATCCTTCGATCTGGTCATTACCATGATGAGGATTGGTGAGATCAGTCCCTTTGAGTTGAGTAAACGTATTAAAGAACAGGACCCGGACATGCCGATACTTCTGCTGCTCAATGTGCAGTCCGATATCTCAATTGTTGAAAAGAACAAAGATGAATTGCAGTATATTGATAAGGTATTTTTGTGGAATGGAGACACCAAACTTTTCCTAGCAATGATCAAAATGATCGAGGATGCTCAAAACGTGGAATATGACACGAAACAGGGCTATGTCCGCGTTATTTTGCTCATTGAGGACTCGATAAAATATTATTCCATGTTCCTCCCCCTCCTTTATTCTGAGATCGTCAAACAAACTCAACGACTCATCAATGAAGAACTGAGTGACATCAATAAACGCCTCAAAATGCGCGCACGCCCTAAAGTTCTGCTTGTCCAATCCTATGAAGAAGCGGTCACATTAGTAGAGAAATACCAGGAATACATGGTTGCAGTGATCTCTGATGTGAAATTTTATAATAACGGTATTTTGGATGAAAATGCGGGATTCAAGCTTATTGATAGAATGAAAAAGCAGCACATGGACATACCTGTCATTCTGCAATCCTCAGATATTGAGAATGAAGAAAAAGCTCGAAACCTCCGGGTAAATTTTCTCAACAAGACTTCTAAAACCCTTCTTCATGACCTTCGAACTATCATTACAAATAATCTTGGATATGGTGATTTTGTTTTCCGAAACAAAGCAGGGACAGAGATGGATAGAGCAACGACTATGCTTGAATTTGAGGAGAAGATCAAAAACCTCGTCGGGGAATCCATTTTCTATCATGGCGAGAGAAATCATTTTTCAAGTTGGCTGATCGCGCATGGAGAAATTCAGGTTGCGAAGAAAATCCTTCCAGCAAAAATCGAGGATTTTAACGATGTTGAGGAATTAAGAAGCTATCTCCTCGATGTGTTCCAAACTGTCCGTAAAAACCGTACTCGAGGAAAAATAATAAACTTTGAACCGTCTGCACTCTCCGAAGTGGATCAGATCATCCGTCTTGCAGAGGGCTCATTAGGCGGAAAGGGTCGAGGTTTGGCATTTCTCAATGCGCTCCTCGTGACAATGGAATTCGAAGAGGAATTTCCTGAAGTGGATATCGCTCTACCCAGCACCTCGATCATCGGCACGTCGGAATATGATTCTTTTATTGAAAGAAACAATATCGGTGAATGGGTTATTTCAAAATCCGATAAAAAAATTCAGGAGATCTTTATAAAAAGCACATTGTCCAAAGAGCTCATCCAAAAATTAAGGGTTTTTGTAGAGCATATCACTTATCCTATTGCCGTGCGTTCTTCAGGACTTCTTGAGGATTCGCAGGCACAGCCCTTTGCGGGAATTTACAAAACCTACCTGCTTCCTAATAATAATCCTGACAAAGAAATACGCCTGTATCAGCTCTGCGATGCCATCAAACTGGTGTTCTCATCAGTATATCTCGAGGGAGCGCGTACTTATATTGAGAGTATTAATTATGAGGTTGAAGAAGAAAAAATGGCAGTGATCATTCAGGAAATTGTTGGCTCAGGATACGATAATTGCTATTACCCCCACTTTTCCGGTGTAGGGCAGTCCCATAACTTCTATCCAATTTCCTATCTAAAGAGCGGTGACGGTGTTGTTTCGCTGGCTGTCGGATTGGGTAAAACAGTGGTCGAAGGTGATCGAAGTTTCAGATTCTGTCCCAAACACCCAAAGATGGAGATCATTCCACCGGAAGGATTGGTGAAGGATTCGCAGAAATTCCTTTATGCAGTTGCAATGGATAAGGAGGATTTCAATCTGCTTGATGGAGATGAGAGCACTCTTGCATATATGCCGATCAAGCAGGTAGAAAAGCACGGAACCCTTCAGCACATGACTTCTATGTGGGATTATGAAAACAATCGTCTCGTCGATGGAACAACAATAAAGGGAACAAAAGTCGTCACTTTTGCAGATATTTTGAAATACAATTACTTCCCTCTTGCAAAAATCTTAGAGGAGATTCTCGATATCGGTGAAAAAGCCCTAGGAATGCCTGTCGAGATCGAGTTTGCAGTGAATCTTAACAAGGATGAAAAGGAAAAAATATATCCTACATTTTATGTCCTGCAGATCAGACCACTTACTATAAATACTGATGAAATTTCCATTGATCCTGAAAATCTGAAAAGAGATGACCTTATGCTTTACACTGGACATGGTATGGGTAACGGTATCATAGACTCAGTGTATGATGTGATTTTTGTTGATCTTGATACATGGGATAGAACCAAAACCGAAAAAATGCATAACGAAATTTCTGAATTAAATAAGCGAATGAGAGCTGAACATAGGAATTATATTCTTATTGGACCTGGACGTTGGGGATCACGAGATAGATTTCTCGGTATTCCCGTGAAATGGATAGATATCAACATGGCAAAGATAATTGTTGAAACAGGCAATGAAAATTTTGCAGTAGACAGCTCGCAAGGAACGCATTTTTTCCATAATCTTGTATCTATGGATGTGGGGTATTTTAGTATTTCCCATCATTCCGACAATGATTTTCTGGATTGGGATTGGCTCAGATTTCAAAAAAACATAGAGAAAACCGATCACTTTCTCCATGTTCGTGTAGAACATCCGCTGGTTATTAAAATGGATGGCTACAAAGGATTGGCTGTTATATACAAATAACCTATTTCCCCCATTCATCATTGAGAGAAGCAGTCAGTTCTTCGATCTTATTTATTGCTTTTTATATTCAATCATGTGCTCCCCTAATTAATCTTTCATTTTTCTGAGAAATGGAACATGTTCCGTAAATGCTTTTAAACTAATGTAAGTCCATTGAAAATTTCAAAAAAGTTCGTTCTCCATCTTCCTTTCTCTGTATTCCACTCGCTGGAATTGCAATATTTTTGAATATTTTTTTGGGTTATCCAAGCTTTTTCAATTATAATTTGACAAATAATAATAGGGTTCATTTTTACGCAAAATCATACCATAAATATAATAAATATCTGGAGGTATTTCTCATGAGTATGAAAGAATTCATGTATCAGGTTGAGGCTCATAATCCTAATCAACCTGAATTTCTTCAAGCTGTAAAAGAAGTAGTTGAATCTCTCTGGCCCGTCTATGAATCCAATCCTCGTTATAAGGAAGCCAAAATCCTTGAGAGAATTGTAGAACCAGAGCGTACCATTATGTTCCGTGTCCCCTGGACTCGTGACAATGGCGAAGTTATGGTAAATCGCGGTTACAGAATTGAGTTCAATAGTGCGATCGGACCATACAAAGGCGGACTCCGTTTTCACCCGAGCGTTAACCTGAGCATTCTTAAATTTTTAGGATTCGAACAGGTTTTCAAAAACAGTCTTACCACACTCCCCATGGGTGGTGGTAAAGGCGGTTCCGACTTTGATCCTAAAGGAAAATCTGACGCTGAAGTCATGCGTTTCTGCCAGACATTTATGTCTGAGCTTTTCCGTTATATTGGTGCGAATACTGATGTCCCTGCCGGTGATATTGGTGTTGGTGGTCGTGAGATCGGTTTCCTTTTCGGCATGTACAAAAAACTGAGAAATGAATTCGTTGGTGTGCTCACAGGCAAAGGTTTGAACTGGGGTGGTAGTCTTATCCGTCCGCAAGCAACTGGATATGGTGCAGTTTATTTCGCAGAAGAAATGCTGAAAACCCGCAACCTTAACTTCAAGGATAAGATCGTCACAATTTCCGGTTCCGGCAACGTTGCACAATATGCGACACAAAAGGTCAACCAACTCGGTGGTAAAGTGGTCACACTTTCAGATTCCAGCGGCTACATCTATGATCCGGATGGAATTTCGGGTGAGAAATGGGAATTCCTTATGGAACTCAAGAATGTCAAACGCGGACGCATCAAAGAGTACGCAGAAGAATTTGGTGTTGAATATCACGAAGGTGAGCGCCCCTGGGGTGTCAAATGTGATGTCGCTCTTCCATGTGCTACTCAGAATGAAGTCAACGAAGAAGAAGCCAAGACCCTTATCAAGAATGGTTGTATCTGTGTTTCTGAAGGTGCAAACATGCCTTCAACTCCTGGTGCGGTCAATGTGTATATTGATAACAAAATCCTATTTGGTCCAGGAAAAGCTGCAAATGCTGGTGGTGTTTCTGTTTCCGGTCTTGAAATGTCCCAGAACAGCCTTCGTCTGAGCTGGAGCAGCGAAGAAGTTGATGCCAAACTTCATAACATTATGAAGAGTATTCATGCACAGTGTGTTGAATACGGCAAAGAAGGTGATTTCGTGAACTATGTAAATGGTGCGAATATTGCCGGCTTCCTCAAAGTTGCAAATTCAATGCTCGATCAAGGAATTGTTTAGTCTATAAACTTATAAAAATACAGCCCTCTAAATATTTAGAGGGCTTTTTTATTTGGGAATTTATTAAGAGATATTATTTTTTCCCAAGCATCTTTTCTTTAAAATCAAGAATTTTTTTCCTTGTCGCATTCAGCTCGATATCAGCTCGGACAACTAAAGGTTTGTGAGTAAAGGACAACAGTAGCTTCTGTGCTTCCTCTTCTGAAGGAATATATCTGCTCTCAACACGTTCATCTGAGTTGAGTCCTTTGTTCGCATCTTCAGAGAATTCTTCCAATGTGGAATCCAAACCAAGAAGATCTTTCAGCAAATACCAGTTCTCTTTCCCTGTAACAGTATTGCGCACTTTCGTCACTGTTTGAACGACATTATTATCATTTGTAATAGTACCCTCAGATTCTATAAACGAATTGAGCGGTAATACGACATGTGCCATTTTTGCAGTTTCGGTCATAAAGGAATCTGCTACAAGAAGGAACTCAAGATTATTCAACCACTCATAGATCTCCATTTTGTTATTATACAGAGGATCCTCTCCAAATATTGCTGCTACTTTAATTTTCCGGTAATTTTTCACGGGAACAAATCCGTTTTCAAGCAGTGATGGCTTATTTGCAAGCTCAGAACAGCTCATAATACCATTTCCTTCTGTGCCGATATCACCACGAAGCATACTCAGATTTAATATCGCATTTTGTGTCTCATAATCCAGATCACTTTCTGAATAGACAAATATAACCTTTTTGAATGACAATAATTCATGGGCAAAATCCATAAATTCATCTGTTTGAATAGTATGTTGGAGCTTATGATTGAAATCAACAAAATTTCCGATATAACGGGCAATATAATCAATATTATGATGACGATATTCGATGAGATACTTTGTGAATTCATTGATCACTTCTATGTAATAGTTCGTTTTAATATGGAAATCTGCACGTCGGGCAAATCTATTCTCATCAGGATGGATCAGCATCAATTTTGCACCATTATTGAGTGCTTGCATAATCTTCACTCCAACAGTATGAGTAACATCCCCTATCATAACGATCAGATCGGCAGCATCTAGGTCTGCACTTGGATTGGGAGAAAAATTAATGCCGAGTTTATCTTTTACTACTGAACCGTTAAGCTCCCAGGAAAATTTCTTATTACATTTATATTGCTTTGCCAGTTTACTGATAAGATACAACTCTTCATTAGTATAATTTCCATTACTGAAGAAAGCCACATCTTTTTCAAGCTCGGTCAATTTGTCAGTTATATAATCCACCGCTTCTTCCCAATCAACCGGTTGAAGCTGATTTTCCTTGCGGATCATTGGCTGTGTAATACGCTCTTGTGATTGAAGTACCTCATAGCCGAAATGAGCATTGAAGCATACATTGTTTCCTGTGATCGGACTGTCCGCTGCTTCAGCTTTAAGGATGATGTTATCTTTTTTCATATATTTGACGCTGCAACCAGCTCCGCATAATGCACAAGTAGTTTGGATTTCTTCATAATCAAGTGGTGCTAATTTATACTGTGTATTTCTCGGAGTAAGCGCACCGACAGGACAGACATCGATACATTTCCCGCAGCTCAGACAAGATGTATTCATGAGGGATTCACCAAATTCGGGAGCAACAAGAGTTTTAAACCCGCGATAAATATAACCCAATGCACCCACTCCCTGAATTTCAAGACAAGTTCGCACACAGCGTCCGCAATTCACACACTTGTTTGCATCACGCAGAATAAAGGGATGAGTTTTATCGATTGGATGGTTATTCACCTCTCCCATAAAACGTGTGGCAATGATATCATAATCTGTGGCATACTTGCGCAGCACACATGTAGGATTGACATCACATCCGCACTCTATACAGCGTGCAGTTTCATCATGAACCTGTTTATTTGTGAAATTTTTCTCAACTTCCTTAAAATTTGATATTCGTTCTTTTGCTTCAAGATGCACTGAAGAAACTCGAGATGCTTTCTCGTATTCTTTGAAATCTTCGGGATCGAGGTCTTTATATGATTCAGCTTTTTTGCTGTTGAATTTTTCTTTCAGAGGTTGAATTTTCTCACCCTTAAGAAATGCATCAATACTTTCTGCTGCTTTGTAGGCATCTGCAACGCATTCGATCACTGTCGAGGGACCTCTTGTGAGATCTCCGCCTGCAAATATCTTTTCGATGTTTGTACACATTGTGTCTTCATCGACCTCAATTGTGCTCCATCGTGTTAGATTAAGATTTTTTCCGTTTATTTTTGCAATTTCATCTAGCAGGAATTGAGTATCCGGTTTCTGGCTGACTGCTGGAATAACCGTATCCACATGCATAATGAATTCCGAGTTCTCAATCGGAACTGGTCTGCGTCTGCCACTGCTGTCCGGTTCTCCAAGACGCATTTTGATGATCTGCATACCTTCAACTTTGCCGTCTTTTCCGATTATCTTTGTGGGGTTCTGCAGAAGATGAAATTCAACACCTTCTTCCTTAGCATCTATTACTTCCACTTCATCAGCAGGCATCTGCTCTTCAGCACGGCGGTACACGATCAGGACTTTTTCCGCACCAAGACGAAGAGCTGTTCTCGCAGCGTCAATAGCAGTATTTCCCCCACCGATAACAGCAACTTTCTTGCCCACTTTTGTGATCTTTCCTTCAACTACATCGCGAAGAAAGTCAATACCAAGATAGCATCCTTCAAGGTCTTCACCCTCGATGTTCATACTGACCGCAGTCCATGCACCAAATCCCAAAAAGACAGCATCGTATTCTTTATAGAGGAATTGAAGTGTGAAATCTCTTCCGAGCCGTTCATTATTATGAATCTTTACTCCGAGTTTCTTTATCAGATATATCTCTTTATCGAGAATTTCTTTGGGCAAACGATATTCAGGAATACCGTAGCGAAGCATACCTCCGCTTTCTGGCATAGCTTCATAAATTTTACATTTATGTCCTTGTTGCGCAAGATAATAGGCAACTGTCAATCCAGCCGGACCTGCGCCAACAATTGCAATCTCTTTACCTGTTGAGGGCTTGCACTCAGGAATGTATGTATTCGCAGAATCTTCAAGGTCTTTATCCGCAGCATAGCGTTTGATCTGGCGTATTGCAATGGGCTCATCGATGATCTGACGACGGCATTCTTTTTCGCAAAAAGCAGGACAAACCCGTCCTACGGAAAGCGGCAATGGAAGCCGTTCTTTGATGAGCTTAATCGCTTCATGATAAAGCCCGTCATTAACTAATGCCACATAGCCCTGCACATCCACTCGTGCCGGACATTTCAGAATACATGGAGCAATACAATCTGCATAGTGGTCAGAAAGGAGAAGTTCCAAAGCCATCTGCCGCGCTTCGAGTACCGCTTCGGAATCAGTATTGACTTCCATTCCTTCATAAACTTTTGTGGCACAGGAAGGGACAAAACCTTTTGCTCCTTTCACTTCTACCAGGCAGACCCAGCATGAGCCGTAGGGTTTCAGGTATTCATCGTGGCAAAGGGTTGGTATCTCAATGCCGTATTCAGTAGCAATTTCCAGGATCGTTTGATCTTGTTTTGCAGTTACTTCTTTTCCATTCAATAAAATTTTTATATCTGCCATGACGCCCGCTTATAATTTTTTCACTGCATCAAATTTACATGCGGTCATACAGGCGCCGCATTTTGTGCAGATATCTTGATTGATAGTATGAACTTCTTTTTTCTCGCCCGTGATCGCATCCACAGGACAAGCCCGTTTGCACGCTCCACAGCCGATACATTTGTCTTCTATGATGAGATATTTTATCAGGTCTTTACAGACGCCGGCAGGACAGGTTTTGTCATTAATATGTGCTTCGTATTCATCTCTGAAATATTTGATCGTGGTAAGCACAGGATTGGGAGCTGTTTGTCCGAGTCCGCATAAGGAACCTTTTATGATCTTACGGGAAAGGTCTTCAAGAATTTCGATATCGCCGGATTCGCCTTTTCCTTGAGTAATTCTATTAAGTATCTCAAGCATTCGTTTGGTTCCAATACGGCAGAACGTACATTTTCCGCAAGATTCGTCCTGTGTGAAGTTCAGAAAGAAACGAGCCATATCAACCATGCAAGTTGTGTCATCCATTACAACCATGCCACCCGAGCCCATGATAGCGCCTGTTTTTGTGAGCGAGTCATAATCAACGGGAGTGTCGAGAAGACTTTCCGGAATACAACCACCTGAAGGTCCGCCAAGCTGTACTGCCTTGAATTTTCTGTCCTCAATGATGCCGCCGCCGACTTTATAGATCACATCTCGCAGCGTCATACCCATAGGAACTTCCACAAGTCCGCCATTTTTTATCTTGCCTGTGAGTGCAAAAACTTTTGTGCCTTTGCTTTTTTCAGTGCCGAATTCTGCATATTTCTTTGCACCATTTCGGATTATCCAGGCAACATTAGAATAGGTTTCCACATTATTTATATTTGTTGGCTTTCCCCACAAACCCGACTCTGCAGGATAAGGAGGACGAAGTGTTGGCATTCCTCTTTTACCTTCTATCGAGCACATGAGTGCAGTTTCTTCTCCGCAAACAAAAGCACCGGCTCCTTCATATACTGTAAGATCAAAATTGAAATCCGATCCCATAATATTGCTTCCGAGAAATCCCTTTTCTTTAGCTTTTTCGACCGCAATCCTAAGCCGTTTCACAGCAAGAGGATATTCCGCACGGCAATAAATATAACCTGTATCAGAACCAATTGCATAGGCAGCGATCAGCATGCCTTCAAGGACACTATGAGGATCACCCTCGAGCACACTTCTGTCCATGAACGCACCCGGATCCCCTTCGTCAGCATTACAGATCACATACTTTTTATCTGCCGAATTGTTGTAAGCGAACTGCCACTTCAATCCGGTTGGAAAACCTGCGCCGCCGCGACCTCTCAAACCGCTTTCTTTGATCTCATCGATCACATCGACTGGAGACATATCTTTCAAGACTTTTTGCAGAGCTTCATAACCGCTGCGTTCGATGTACTCATCAATGGATTCAGGATCGATCACTCCGCAGTTACGAAGTACTATTCTCGTCTGATAATCCAGGATTTCTTTCTCTTTGCCACCAAGCTTGTCAGAAAAGACAATATGTTCGGTGAGAGGTTTTTTCTCGACAAAATGAGCATTGAGAATATCATCAATATCCGCTGCATTTAGATAGCCATACATTGTGCTGCCGAATTCATCATCTTCGATCTCCATCAGCACTTCTGCATAGCACATCCCGATACAACCTGTGTGATCCAATTGTGCATCTACATCATGTTCTTTGAGAAAGTTTTCCACCTTCTCAAGGACATCCAAACCGCCAGCTGCGATCCCGCAACTCGCCAAACCAATTTTTATTCTTACTGAATTTTCCAAATTCTCTCCCAATCCGGTTAAATTTGGTTCGTTATTTTTAATTAATACTGAGCTAATATATCTTTGATCTTGCTTGGAGTTAAGCGACCATATGCTTTATCATTGATCATTATCACAGGAGCAAGACTGCAACATCCAAGGCATGCGACTTCTTCGACAGTAAATTTCAAATTTTTTGTTGTACAGCCCGACTCTACCTTCAATTCTTCATAGAGTGCTTCTGAAATTTTCCTGGCATCAGCAACATGGCAGGCAGTTCCATGGCAGATACGGATAATGTTCTTTCCAATTGGATGCATACGGAACTGAGTATAAAAAGTTGCAACACCGTAGATCTCTGAAACAAGTATTTTTGTCTTTTCAGATATGTATTCCATAGCTTCTTTGGAAAGAAATCCAAGCTGTGCCTGTGTCTTTTGTAAAATGGGGATCAGGGAACCTTTTCTGCATTCAAATTCGTGTAAGACTGCATCAATTTTATCGAAATCACTTTCTACCATGTATGAAGTCCTTGCAATATTTTGGACACGTTGAAGGGGTGTGCCCCTGAGCAGTCAAGTTATTTGGATAATTGCCTTTGACCTCACAAGCGAGTAAAAAGTGCTATAAATTTTTTATCTAAGAACTCTGTTTTCCAATGAAGATTTTCAAAAATATAGCAATTCCAGAGAGTGGAATATGGAGAATAAAAAAATGGAGGGTGAACATTTGAAACTACTATGAAACCATATTTTAGCAATCGTTATCGGGCTGGACTTCCGCCAGCTAGCGGATGGAGTTCAGTATGAATAAAGAGGGGTAATGTCGCTCTGAACTCCACGCCCCGTTTCACGGAACTGATAAGTCCAGTTCTTGAGTTTGTTTTTGTATTATTGAGTTCACTATAAAAAGTGTGTAATTAGAAATATGTTAGAAAATGCATCAAATATTTGGAAACCGATAAATCGGTTACAATTAGCTATCTTCCTATTAACCAGCAACTTAAGTTGGTGGTTAATGAAACAAAAAAATGCATTAACCGTTTCAACGGTTTCTCGATTTCTTAAATTGAACTTTTTAGAGTGGACTCATTACTGTTTTTTTTCATTATGAATAAATACTTAAAACCTCTTAGATAAAAATTAAATTTTCTGGCACGATAATGCCAGATTCCTGTGTTTGAAGTTTGATTTAAAAAAATTAACAAAAGTCTAAACTGAAAATATCTTCATCAGTTAATCCATATTTTTTTAACATATCAGAATGTTTCAATAGAACAGCTCTTTCTTGATGATCATTCTCTGGATGATAATAAATTACTGATTCTCCGAAGTAATCAATCAATATTTTTAACTCTTCTTTTTTCATTAAATCTAATTTAATATCTAATTCCCACTCATTAATTGTTTCAACTAATTTTTCTAAAGCTTCTTCTCTTGTAATCATCAAAACAGAATGATAAGGATCAATTCCTTTTTGTTTTAATAATTTTGTTGCATTCATTAATTAGCTCCTTATTTATAAGTCTATCATTTTATAACTTTTTTATTGTATAATTTTTCACTTTTAATTTAGCACATATTTTTTGAATAAAAACCTCATGGAATCCCACATTAAATTTTTCAGCAATTTTGTTCCTAAATTCAAAATACTCATTTTCTCTATTTTCAAATATAACGGGTATTCCATGAAGAATATATTTTTTAATAAAGATTAATCTATTTCTTTCAGATTTAGTTTTTAGTAATTCTTTATTAAAATCTTCTAAATTTATAATCAAATCCATTATTAATTTATCTATTCCATTCAATATGGCAATTAATATTAAACTTTTCATAACCTTCTAACATATACTCACAAAATGTTTTTAATTCAATATCATTATGTATTTTAGCTAATTCATAAAGTCTTATGAACATTTTCTTTCCTGTTTCAGTTTGTTTAAGATTTTTCTTTTTAAAATTACATCGGGCACAAAGAACTTGTCCATTTTCAATTGTTGCTTTTCCACCTTTATCTTTTGGTTTTATATGATCGATATGTAATTCAACTCCTTCTCTTAAACCCCTTCCACACTGGACACATTTATATCCATCCCGTTCAAGTATTATTTTTTTCTGGGCTTCTGTAAATTCTTCCAATTCTCTATTGAATACAAATTTTGGGTCATACATATAAATACCCTTTTTGACTTTTATTAGAAACCCCTTTTGATATAATTGTCTTATACCACGCCAAGTATCTCTTGGCTTTCTACCATATAATTTGAAGTATTGTTCTTCTACCCAATCTACTACTGGTCCGTGAGTTAATTCTTGTCTTGGGTGTTTTTTAAAATATTCGATTATTAAATCGCTAATAGAAATTTTTTTCATCTAAAACTCCAATAAATTTGTTTCTTTTAAAATCCTTTTTTTTGCTAATTCACAGTAATTTATATCAATATCTACACCAATTCCAATTCTTTTATTATTTGATGCTTCTATTAAAGTTGTCCCACTACCAACAAATGGGTCAAAGACAACGTCATTTTGAAAGCTGAATAATTTAATTGCCCTATAAGGTAATTCACGAGGAAAAGGTGCTGGATGACCAATTTTTGATTTTTTTTCACCGTTGAAAGTCCAAACACCATTTGTCCATTCCATAAATTCTTTTTTACTCATATCTGAAATTTTTGAACCTCGTGTTTTTTTCCATTGGTCTTTATAAAGTATAAGAATTAGTTCAACTGGAGCAATTACATAAGGTGCTGAAGCTTTCATCCAAGATCCCCACGCTGTTCTTCTTGAAATATTTCCTTCATTCCAAATTATTGTTGAATGATATTTCCAGCCAACCTTTTGGGCAATAATTGTTAAATCTGCTCCAACACTTTTTTGTCCTCCTTTATTTTTGTCTAATGGAATATTTAAAATAAATCTTGCTTGTTTTTTACTCCAATTATAACAATTCTTCATCCATATTTCAGAAAATATCAAATATTGTTCGTAACTTAATTCATCGTTATTTGAAGTATAATTAATTCCAACATTATAAGGGGGAGAAGTAACAATCAAATCAATAAACTGCTTATCAAATAAATTTTCATTTTGGACATCTCCAAGAAAAATGACAATTCTTTTATCTCTGAAATATTCAATTCTTTTTGATAATTTTATTTGATTCATTTTTATTTCTTTAAATTTTTTAATAATCTCTTGCACTTATTACATCCTATTTTTTGGATACTTTTTTTCTTGTTGTTTATTTAATCAAGTATTTTTTTTATTTAGTGTAAAATTTTAATATTCAAGCAAAATTATTCACTCTATCGTAAAATACCGATGCACGATCTTCAATAAATTCTTCCAACCTGTCATCATCTTCACATTTGTTCCGTATAATGCCTGGATGATACACTTCAATCCGTTATAAACCTTCTTACTGTAGGGATGCCACCAGATATTCTTTCGTGCAAAGAGAAGGATATCATTCACGATGACCTATGGCTGCGTCATTTCATCAAATCCGGGACGAATAAATGAGCGTGCCTTTGGAAAGGTGTTCTCAGCAATAGATAATATTCGTTTTAATAAATTGAGCAATTCTATAATGGATTTTCCTCTTTCAGGAAAAAAATGCAGCAGTTGTCCCCAAGCACCGATAGAACGATCGATTCCGATCAAAGCAACTTTTGCCGAACCATTCATATCAGCTGAAGAAATATCGTCGTCCAATTCTATACTAAAAAAAGCCCGTCTTAATTTTACCTCTATCTGATATTGATACCAACAGATAATATCTACTATTTCTTCAATTTTTTGACGATTTTTCTCAAATTTATTTGCTGTCTCTTCGTCGATGTAATACGGATCATCAAACCATTTTTTTACTTTCATGGCATAATCATCTGACAATATAATTAAAAACTGATCATCTGTATTAATATCAGAATCATCATCACCGGTAATATCCTCAATATCATACCCTCTTTCCCGCATCGATTCTTTTAACATTTCCATAGTTTCCCTCATCATCTCAGTAAATCTCTGCCAGAATTCTTTATTTTCGATGTCTTTGTTTTTCAGGTCTCCGAATCTTTCTTCGTAGATTTTATAATTCAAACAGCGTGAAGTAAATGCACATTTTTCACACCATCGATCACAATAATTATAAATACCTTCGATGTGGTTTGGATCTTTCGCCAGCTCTTGTATTGATTTTTTGATCATAGACTGTGCCCTTATTTATAGTTCCGAATAAATAATTTTTGAAGTTTCAATATCCTTAAATCCTAAATTTATTAAAAAAGAATTATTTTTGCTTTGAATCGTATATATTTTTTTATCAGAATTATAGTAACTTAAAGCCAATTCTTCTATGTTACTATTTGGAGATGCATGTAGAATTAGAATCGTATCCGCAATTTCAGCAACGAAGTAATTCCTTTTTAATCCTCTTTGTTCTGATGGTCTGTTTTCATTTTCTGGAAAATCGGAAATAATTAAAAATTTTCCTTTTTCGATTTCTACCTTTATCTTTTTCGGAATTCTGTTTAAATCTTTAACATTCCGCGAATGAGCCCAAATAATATTCTGATCTCCTTTTAATAAAATTTCCAAAAATTCTTTTTCTACGACCGTCTGAAAACCACTAATAACGGTAATTTCATTATTTCTTAATTTTACTGCCAGATCTAGCGATTTTACAATTATTTCAGGAGGACAAATTTTAGAGCAGAAAACTGCTAATTTAAGATCGTTTAATATTTTTTTATTGCCTATTGTTTGAATATTCGAAAAATTAATCATTTATCGCATTTATGATTTTCAGTTTTAATACTTCATTATCTAATTCATCATATATAATTGCAGTGATAATTTCTTTTAAAAAATCTTTATCGATTTTACCAGCAGCTACATGATAACTGATATTTTCCATTTCTGTAATAAAATCACTAATTCTGAAAACGTAACCATTCAGATTCAAGAAAAGAACACCAGCAGAAATTGCAATTCGTTTATTTCCATCATGAAAACAATGAAATTTGTTCAGTGCAAAGAATAAATGCGTTAGTTTATCTTCAAATTCTGGATAATATAAATCGTTCTGAATGTTCTGCAAAACACTCTCGATCTGTCCCTGATCTTTGATGCCTGAACTACCACCACCGGAAACCTCAATTGTCTTCCGATATATTCTGTATAACATTTCAAAATTGAAATAAACAACACTCATTATTCTCTTTCTTTAAGACGCTTGAATACTTCTTGAAATTGCTCTAGCTGTTCTTCCACATTCATACTGCTTGTTCCCAGAAATTTCTCAAAATCTTCCCTTGGAATGGGAGCAAGATATTCTTTCAGTTGCAAATGTAAAGCATCTCTGAAACCCAGATCACGACTCGCCATCTTTGAGCGTACATCATCTAAAAGCGGTCTCCAATGAGGTTGACTTTCGAATTCTGAATATAACTTTTCTACCTCCCATGCAGTTAGTTTACTTCCTTTTGCATCTGCTTTCTCTTGCAATATTTTTGAAAAACCAAATTCAAAAGATGAAATGATTAGAAGCACCTCCGCATACAATGTTTTTCTTACATTCTCTTCAGGTGTCAATTTCAGTATTTTCCTATATTCATCAGCTTTTTCTCTGAAAATAGTCTTATAAATTTTATCAGTGTAAAGCGGATATTTAAAGTTACCCATATCCACATAATCGTGTAAGGCATCTGTGAAAGCCTGGCGATAATTTTCATTTTTGAAATAGGTTACAACAAAACTTCTATCACGCTGATTGATATATTTAGTCCCACCACCTGTCTTTTTATTGATAGTATCAATTACAATATCAAGAATCGTTCGACGTAATTCTTGAGCAATTTCACTTTCTGTTAACAGCATACCAAGATTTAAAAAAGCTCGAAAATCAAAGATACCGAGAATGGTTGTTTTGGTAACGACATCAATGTCGACACCAAATGTGTTTTTAGCGGCTAACTTATAGTCTTTCAGTCTTTTAGCTCGTAAGACTTCATAACCGTTAATTGTCAGCTCATCTTTAAATCTTTCCAAATACCTTTCAATAGTTCTATTATCAACTTCATAAAATTCTGCTATCTGCTGTTTAGTAAAACGATATGATCCTTCGAAGAGAATACCTTTGATGCCAACTGCTTTTTCAATTTCATTCACAGCTAACTGATTGTTGATGATATTCTGACGATCTATAACCGAGTTGGTTAATTTTTTTTCCATTTCTTTTACTCCCAAATTTTGTTAGGGGCATCAATGTCCCTAACATCCAGATAAAGCATTAATAACTTGCTTAACATCAATTAGTTAGTTCGTGAATTAATTTTTCGTTTCTTCTTCGATTTCTTCCACCTGTTTTTTACTTTCAATTGTCTGTTTTATTAATGCTGGTAGATCCAAAGCAGGAAGAAGGTATTTACCATGAGGTGCGTAGGATGTCAGATTAAAAATATAATTACGAACACTACTTATGAGCATTGGTAAAGCTGAATAAAGTAAGAATTGGTCAACTTTTTCTTTTTTTAATTTCTCAAAATCTTTTAATTCAAAAATTCCATTTGCAACAATAGAAAATTTGTACCCAGCAACAGGATTATCACTATTGTTACCATTTATATTCAGTACAATATTGAAGAAATTATTTTTCTCTTCAGAAAGATAAGTGTCAAAATCAATTTCTAAAGGTATAGTTTCAAAATTACATTTTTGTGTTTCATTATCGAATACAGCCTCTAAATGAGCATCAAAAACAATAAAATCATGGTATATTAAGGGTGATCTTTTTAGTTCCATTATGCTACACTTTGAAATTTGTTTTCTTCAGCATTTTTTGAATCAGTAAACCTCTCTGGTTCGTTTGGAATTTCTCTGATTTCATAAGTCGTACCAGAAATTTTAATTTTATGATGCCAGTTGTTATATTCAACAGGAAAAACTTGTTTTTTAAATTTCTTCTCCATTGCTTTTGATTTCAATTTCTTAATCGATTCATAGGTAACGTTGAATTTAATATTAAAAATACTTTGCAGTTTAGCAATTGTTTTTAGATTTATCAGCTTATCTGCGGTAAATAATTGAGTGAGATAACCTTTCGATACACCTAACTTATTGGCTAATTCTGTTTTATTTAGTCCATCTTCCTTTTTCATTAAACATTCAATTTCATACATTATATCAAGACTCAAAATTTCTGCTTCAAACTGAACGCGTTCTTTATCTGATTTGAAGGTAAATAAATCATCTAAACGTTTTTGAAAATCATCAGAAACCATAATCATAATCTCCTATCGATTTTATTTGATTTTTCATTTTTTTTGTAATATTCTGCGAAGGTTTTTTTATTAATTTTATCAACACTATATTCTTTTTTCCATTAAGAAAAAACTCTTTACATAGAATACGCCAATTATCACCTTTTTTAAATTTTATTGCCGTAATATATTTTGCTTTATCCGAAATATCATACTTGCCATAAAAATCTTTATGATAACTATTTATACCACGTAACATACAATGCAGCCTAACTTGCATATTATTCATTCTTTTACCTTTTGAAAGAAAATTATACATTTCTTCTCTGAAATCCCAGTCATAATACACCTGAACGGGTGAATTTAATAAACCTGGATTAGATTTTAACACTTCCCTTACTGGGAATAGCTCACATTTACGTTCCATTTAGTTTACCTATAGCTAAACTTGTCAATTTTTTATATATTTTTTATATATTTTTTTTATATTTTTTTTATATTTTTTTTATTATCATAAGTAAATTTTAATAACTTTTTATTTTATCCAATCCTTACCCATACGATACTTGATATCGTAATTAATTATAAAATCCAACTCCTCATCTGTGAAACCGTAATGCTTGGCTAATACTTTGTCGATTTCATTCATTGTTGCTTTCGATAAGTGCTTATTATATGTTAATGTTAAATTACTCCCTCGTGTTTTGCTGTTTATGGTATAACTTTCTGAATTATGAATGAGTTCATTTTCTAGTTTATTTGATAATTTAACCATTTTTAATTCGGTTTCTGTTTTGTTAGGATAATTGAATTTAAAACCAAAAATCATATAATCTTTAAAATTGAATTGGTCATAGTTTATTGAATATACCCACCAAAAAAGATTTGAGTTCAATATTGCTGAAAAAACTTTTGAATTATATTTTTCATCAAAATAAGCAATTTTATTACTTAATGATTCTGTTTCGAACTCTGAATTTAAAAAAGTAATCCAATATCCTCCACCAGCGGTTCTATAAAAAATTGAATTTCTATTTTTTAGAGAATATAGATAATTATTGATAGCCCTATGGTTTTTTATTTTGCTTATAATAGATTCTTCTATTTTATTTTCAACCTTGAGAATATTATTCTGATTGGTCTGATCAATCTTTAAATAATTCATTCTTCTAAATAACAGGTTGCGATTTTCAGATAACCAGCGGTAAACTTTTGTTGTATAAAGTTCTTTTGGTTTTTCCTTAATATTCTTTGTTATAAAAATTGATAACCTTTGTAACACACCTTCAAATAAAGCAGCAGGTCGTTGATGAAAATTAGAGATATAATTTAGCGAAAATTCCTTAATTAAATTCTGTAACGTTAACATATTAGCATTTGAAAAAGCACTTATCGGAATAATCATTCCTATGTATCCATTTTGTTTTGTAATTGAAAAACTTTTTTCTATAGTAAAAGCGTAAAGATTATTTGCATCGGTTGTATAATAGTCCTTTATTTTATATATTTGTGAAACTGAAATTTTTGTTTTCTTATTTTTTCGGGTGTAACCAACATACGGTGGATTCCCTATAATCACATCAAAACCGCCATTATGCATAATATGATAAAATTCAATAAACCAGTGAAACGGTTTATGGGATTCCAGAAATTTTTCATAACCTTTGGGATATCCATAATCTTCAAAGATAAACTCGTTAAGTCTGTTGCGGATTTCAGAAAGTTTTGTTTCTAAATTAACTTTTGCTTTGTGATATTCTTCTTCATTGTAGTCAGCCAATTTCTGCATTTCATTAAAAAGTTTGTAATCTTTATCAATGATATCCAATTTTTCTGGCAAATCCCGAATATACATTTTATTAATTATGTCATCTTGAATTACTCTTTCAATTTCATTCTTATTTGTAAAACCAATTAAAGTATTTCCTGCTTTCAAGTGGAAATCGATATCAGGTAAAGGTTCAATTCCCATATTGGGTTTATTCTCATCTTTTTCACAAACGGAAGCTAATTTCAGGAAAAGACGGAGCTTGGCAATTTCAATAGCTTCATCCATAATGTCCACACCATAAAGATTATTGATGATAATGGATTTATAGATAAAATATTTGCGGGAAATGTGTTTGTTGATTTCTGTAATTATCTTTTTGAAATCGCTGAATTTATCGGAGCGGAATTTTTCTTGTGTATTTTGCAGGTCAAAAACAAAAGATTCTATTCTTTCGATGAGAGCTTCATAAATTTCCTCTAAAATATTAAGAGCAGCAAAAAGAAAAGCTCCGCTGCCGCAGGTCGGGTCAAGAACAGAAACTTCGGTGGCAGCTTTATAAAATGCTTTTATCAGTTCATGTCCTTCTGCATTATCTATCACATCCTGAATGAATTGACGAATGTTTAAATTGTAAGTTATAAAATCGTTTATGGAGTTAACCTCACCATTTTCTATTTTTTCTGTTACTTCAAAATATCTCTGTCTACGTGCAACAACTTCTCTCCAGATTTCGGTTGGAAGAGCATGTTCCTCATCGGCAAGTTTATTCCAGTTTTTTCTTCTTTCAAAAAGATTCGGTTTATTTGAGTCAACTCCGATTTCAATTTCTTCAGGCAGATTTAAATCACAACCTTTTTTCACAGCATCATAGAAATATCTATCAGGATTTTCCTTTAGAATTTTCCATATATTATTTTCGCCAATAAAGGCAATTTTGCAATTCTTTTTTGCTTCATCAAAGAGGAAAGGAATAATTGTGTTTTTACTGATATAATCCGTGATATCTTCTTTTGTGTAATATGCGCCCATCTGCTTCTGGTTAATATATTTTTCAAAGATATAACCGATGACATCAGGATTTACTTCATTACCTTTGACGATCGGTCTATTATCGAGATGCCAGTGATAAGCATCAAAAAAAGAAAATATTTTTTCGAAAGCTTCATCAGTTATTTGGATATCTTCATATTCTTTTTCCAGTTTATGAACATCAAAAAGTCCGCCGTTCAGGTAAGGAATTTTTCCGAGCAATTTTTCAAGTTCGGGATTTCTTTGCGGAGAACCAAGCCCCTCATGAAACAATTTTAGCAGAAAATAGCGGTAAAAGGAATAGAATTTGTCGTTTCCGAATTTATTCTTCATTCTTTCCATTCGGTTTTTCATGTAATCTAAATCGTTATCGAGAAATCCCTTTTTCTGGATGAAATAGATGAACATCAACCGATTCAAGAGTAGTGATGCATACCATTTTTTATCGTCTTCCTTGGAAATACCAGTTATCGTTTTTAGGAATTTATCATGTTCTTTTTGGAATTTCTCATAAAATTTCTTAGTAACTTTGTCTTTATCAAGAGCATCTTTGAGTCTTTTGGTCACTGAGAATAGCGATAAACCTTCTTCCTCATCGAGGGAGAAAGTGATCTGGTTAAGTTTTTGTAATAATTCTTCTCCTGACTGATTAATGTTATATTCAACCTGACGATATGCGGTAGGTTTTCCTGCTTCTTTAGAAACCCACATCCATATTTGTTTAGTTTTCTTAGCATCTATAAAAATGATCAAGTGTTCAAACGCATGTTTCCTTAGTTTTGTATCGATCTTTTTTCTGATTGGATAGAGCGGGATGAGACCTTTTTCATCGTAATCACATAGATAGATTTGCACATCTTTCTTTTGAGCAATTGGCTGCAACGAAAATTGGCTATCAGTTATGGAAATTGGTAATGGTTGAACTTTTAATTCATCCCATCCGAGTTGTTCAAAAAATAGCTCTTTAAACTTGAAACTTTTTATGAGGTTTCTTGTAACATTTCTGCTAATTGGCATTATTATCTTCCCTCTTTAAGCCAAGAGAACAAATAATTCTTGGTTCCTTTTCTTCTTTTTCTTCATGAATGATACATAGTCTTCCTTCATCTCTCAGGTTCAAAGCCAGATCAACGAGTTCATGATCGGAAATTTTGGATTTAAGCTGTCTGTTTAAAATATCCTTAGCAACTTCTCTTAATGGGAATTTATATATTTCTTCCATTGTTTTTTCTAATTCAACAGTATCAAACAGAGTGTCTTTCATGTCTTCCCTGAATTTCTTAAGAATATGATATACCCTGTATCTTGCACTTGTTGGTCTGCCTAATTGCCCACCAACGTACTTGCTTTCTTTCGCAATATGTTCAGCCCCGATCTTTACTAACTCATGATGTTTAGGTAGTTTTTCCATGGCTGGTGTATCTGGTTTACATCTTGCAGCTTTGAGGATTTCAAACTGAGATTCGGTAATTATTTTTCCATCAATACCAATCCAACTTAATGCATCATAATCATCTGCAGTTTTCATATAAAGGAGAACCCCTTCGGGATAAATATTTTTCGGATTATATGCTTTAGTTGAATAAACTACTGAAGGTAATTTTGCAATTTCATTCTCTAATTTCGGATCTTTTTCAACAGCATCCTTCCATATTTGATATGCATAAGACGACAAATCTACTTCTGTATCAGTATCATCGAGGATTTCAGAATTTTCATTATACAAATCTAACATTTTTCCATCTGATTGCTGATCTTCAAAGAATTCTTCGTCTGTTCCAACCACCTCGGCATTTTCTTTCAATCTTGCTCGAACTCGTTGTCTTAATCTGATGATTCTTTCAACACCTTCTGCCGGTAAAAACGAATATACTAATATTTTTTCTGATTTTTGACCGATTCTATCCACTCTTCCGGCTCTTTGGATCAGTTTTATAATTGCCCAGGGCAGGTCATAGTTCACGACAATATAACCATCTTGCAGATTCTGTCCCTCGCTTAAGATATCTGTTGTCAAAACCACTCTAATTTCTTCATTAGGTTTTATGTATTTTTCAAATTCATTGCTTACTGGGCTAAATCTTCGAACTATATCAGTCGGACTATCTGTTGCGCCAGTGACTTTCTGTAAATGATTAATTCCTTTTTTTCTTAATTCTTTTAATAAATAATCAATGAGTTTACTATAAAAACCCTTGAAATATAATTGAGTAATTACTTTACACATAATTACCAACAGACATTAGTGTGTTCATAGAAGTAATAATTATTAAGGAAATAATTATGTTTAAAACTAATTC
>Ga0265594_1000680_pt1 | contig 27653 bp, 29 predicted proteins | sample saktaG_11_FD_190147 | JGI IMG/M metagenome (GOLD analysis project Ga0265594, IMG submission 190147) | Saline water microbial communities from Sakinaw Lake, British Columbia, Canada - sak_2011_5_24_80m | ecosystem: Environmental > Aquatic > Non-marine Saline and Alkaline > Saline ... | reverse complement strand
CTGGCGGAACTGGCGCGCGTCTCGTCCGCCTTGGGCCGTTATACCGTGCTCAACCTGCCGGCGTTGCGCAAGTTCAAAATAGAGGCCGTGTTCGGGCAACAGGCGGAGGCTCCCGTCCCGCGCGCCAAGTCCTTCGCGCCGACCGGAACCGCCGCCCCGCTCACGGCGCGCGAGCGGCAGGTCGTGCGGCGCCTGCAGGCGAACCTCGCTGTCGACGCCGACCCGTTCGGCGTCCTGGCACAGGAACTCGGCTTCGCCCCCGCCGATCTGCTCGCGCTGCTCACGCGGTGGGAGGCCACCGGGGTGATCCGGCGCATCGGCCTGATCCTGCGTCACCGGGAACTGGGCCTTGCCGCCAATAGCATGTGCGTCTGGGCCGTCGCCGCCGATCGGATTGAGGCCGCCGGCGCGTCCATGGCGCGCAGCCCGCACGTCTCTCACTGTTATGAACGCCCGTCGTTCGAAGCCTTCCCCTTCAACCTGTATGCCATGATCCACGCCACAACGCGCGCGGAGGCCGTCGGCTTTTTTGAACGGCTCGGCTCGGACGCCGGACTCGCCGACGGGCGCATGCTGTGGTCGGCCCGCGAGTTCAAGAAATCAAGCCCCGTGTTTTTCTGCGAACCGTCTCCCGCGCTCGAAAGGCCAGGTCCGGCATGAGCGCGCGCACCGGCATCCTGTTTGCCACGCCCGGCTCGACCTGCCCCACGGCGGCGGACGTGTACGATCATCTGGAGCGCGCGGCTTCCCACCGCTTTCCGGGGGTGACCCCGCATTGGTGTTTCACGTCGGGGCCCGTCCGCCGCAAACGGGCCGAGCAAGGCCTCCCCGCGCAAGACCCCGCGACGGCGCTCGCCGTGCTGCAGGCCGAGGTCTACACCCATGTGGCGGTCATGCCCCTGCATCTTGCGAATGGACTGGAGTTCCGCGAACTGGCCGAACAGGTGAGCGCTTGGGCACACCGTCCGGGTACCGCCCTGACGGTGGCGATGGGGCATGCGCTTCTCACCTCCGACGCCGACTGGAAACGCACGCTCCAGGCCCTGCTCGCGTCTCTGCCGCAGGCGCCCGGGGAACACGACCGGGTCATCCTGGCCGTGCACGGCAGTCAAGATCCCGAGGGACAACGCACGCTCCGGGAGGCGGCCCGCCTCTGCGGCACGGTTGACCCGCGCCTCATGCTGGGCATGCTGCTCGGGAAGCCCGACCTGGCCGACGTGCTGCGCGCCTGCACCGCGGCCGGCGTGAGGAAAGCCTGGCTGCTTCCCTGCATGATGGTGGCCGGATACTCGGCTCGCGAGGTGATCACCGGAAGCGGCGAACAGGCGTGGGCCGTCGCCCTGCAACGCGCCGGCATCGAAACGATCCCCGTCCTTCGGGGGCTGGGCGAGATTCCCGGTGTCGTCGCCGTCTGGATGGATCACCTCGAACACCTGCTGGCCGCGCTGGCCGCGCCGCCCCAACACCCGGAGAGCCCGTGATGCGCAATGAAACTGTGACACGTCCGATTCTACCCGTCAGCCTGCTGATTGCGGGCAAACGCTGCCTCGTCGTGGGCGGGGGGCAGATCGCCACGCGTAAAACGGGACACCTGCTGGATGCGGAAGCCGACGTGACGGTGGTCTGTCCGGACGCGTCCGAGGCGATCGCCACCCTCGCGCGCAGCGGCAGAATCAGGCTGGTATTGCGCGCCTTCTCCGAATCCGACGTGACGGGGCAGTATCTGGTGTTCGCGACGACCGACAACCCGGACGTGAACCGACGTGTCATCGCGTGCTGCCACGCGCAGGGCGTGCTGTGCAGCGCCTCCGACAGCAACTGGCCGGATGGCGATCTCGTCGTGCCGGCCATCTGCCGGAAGCACGGCGTGGTGGTTTCGGTTGCCACGGGGGGCCGGTCATGCCGGCTGGCACGCCACGTGAAGGACAAGATCGCCGAATGGCTGACATCCCTGACGGACGAAACAAGCGGGAGAGACAATCATGACGACAGCCAGGATGACGTTTAAGGCCGGGACGCGGAGCAGTCCGCTGGCCCGGATTCAGACCCATGACGCGCTGGCCCGGATAACGGCGTGTTTGCCGATGTGCGCGTTTGTGGAGGTGCCCATCTCGTCGCCGGGAGACCGCGATCAGGCGACGGACCTGCGTGAAAGCCCGGCCGATTTCTTCACACAGGATCTCGACCGTCAGGTGCTGGACGGCGAACTCGACTGTGCCGTGCATAGCGCCAAGGACCTGCCCGATCCGGTGGCGGCGGGGCTGGACTGGTGCTGGTTGCCCTGGCGGGAGGATCCCCGCGATGTGCTGGTTCTGCCGCGCGGCCGGAGTCTGACCGAGTTCACCCCCGGTTTCACAATCGGAGTCAGCAGTGAGCGCCGCGCGGCCTACTGTCGCGCCCGCTTCCCCCAGGCCCGCCAACAGCCGATCCGCGGCACGATCGAGGATCGGCTCCAGCAGGTAGATCGACACGACTTCGACCTGATCATCATGGCGGGCGCCGCCCTCAATCGCCTCGGCCTGCAGGATCGTTGTAGCGAATGGATCCCGGCCCACGCGCTGCCCCCGCCTGACGGACAGGGGTCGCTGGCGCTGACGTTCCGCGCCAACGATGCGCGCTTTCAGCACATCCGCCGGTTGTTTGTGAGCAGCGTGACGTTCGCTGCCGCGGGCGCGGGATCGGCCGGCGCCCTGACGCGCGACGCCCTCCATGCCCTGGAGCGCTGCGACGTGTGCCTGCACGACACCCTCCTCGGCCACGATGTGTTCGATCTGCTGCCGCCAACCGTGAACTGCATCGATGTCGGCAAACGATGCGGCAAGCACAGCACGCCGCAGGACGAGACGACCTACCTGATCACCCGCTACGCGCGCCGCGGCCTCACCGTCGTGCGGCTCAAAGGCGGCGACCCGGGGATCTTTGGCCGGCTGGCGGAAGAGGTCGATGCACTGGACGCCCTCCACCTGCCCTACCGTGTGCTGCCGGGTGTGAGCAGCATGAGCGCCGCCACCTCGGGCACCGGCATGTTGCTCACGCGGCGCGGCGTCTCGCGCGGGTTCACCGTGCTGACCCCCCGCACGGAGGGGGGCGGCATCGGCTCCGTGGCCGCGGACGAACGCCGCCGTCTGCCGCTGGTCTTCTTCATGGCCCTGTCCGTGGCGGACGACGTGGCCCGCCAGTTGATCGGCGAGGGCATGTCCCCGGAAACACCGGCAGCGGTCGTGTTCGCCGCCGGCAGCGACCAGTCGCGCATCCTCGCAGGGACGCTGGCCGACATTGCAGCGCGCATTCAGGCCGCGGAAACCGGGCAGCCCGGCCTGCTCATCGTCGGCGAAGCGGCAACGTACCGCTACCGGAATTGGGGCGCCCTGGAGGGGCGCCGGGTCCTGCTGACCGCCAGTCAAGCCCTGCAGGACAAAGCGGCGGATCGGGTTACGGACTGGGGCGGAATCCCCGTGTGCCGTCCCCTCTTCAAACTGGAAGCCACGTCCGACGCGCTGGACGCCATCCGCCGGATCAGCACCTATGACTGGGTCGTCCTGACGTCTCCCTCGGCGGTACGCTGCTTCGGCGAGCTGCTGCAACGCGCCCGGATCGATTTGCGCACCGTCCCGTACCTGGTCACGTGCGGCGGAGGCACGTCACACGCGCTCGCGCCCCTGAGGCTGAAGGCCGACATCGCCCCGTCCTCGCAGTTCAGCGCGGACAGCCTCCTCGACACGGTCAAACCGCTTGTGAAACCGGGTCTGCGCATCCTGAGATTGCGCTCGGACAAGGCCGGAACCGGGTTGGCCCAAGCCCTGCGCGCCCAGGGCGCCCAGGTGGACGATGTGCTGCTGTATCGCAACCTGCCGATCCCGCAGGCCGAGAAGCCCGATTTCGAGGTGGCCTTCTTCGCCAGCGCCTCCGCCGTCGAAGCCTATGCCGCGCAGTGGGGCGTCGCCACGCTGCAGGGCACGGTGGTGGTCGCGATCGGCAAGCCCACCCTGACCGCCCTGCAGACCTGCGGCGTCACGGCAGACCTGGTGCCGCCCGAGGCGACCGTCGAATCGAGTTTCGCGTGTCTGGCCGAATACTGCGTCCGTCACAACCTGGCCGAGACTCATTCAGGACCTTGAGTGGAGCAAGCGCGGCGGAAAGTGGCGGACGCCCTCATTCACGGCAAGGCGCTCCGCATAGAAGGTGGCGCCGTGTTCCTGGATGAAATCGGCGATATCAGCCCGGCGATGCAAGTCCGCCTCCTGCGCGTGCTCCAGGAAAGGACCTACGAACCCCTGAGCGGCACGCACACGCGACACGCCGACGTGCGCGTCATCGCCGCCACCCATCGCGATCTGGTCGCGCTGATCCGCACAGGCACCTTTCGGGAAGACCTCTTCTACCGATTGAACGTCCCTCTCGGGATGGCCGTTCCCGTCGGGAAGCCACATAAAGTCGCATACTGCACTTCTATGCGTGTCGGACAGTCGCGTATACGCGACTCCGCCCATGTTTTGCCTCCCTGCCACTCTATGTGCATCCCTCTGCGCACAAACATGTTGCGCGAATTCCGCGTGTTCGTACTGCGCCTTGGCACGGTTCGTGATATAGACTATGGCATGAAGCTGAGGAATGGCAACTGATGAAAATCGCGATTACTGCAACGGGCAAGGAAATGACGAGCAACGTGGATCCGCGGTTCGGACGCGCGAAGTATTTCATTGTCGTGGAGACGGATACGAACGAGTCGGCGGCGCATGACAACGCGCAGAACTTGAATGCCGCGCAGGGTGCGGGGATTCAAGCCGGTGAAACGGTTGCGCGACTGGGGGCAAGAGCCGTCGTCACGGGCAATGTCGGCCCCAAAGCGTTTCGCATTCTGAATGCGGCGGGGATCAAGGTTTACCTGTCGAAGCAAGGCACGGTGGCTGACGCCATACGCACGTTCAAGGCGGGCGAGTTGAAGGAGACTACGGTGGCCAATGTCGAAGGACATTGGTGAAAGCAAACAGAAAACACGACCAGAAAGGAGGCAGCAATGCCAGCAAGAGACGGAACGGGACCGACAGGAGCAGGACCGAGAACAGGACAGGGAATGGGTGGTGGAGGAGGCTCAGGAGCCGGTCAAGGACAGGGCCGGGGCCGGGGCCGTATGGGCGGATTTGCCATGGGACCTGGAGGAAACTGTGTTTGCCCGAAATGCGGCAAAACCGTTCCGCATCAGCGTGGCGCGCCCTGTACGCAGGTGAAATGCCCTGCTTGCGGTGCGGCGATGACAAAAGAGCGGTAAGAACCGCTTCCCAGGCGGTTTGAGGTCGAGTTGTCGCTCAGCGCATGGAATCAGCCTAAATCCGGCAGTTCATCTTCACCATTCGCTCTAAGTAACCAGTGATCAGTGGGCTTCGCACCAAATGGTGATGCCTCTGGTTATGCATATGGCATTGGCCGCCAGGTTCTACACGGCACGAGAGGTTATCGTGACGCCCAAGCAGGCCGGTTTCTATCTGGATCGGGCGACAAGCTGTCGGTTTGAGGGACCTGACCAAACGGTCGAGCGGTATACGTATCCGCGCGAGGGCATGGCGAAAGGCGCTGGTTTCATGGGTATGCGATTTAACAAAGGAGAACAACAATACCGGAATTTGGATCGCCCTTCTCAGGGCTAGCAAACGACAGGAAACTCACGGAGTCTGAACTCATAAGGGCCATTCGGTTCATGGTGGCCGCAGAGTACAATGGCGCTTACTTAAGGGGCTATTGCCATCTTAATCATAATCCTAATCTTGATCTTAATCTCCTGGTGGAGAACGGATTACGATTAAGATTATGATTATGATCGGAAGCATCGCTTAAGTAAGCGCCATTCGCCGCAGAGTACGAAGCGATTCAGTTGTACATGCAGCTTGCAGAGTCAACAGACAACAAACTCGCCATCGAAGTGCTCAAGGATATCGCCGACGAAGAACGCGTTCACGCAGGCGAGTTCCTTCGTCTCCTCCGTGAGCTTGCCCCAGATGAAGAGAAGTTCTATGCTAAGGGGGCAAAGGAAGTCGAAAAACCATGAAAGGACAGGCATGAGCATGAAAACGGCGGATATTGTTGTGGTTGGCGGCAGTGCGGCGGGCGTGACGGCTGCTATTACCGCGAGGCGTCACTACCCCGGTAAAAGCGTCTTGTTGGTGCGGAAAGAGAAGCAGGTGCTGATTCCCTGCGGCATTCCCTATATCTGCGGCACGGTGGGGAGCCCGGACAAGAACCTTATTCCCGACGCCGTCTTGGAAAAGGAACAGGTCGAACTCCTTGTCGCGGAAGTGACCGCCATCGACCGCGAGCGGAAAAGGGTAACCACCGCGTCAGGCGAGGTCGGGTATGACCGTCTGATCGTTGCCACCGGGTCGCTTCCAGTTACCCCGCCCATTCCGGGCGCGACTATGGACGGCGTGTTCACGATTCTCAAGGATGAGGACTACCTGCGCCGGATGCAGGAGTGCCTGAAAACCGCCCGCGATGTTGTGGTTGTGGGCGGCGGCTTCATCGGAATCGAATTTGCCGATGAGATTCGCAAGACAGGCGGAAAGACCATTACGATCATCGAAATCGCGCCTCACTGCCTGAGTCTATCCTACGACGAGGAGTTCTGCGTCGAAGCCGAGCAGGTGCTGCAGACCAACGGCATTCGGATTCTGACCGCGACCAAGGTTGCCGGCTTTGCAGGCAACGACCGTGTGACCGGCGTAAAGCTCTCCAACGGCGAAACCCTCACGGCGGACGTGGTCATTCTGGGAACCGGCTCGAAGGCCAGCGCGGAACTGGGGAAAGCCGCCGGTCTACGCATCGGGGCCACGGGCGCCATTGACGTGGATCGCACGATGCGCACTTCCGACAAGCACATCTTCGCGTGCGGAGATTGCGCGGAGAAGATATCGTTCTTCGGCGGCGGACATTCCACGCTGAAGCTTGCCTCCATCGCCACGCTCGAAGCGCACATTGCGGGCGCGAACCTGTTCGGCATCACACGCGAGAATCCCGGCACGGTGGGAGTCTGGGCCACGGCATTGGGCGATTTCGCGCTGGGCACGGCGGGACTGACCGAGACGATGGCGAAGGCCCTCGGATATGACGCAGTGGCCGCGACCGTCGAGGGGCCGAATCGGCATCCGGCCGGAATGCCGGGCGGTGCCATGACCAAGGTCAAGCTGGTCTTCGAGTCCAACTCCAGCGTGCTCCTGGGCGGCCAGGTCCGAGGCAACGCGGTCGCGGGAGAGATCATCAACACGATCTCCGCCTGTGTGCAGAAGCGCATGACCGCTGAAGACATCGCCACATTCCAGATGGGTACCCATCCGGCGTTGACGGCCTCGCCCATCGCCTATCCGCTGGTCAACGCTGCGGAGTTGGCCATCGGAGAGATCAGAAAAAGGAAAGGAGCCTGATTGGCGCGAACATCGGCGCACCGGTGGGAGCGTTGGTTGTGAAACGCGGAAGAAGGTCACAGGCAAGGTTGAAAATGAACAGGTTACAGGTTTATTCGCGCGCACCCAAGGGTGAACAGGCCCCATTTGCATAATCGATTGCAACCCAAGCCTTACAGCCTCACAGTCTTCCGCCCTTTTTAGGTTGCCCTGTCAGAACTCCGTGAGCGCGTCCCTGGATTCCTTGAGTGGCCAGAGAGCGGCGCGCTCGATGCGTGTCAATCCCCCGCCAAGCGTTCCCAGCCAGATGTAGCGGTTGTCGGCCTCCAGCGCGCCGGTAGCCGGCGTGTCGAGCCCGCTATCGCGGTTGTAGAAGGCGGTAGGATTGTTGCTGGTGTCGCAGGCAACAAGACCTCGATCGGTTGCCATCAGAGTCCCATTTCCCACGGGGTGGACGCAGTGGATAGGCGCCCAGGCCCGGGCTTGCTGGATCTCAGCCGCTGGCTGGCCCGCGTCTCGCAAAACGTACAGCGCGTCCCGGGATGTGATCCACAGCGCGGCTTCCGCCGGCCAAAGTCCCTGAAGATCTGCCGCAGCGGGGATCACCGTTGCCTCGGTCCATCCGCCCGCGCCAAGCGTACGGCGACAGAGTCCTCTTGCCGTTGCGGCCCAAAGGGCATTCCGCCAGAGGCAGAGGGAACGCACGGACGATGGTGCCGTCCAGGACAGGTCCTCCTTCCATGCCCGTACGACCGGATCGTAGGCCCTCACCTTTCCGTTGTCTCCGCCCGTCCACACGAGTCCCCCCGCCACCGCCACTCCTTTGATGATCCCCGCTTTCTCCTCAATGACTTCAAACCCGCTCGGCGTGCGATCCGGATCGTGCATGATGAGACCATGGTTCGTGGCCATCCAGACGCGCCGCCCATCCGGCGCCATCGCGTAGATGTTTTCCCATCGAATGGCGTCGTGATCGCCGAGGTAGTGGTACAGATGATCGTTGATGTACAACCCCAGATTCAAGTTGAACCAGCTCCTCAATTTGAGATCGTAACGCCACACGCCGACGCCCATGGTGCCGACATAGAGCGCATCCCCGATACGCGTCAGCGACAGAATGTGGCTGGCCGGTGAACCTGCCCGATAGGGGATCTCCCGCCAATCCTGCGCGTCGGCGTTCCGCCGCCACAAGCCTCCGTTGGGCCACAGGGCCGCCCACACCGCTCCTTCATCAAACACCATGCGCGCCACACGGAGCGATCGGTCGCGCGCAACGCCCGGCAGCATCCAATGATGGACAAGCGAACCGTCGGATAAGGCAAGGGCGTAGATGCCAAGGTTGTCCTGCATGCCGATGAGCAATCCGGTTCCGTCCGTGGCCAGGGAAACCGCCTTGTCCAGATCGACTTCATCAGGAACTTTCCATTCGGAAAAGACTTCGCTGCCGAGATCGAAGCGCACCATTTTGACGTGGTCTTCCACGGGGGAAAGAAACCATGCGGCGCGGGTGTCACAGGCCATGTCAATGGCGTTACGCGGCAACAACGGGGTTTGTTTCGAGAGGTCCGTCCATCGCCCTCGCCTTTTGTCGAAGCGGGCCACGCCGGCAAAGTGGTTTGCCCACACGAACGGCCCTCCCTTCATGAGTCCGATCATGAAGGGCCCTGCTTCGGGAAACGCCGGATCCGTGATCACCGTAACCCGGATCTGCTCCGTGTCTGGCGCGGGTATTTCCTGCCGGAGGGATTCGCCGGAAAACGCGGGCATCTCGCGGAGGTCGTCGTCTTCAACCCTCTCGCGAAAACGAGTAGAGGGGGTGCGAGGGCGCTGTTCGGGAGTCGGCCTTCTCGTCGCTTCCCCCCCTCCGCGGCCGCGATCAAGCACGGCGATTCCCTGGCGGCAGGCGACCCAGAGACGGTCCTCATCGTTCAGGACGGCAACCACCCGGTCATGCGGCAGTCCCTGCTCGGTTGAGAACGTGCTCCACCGGCCGGTGGCGGGATCGAAAGTGGCCATGCCTTTCGTCCACTTCCACGTGTCGCTGCCGACGAGCACCTTTTCTCCGCGTAGCGCCAGGCAGTTGATCTCCTCGCTCAGAATCCCCTCTGCGTCCATGAATACGCGCCAGTGGCCTGTGCTTTTCTCATAGCGCGCCATGCCCTCATCGTCGCCGGGCAGGAAAGAGAAACCGCCGAACCAGACGTAATCCCTGCCCGGGGCAATCGCCGTGATGTGCGTGCTGGGCAGTTGGCGGCGCATGGGATAGCACACGACCGCACCCGCGGGTAAAGGCGTGGGCGGGGGCAGCGCGGCGCGTTCGACACTTGCGTGGACGGGAGCGGATGGCCCGCCCAGATCCTGCCGCAGCGCGTGCAGGATGACATTCACACCAAACCGCAATGCGTCCTCACGCTTGCCTTCCTCGATGACATGCACATAAGTCCCGTTTGGATATTGCTCCCATGCGCACGGCAAGTCTGTATCGTGTGTATATACAACAGCCAGACGGCCATCTTGAACAACCCCAAACGCTTCCGCCGGTCCCCCATAAAGGTCGACGACCTTCGGAATGTCTTGGATGGTGTAAAACTCCTTGAAAACCGGATGATCGGACGCGAGAGGCTTCATTTCCGCGTCAGGAAGGATCTCCTTGATCATGCGTCGGAACGACCAATCCGCCCCCCCGCAATCATCCGCATACAAGAACCCGCCGTGCCGCAGGTAGTTCCGCAGGTTGGCAATCTCTTCCTTGCTCAGCCTGAAAACGCGGTTCCCCGTCATGATCAGAACGGGATTTCGAAGCATCTGCGGATCATCCAGCCCCACGGACTTGAAATCCACGGCGGCCTTCATGGGCGTGCGTCTGGCCAGCTCACTCAAAATGCCTGGAACCGCCGTGGGATCCGTGTTCCACTCGTAGAACTGGCCGACAACCAGTTGGTAAGCGAATGTTCCGGCCAGCAGGCCATTCCTTTCGGCGATGACGGCGTTGCCTTCACCCGCTTGAACGGAATCCGCCGCCGCCGCCCGCGCGGCGGAGCCGATGCCCAACACAAAAACGCAGCCAAATGTGACGAGGCGCCTGTGCGTCGACGTCATGGGGCCACCTCCATTCTCGATCCCCGGAACCGACGGCTCGTGAGCCAGGCGCTGCACAATGCGGCGGCCGGCACGCACCAGGCGATCGCCAGGCCTCCGATGAGGAGCCGGTATGCTTCCGTCGCCACGCGTTCATTTTCGAGCATCTGGCGGAGCACATCGGGAGCCGTCCACGGAAGCAGGAAAAGCCCGATGTTCAACCCGATGCTCGCAAAGAATATGGCGCCGAACATGGCCACGATCACCTTTCTCCCCACCGACATTCCTGCCGAGAGCAAATGCCTGAATCCGCTCGCCGGGTCTGCGCGATGGACTTCTTCGACGGCCGAAGCCACGGCAATGGACACGTCCATTGTGACACCCAAAGCCCCGATAAGGACCGCGACACCGAGGAGCGCCGGAAAATCGAACGCCTGTTCGGATGAGTAGAAGGCCAATGCCATCAGGTCGCTGTCGTACCGGCCGGAGAGACCCAGCCACCGCCCGAAGAAAAGGCCCGCGCCTGAAGCCACCATCAAGCCGAGAACGACGCCCAGACAGGCTCCCGCCGCTTTTCTCCCGAAGCCGCACAGGATGAGATAGGTGACGGCGGCCACGGCGAAAGCGCACGTGATCGTCAAAGGAAGAGGAGGGGCCCGCGTGCGAATGATGATGAACAGGAATGCGACAATGATGCCGAGCGAAGCGGTGAGCGCCGCCAGGGCGCGCCATCCATTCCACCCGCTCACCAGCACGACCACCGTACAGACACCCAGCAGAAGCAACAGCAACCCGCGATCCCGCTCGATCTCGCTTATGGACGCATAGACCTCGCCACCCGCCTCCTGGACCCGAATGACCGCGCGGTCGCCGGGCGCAACGATACGGTCGTTCACCGGCGAACCGGTAATCGCATTTTCGACCGTCAGGATTCTTCCATCCATGGCGAACACCTCGAGAGCCTGCACAGCCTCTGACCGACGGCGTCGTTCCAGGTTCTCAGCCGGCGGCCCGGGCGTGTGGACAGCGAGCACACGGCCCCGGACCAGGCTCGTCTGCGTTCCCCGGTTTTCAGAGGGATAGCGGTATGTGGTGCGCCCCACGAACCGAAACGCGGCGACGGTGATCAACGCCGCCACAACCAGCAACACGCCGGGAGATGCGTGTCGAAGAAACGTCCTTGCCGGGACGGCAACGCGCAACGGGCCGCAAGGGAGCGCCACGCAGCAGAGATGACGCGAAGCCAGGAGGGCGGTCAGCGGAATCGTCAACGCCAGCCCTATCGTTCCCGCCGCCATTGCCGCGACTTCGACCGCTATGCTTTGCCGGTTGGACAGACTCATCCAACTGTAAGGCCAGTGCGCCACGTCCGGCTTCACCAGTACAAGCAAGATGCCCCCCATGCCGCATCCCAGAAGGGCAAAGGGGAGGGTGTTGATCTCCGTGCCGATGACGTCTCGTCCGAAGCGCATGCCGGAGGCGAACAACTGGAAACGCGAGAGACCCGGATTCGCCTTGTGGACTTCCTGAATCGTGGCCGTCACGGCCACGGCCAGGTCGGCGATGATGCCCACGCCCGCGAGCGCAATTGCGCCCAGCGCCAGAAGGCCGAAGTCCAGATGCCCTGTGCCGGGCGCATACCACACGTCTCGCAATAGCGGCGAGTAGACCCCGGTGATATGAAACCATTGAACGCACAGTCCGGCGACGATCACCGCAAAAACATATCCGCCAACAGCGCCCAGGAACGCCAGACGCCCCGATGCTCCCGCCCCAAGCAGCAAAAACACTTGGCAGGCCAACGCGATCAGCCCTGCCGTCAGCAGCGTGGGCAGGACCGGCGAGCGTCCGCTGATGAGCAGCCATCCCGCCATGAAGAGCAGCGCCGGGAACGCCGCGAGCATGACCAGACATTTCAGTCCCTGGCCCCGCCCCACGATAAGCAGACTGCCCGTCAGGAGGAGCGCCAGCGTAAACAGGGGTGTTCCATGCCCGGTTGTCATAAAGCTATCTGAAATCACCGGCATCTCATAGGCTCACTTGGAAACGTTCCGTTTCCCATGACATGAAAAAAAACCGCAGATCGCGTGACCGCCCAACATCGAGACCAATGAAGCCAGTTTACACCGGCCTGCGGCAAATCGTCCAGCAGCAATTCTCAGGATGCGATTTTTTCTGTTGAAGATTAAGGGGGTGTGTTCGGGAAGAGGATAGGCTAAGCTTTGCGGCGGATGGATTGGCTGACGCCAATTCGCTCAGGCACCGGTTCACTGCGGACGGGTAAAGGCCATGCGTAAAAGACGCGTCAACGCGGGGTTTTCCAAATGCAGGAGTCTCCGCCTCAAGGCTGGGGCGCTGGCGCTGATTTTCGCGTTCTTGTCGCTGTTGCCGTGGGGTCATGTGATGATGGGCGCCCATGACGGGCACGGGTGCTGCCATCACGCCACGTCGGCGTGGCCCGCCGATCACTCACCTGCCTTGGCGTCGCAAGTCGCGACCTCATCCGCCACGTGCTGGGTGTGCGACAGCCTCGTCTCTCTGCAGCATCCCACTGTTCTGACAGATGCCCCAACCTTCGACCGCTCCGTCCTTTCATTCGCCTATATCCCGCGCGCGCCGCATGCGCACATGCTCAGCCACATCTATCCAGCCAGCCGCTCGCAGGCCTCGCCTGCGCGCATCTAAAATATTCTGGCGTTGGCAGGCGCGTTTTTCCGCCTGCCGCTCTTGCGGCTTCTCCAAGCATTAGGCATAACCTGCCTTTCTCCGGGGTGTGTCGCATTCATTAACGTTTCCGTTGCCGCCTACGCAAGACGTGCCGGCACATGCTTTTTACCTATTTATGAAAACTTTATTTTCACGTGCGAGGACTCTCGTGGCGGGAGTCGCACTCGTGTTTTCCGCCACACTGGCGTCGGCCCAGACGGGCGACGCGCGTTACCAGCAGCTCGAAGACGAGGTGAAAGCGCTTCGTCAGCAGGTCAACACCCTGCAGGAACAGCACACCCGCGAAATGGCGGAGCTCAAGGCTTTGCTGCAGAAACAGGCAGAACCCCACGTCAGCATGCCTCAGACACCGGCAGCGCAGGGGACGGCGGCCGCGGCACCTTCCCTGTACGAGTCGCTCAAACAGTCGGCCACGGTGCTGGTGCCGCAGGCGCAGGGCGTCAACGGCGCTGACCTCGACATGTCCGTCGTGCTGGACCTCTACTTCTATCATGACGACACGCAGGAGGGGATGAGCCACCTGCGTCAGGGACTCAGCGGTTTCGGTCATCACCACGACGACGCCGAAGGACATGCCCACGGCGGGTCGGAGAACGGCTTCAATCTGCGCCATGTGGAACTGGGCTTCTCGGCAGAGGTCGATCCCTACTTCCGGGCGTGGGCCACAGTCGCCGTGGATGAGGACGGCGCCGAACTGGAAGAGGCTGTCATGCAGACCACCTCGCTGCCCTATGGACTGACGCTCAGCGGCGGCAAGATCAAGAGCGGCATCGGCCGCCTCAACCGGCAGCACTCGCACAACTGGGACTTCTTTGACGCCCCGCTCGTGTACGAGCAGATGTTCGGCGCGCATGGTCTGGCCGAAAAAGGGCTCCAGATCACCTGGCTTGCGCCCACGTCGTTCTATCTGTTACTCGGAGCCGAGGTGTTCAACGGCGACAACGAGCACTCGTTCAATGCGGCTGATTCCGCCGCGCTTCCGAAACACGACGCGACGCGGCTGTATACGGCTTTTCTGAAGACGGGGCCGGATCTCGGCTCAAACCACGCGCTCCAATTCGGGTTGTCTGCCCTGTCCGGACGCCATCAGGTGGTGCATGAGGACGCGGAATGCGCGGACGGCGACTCGCGGATCTTCGGCACCGACTTCGTCTACAAATACGACGCCCAGCGGTCGCACGGCGAGGGGGACTTCGTGCTGCAGGGAGAATATTTCCTCCGCGACATGGATCTCGACGGCGCAGGCGACTGGGCCGGCTCGCCGTGGACCGCAACGCAGGACGGCTACTACCTGCAGGGCCTCTATGGCTTCCTCCCGCGTTGGCGCGGCGGCCTGCGCTGGGATCAGCTCGGCTTGATCAACGATCTGAACACCCCCGAGGACGGCTCGGTCACCTACGGCGACTCCAGCCGTCTCGCCGCGATGCTGGACTGGAAGCTCTCGGAGTTCTCGCTCCTGCGCCTACAGGCTGGGCGGGGCCGGTACGCGACAGACGAGGGAGACGTGAACGCGTGGGAATGCGCGCTGCAGTGGCAGGTGACGTTCGGCAAGCACCCCGCCCACGATTTCTAACATGGATGGTTCGTCAGGTTTCATCATGTGAATCCTGTCAAAACAATCTCCCCAGAGGGAAGACCCAATGAAAAAAATCAGTTTGCTGTTGTTGGCTGCCGCCTGCCTGACGAACGCGCAGGCCGCAGGAATCAAGATCGTGGCCACGACCACGGACCTGGCCGACATCACCCGCGCCGTCGCGGGCGATTTGGCGGAGGTGTCGAGCATCACGACCGGACGCGAAGACCCGCACACGTTGACCGCGAAACCGAGTTTCATCGTGCGGGCACGCGACGCGAACGTGTGGATCCGCATCGGCATGGAACTGGAGCTCGGTTGGGAACCGGTGATCCTGCGCGACGCCCGCAACCCGCGAATCCATGTGGGCACGCCCCGGCACATCGACGCCTCCGACCACGTCATCCGGCTGGAGGTGCCGACCCAGCGCGTCACGCGCGATCAGGGGGACATCCATCCGGAAGGCAACCCGCACTACTGGCTCGACCCGCTCAACGGCCGGCTGGTGGCCGCGACCATCGCCGAACGGCTGAGCGACCTGTACCCTGAGCACAAAGCCGCGTTCGAGGAAAACCTCCACCGTTTCGAGCACGATCTGGACACGCGCATGTTCGGCGTGGCGCTGGTTGAGACGCACGGCGGAGAGAATCTCTGGCAAGCGATGGTCGAGAGACGCCTCGAGAAATTCCTTGCTGAAAAGGAATTCGCTAGCAAGGCGGGCGGCTGGTACGGGGCGATGCGCCCGCACCAAGGCAAGACGATCATGACCTACCACCGCAGTTGGCCGTATCTGGCCGAGCGCTTCGGCTTGCGGGCTGACCTTCAGTTGGAACCCAAGCCCGGGATTCCACCGACCGCCAAACATCTGACCTCTCTGGTATCCGAGGCCGAGGCACGCAAGGTCCGCGTAATTCTGCAAGAGCCTTTCTATACGCTCAAGGCCGCCGATTTCGTGGCCTTGCGGACAGGCGCGAAAGTCGTTGTGGTCCCGACGATGACCGGCGGTTCGCCAGAAGCAGGAAGCTATCTGGAGATGTTGGACAACGTGATCCGGAATGTAAACGCGAGCTTATGAACGGCAGGCCTGTCATCCAGTGCTGCGGGGTCACGGTCGCGTACGGTCGGGACGTGGTGCTCGACCGCATCGACTTGACGGTGCCCCGCGGCGCCCTTCTGCCGTTCGTCGGCCCGAACGGCGCGGGCAAGACCACGCTGCTGAAAGCGTGCCTCGGGCTGATCCCGCACCAGGGCGGCGAGATCGCGTGCGATTTCGGCGGACGCCCGCCCGCCTATGTGCCGCAGCAGAAACGGCTCGATCCGATCTACCCGGTTTCGGTCCGCGCCCTCGTGCGCATGGGGCTTTATCCGGAACTGGGATGCTGGGGACGTCTGAACAGCGAACAACACAGCCGCGTGGCACAGGTGATTGCACGGTTCGGCCTTGAGGCGCATCAACGCAAGCATTTCGGCGAATTGTCCGGCGGGTTGCGCCAGAAATCCCTGCTGGCGCGGGCCGTGGTGACGCAGGCCGAAGTGCTGGTGCTGGACGAGCCCACGGCCGGTCTGGATGCCGCGTCTGAGGCCGACCTCCTCTCGCTGATCCGTTCGCTTCACGAGAACGAAGGCAAAACCGTGCTGTGGGCCCACCACCGTCTGGACCAGTGCGCGGCCTTGGCCTCGCACGTGTGCCGGGTGGACAAACGGGGTGTGCGTCTCGTCGCTGTATCGGAGGAGGCGTCATGAGCCTTTGGCAAGATGCGGTGTCGTTCACGAATCTCTTCCCGGAGGCGGTGCTCTGCGGCACGATCATGGCGGCGGTGTGCAGCGCGTTCGGGGTGTTTGTGGTGCTCAAGCGGATCGTGTTCATCAGCATCGCGCTCTCCGAGGCGGCAACGTGCGGACTGGCGTTGGCGCTGGTCTTTCACTTCTCGCCTCTGGCGGGTTCGGCGCTGGTGACGGGCGCGGTCGTGTTCATGCTGACGCTCCCGGAGAAGCGGCAGCACCTGCCCAAGGACGTGGTGCTCGGCACGGTGTTCCTGCTGGCGTCCAGTGCCAGTGTGCTGCTGGTGGCGCAGAGCGGCTTCGGCTTGGAGGAGATCAAGGCCATGCTCTACGGAGACCTCATCGTCAGCAGCTCGCACGACCGTTGGGTCTTGCTGGCGACGGGCGTGCCGTCGCTGGCCGTCTTGTTGCTGTTTCTCAGGCCGGTGCTCTACGTGTTCCTCGACCGCGAGGCGGCGTTCGTCATGGGTATCCGCTGCTGGTTCTGGGAAGGCCTGTTCTTCCTCCTGCTGGGGCTGGTGGTGTCGGGAGCGTCGAAAAGCGGTGGCGCATTGCTGGTGTTCTGCCTCTTGGTGGTGGTCCCCGCGACGGCCCTGCTTCTGGCGCGGCGGCTGTGGACTGTGATCGGGATCTCCGTGGCTTTGGGCGTGCTCACGACCTGGACTGGCCTTTTGACCGCCTATAGCGCTGATCTTCCGGCAAACCCGACCATCATCGGCCTTTCGTGCCTGCTTTTAATGGGCGTAGCGCTCATCCGCTCCGTCTTTATTAAGTTGGACGCGCGGCAGACACGCGTGGGGGTGTTGAAACGCGTTACCGTCGGTATGCATCGGTCAGGGTGACACAACTCCCCGGTGAGGTCAGAAGAGTCTCAAATCCCGCCTCGTAGAGCATTGTCTTGCAGGCGTTGATGTCTCGCCCGCGATGTCCCGTGGTATTCTTTTCCAAGTCTCTCGGGTTCGCTCCGGCCTCCGCGTAGACCGTGTTCGCCCCCGCTGTGAGACCGAGCAGATTCGGTTCGTGCACCGCGATGCTTTTCGTCTCGAGGCAGGCCAGCGTCGCCAGCGTGACCACAGCCGTCACTTGCGCAAGCCGGAGTTCCGAAATCTGGCCATGCGGCGCCAATGGCGCCAACGGCACGTACACGCGCCGCATGGCGGCATGCTGGAAACACCCGTATTCAAGCCCGATGAAAATCTGATCCGCCAACTCCTCCGGGCTATGTTCCGGCCCGATGGGCTCGCAACAGTAGTACCAGTCCAGCCCGGCCTCCTTGATGACCCGGATCGTCGCCTTCCGCTGCTCTGGGTCGAGCGCCGTGTCGACCCCTTCCCGGAGCCGACAGACATGATAGGCGCCGTTCACGCCCGCCGCTTTCAAGTCCCGCGCCTGAGCCTGATCGAAGTCTCCGATGTTGACGACTATTTGGGTTCTCTGCGGAATCCGTTCCCGCGCCATCAGCACGATGCGGGTCAACCGCTCGAAATCGAACGTGTGCATGGTCATGAGAAAAAGCGCGAAAAGTTCACCCGACGCCGTAAAGCTGTCGGCGCTGCGGAGGATCTCTTCGTCGCTCATCACGCTCGGTTCGAACGCCGTGTGGCCTTCGCCGAACGAGCAGAACTTGCATTTGCCGGGACAGGCCGCGATCTCGACGCCGATCTGCCCCAGAACAATCCCGCCGTTGTCGAACCGCCGCCGGGAGCTCGCGTCCGCAACCGCGCGCAGAACAGCGGCTTCGAGGGAGGTCTCGGCGAATCGCAGCAGGAAAACGCACTCGTCGCGAGTGGGCGCGATGCCGCTCTGCGCCGCATCGAGAAGCCCCTGAACTCTCGTGTCAACTTTCATCCGTCTCTCCATTGCTCCCACGTCACCTTCGAACCCATTGCACCGTTGCCGCCAACGCCAACACGGCCAACAGCGCAGACAGCTTTTCACAAACCGACACCCTTATCAAGCGTTTCCGGAAACTCCCTGCCGGCGCGGGTGCGATTCAACTTTGTTGAATTCGCACAGGAGTCAGGAGTCAGAATCAAGGAGCCAGAAGGTGAGCGCCAATGCTTTATGTCGTTTTTCCGGAAAATATGTGTGTCTCCGGTTTTGAGGGCACGATAAAGGGAGGCAAAGTCATGCCTAAGTCGTTGGAAATCAATTCTGACTCCTGAGTCCTGAATTCTGGGTGCGATGCAACGAAGTAAAATCGCACCCTGCCGGCGCTCCCGGCTTGCCGCAACCCGTGCTTCCTCGTAGCGCACAACACACGCCGGATCGGCGGTGTCTTCAATGATAGCGCCTGCATCAAGCATAACGAACCGGCGGCAAACGCGCCGAGCGAAACCCAGATCGTGGGTCGCGACCAGCATGGCGGCCTCTTGCTCGTCCAAAAGTCCGGCGAGTTCTTCCTTGCCGACCGGGTCAAGCGAAGCGGAGGGTTCGTCCAGCAGCAACAGCGGCGGGGCTGAAACAAGCGCACCGGCCAGCGCGACGCGCTGCCGCTGACCCTGCGACAAATGGTGCGGTGAAAACGACGCAAGATCCCCGATCCCCAGCAGTGTCATGACCTCTGACGCCTTCGCCCTCGCCTTCTCACGGGCAACGCCCCGGCGCTCTAAAGAGAAAGCCACATCTTCCATCACGTTGGGAAAGAGAATCTGATCATCCGGCACCCCAAATAAAAAACCGAGTTTGTCACGGACCGCACGTTCCGTCGCCTGTGACAAGGGTATGCCGCAAACAGCGATATCGCCCGTAAACGGCAGCAGCCCGGCCGCCGCACAGAGCAACGTCGTCTTGCCGGATCCGTTGAGGCCCAACAGAGCCACCCGTTCCCGTGAGCCGATGCACAGGGAGACGTTCCGTACAACCTCGGGTTCGCCCGCCCTGTAACGGACAGATATGTCACGATAGACAAGTGCTTCACTCATCACGCCTCCAAACATCGCATCACAAGAACCACGCCAAACACGAGGAGCGAAAACGCGACCGCACAGCGGTCAGAGGCGGATGTGCACGCCGTGCGCTCCCCGCGTAGCGGACCGTCGAACCCGCGCACCTCCATGGCGGCGCTCACACGCTCGGCCCGCAGCAGCAGGCGCAGCAGCCAGATCACCGGCAGCGCGAAAAGGCAGCGCAGACGGACGGACACGGTAGCAGACGGAACACCGCGCACGCGCAGCGCCGCCGCCATCCGCCTCGACTCATCCGCCAGCAGGGCGGTCTGATGCGCGATCTGCATGATCAAAGCCGCCAGCGTGTGCGGCAGCGGCAGTCCGGAGAGGCCTTGCCCGAGTTCGGCTAAATCAAGCACCGACAGGGTCGCCGCACACACCACGATACCGGCTGTTCCGCGCAGACCGATCACCAGCGGAACACGCACCGCCTCGGGCCACGAGCCTGAATCCGTTTGAATGCGGGCAACCGGCGCGAGCAGCAACAACGGCAGAAAGAGGCAACCGGCAAGAAGTAGGACAGAGACCAGCCGCCGCAACGGAATTCCGCACCCCGCCGTCCAGCCGATCAGAACAACAGAGAAAAGCGCAATGCCCCAAAAATTTGCTAAAGATGCGGCGAAACAGCTCGCTAAAGCGAAGGTTCCGCACACCAGACGCGTCGAAGGCGTCAGCTTCCGCATCCGTCCGCTTCCCCCGCCCCACGCCTCTGTAAACGCCGTCACAAATTATCCCTCTTTTCGGGCCGTCAGCAGATAGCGCTGCGCCTCGTCGGCCGTCGCAAGAACGGCAAAGCCGCCGCGCTCGAACAGGGACGCTACTTCACGAACCGGTGCCAGCAGGTCGGCACTGACAGAGGGGTGAGCTTCTCTGTGGATTCGGTTGACCTCGTCCCGCGAGATGAAATGAAAGATATGGACACAACCGTCCGACCGCAGCACCCGATGAAACTCCCGGGCCACTGCCCCCTGGTCTTCGAAATGCGGCCAAGCCGAAAAACAGAGGATGCGGTCGCACGAGGCAGCCGCGACAGGGATCCGGTCGGCCGCAGCCTGTACCCACGTCACGCGCGGGTCGCCGATTTTCTGTCTCGCTCGTTCGAGCATCACCGGCGATATGTCCAATGCGACCACACGTCCGTCGAGGCCGAGCCACCCCAAGAGTGCCCGCGTGAGATTTCCCGTGCCGCAGCCGACGTCTAATATCGTTTCAGCCGTCTGGATGCCGAATCCGTCAAACACCACGTTCAGCTTATCGGCCAGCAAAGCCAAGTCATGCCAGCCGTCCCAAGCTTCTGCTATCGAGTCAAAAAAGACCACACGCGGGTCAACTTGTATTTCGCGTTCCATCATCCGTCATCCTCTCGTATGGCACGGGCGTCTCGCCCGTGTCCGTGTGGGTCACGGGCGAGACGCCCGTGCCACATGGCCCCTTCCCCGCCAGACGCACAACCTGCGGGATCACCACCATCATCAAGACCAGTCCCATCCAGCCGCTCAGCAGCGAAATGCCGACAATCAATCCGGCCGGCAATTCCAGCGCCCGCGCCGCCCCATACAGAAGCCCTGCGTTGACAACCCTCCCGGCCGCCAGCGCGAGGGCCAAAACAACCCAGACGGGAAGACGCGGGAACGCCGCGCGAAGCGCCCCGATCACAACCGCCATCAGCGCCAGCTCCGCCGCCATCACTGGCGCAACCGGCGGCATAAACGGCGGCATGCCCGTCACCGCGCCACACAGAAGCGGCGCCAGCAGGGCCGTCACCGCTGCGGCCCCGGGCCGCACGAAGAAGGCCAGCGCGACCAGCGGCAGGTACATGGGCATGAAGACATGCCCCACGTGCAGGACATGGAACAGCACCGGCAACAGCAACGCCGCCGCGCCGAATAACCCGCAGTACGCCAGTTCACGCGGCTTCATTGTCTTGTCCTCAGAACTTCAGTTTCATGCCGGTGTACCACATGATCCCAGGCATGGGATAGTCCGGAAAATACTCGTAATGCTGGTTCGTGAAGTTCTCAGCCGCGAGATACAGCTCGCCCTTCAGTTTGGAGAAGGCCTGCAGGGCGAGCGACACGCGCATGTTGAAGACCAGATAACTGTCGAGCCTGTCTAAAACGGGGTTGGCGCTGCGTACACTGTATGCGTACTGACTCGCGACATACTCGGCGTCCACATCCCACCGCACATAGCGTGCGACCTGATAGGAGGCCCCTGCACTGGCGGTCACCTCGGGCAACCGCGAGACCGGATGAGTCTCAGGGACCGTGTACGTACCGCCCGCAAAAAAGGCCAGATCCTTGCGCGGATACAGATGCAGCGAAAACTCTGCTCCTTCGGCCCGCATCCCGCCGATGTTGAGATAATCCCCCGAACTGGTGGCATCCATACGGTTCTCGACCTCCGTGTGAAAAACCGAAGCTTGGAACGCCGCGTGCTCGCCCAATTCCATATGAACGCCCGCCTCGGTTGTATCCATGGTCTCAGCCTCGAGTGAACGCCACGTCGCGGGAGAAATCCCCCGCATATAGATGCCCGGATAATGCACGCCGCGCGAATGGGAGACAAAGAAGTCCAAACCGTCCCTCGCCAAGGTCAACGCCGCGCAGGGCGCGATCTCGTCGCCAAACTCGTTGCTCGCATAGTAGCGTGTGCCAACCGACGGCGTCAGCGTCCAGCCATGCCCGACATCGAAATCATATCGCGTGCCCACATACGGCGCGGTCGTAAAGAACCGTCCGTTGTACCCCCATACGCGTGTTCCGCTGGACTCACGGATGTTTCCCGTCTCCCCGCCTTCGGACCACGTGTCGCACGACACGGTGAGGGTCAGCCGGTCGAACAGAATGTCGTAGGACGAGCGGAACCCGTAGTTCTGCCAGTCCGTGTTTGAATAGCCTGCGGGGGACGTCAGTACGCCATCCGACAGATGGTCCTTGTGCCATGTGATCTTTCCGTCCTCGAAGTAAAGGAGCGAATAGCCTTTCACGGTCTCATGGTCGCTCTCCAAACGGAGGATATGCGTGTCCGTCTGCGTGTTGAACTGGTCGCGCAGCGGCGTCGGCCCGCCTTTCGGCCCCGGATCGCGGACCCAGTTGTCCGTGTGCTGAAAGATGTATGAGAGGTGATCCTCCGCCGAGAGATCCCATCCGGCCCGCGCGAACACGCTCTCAAGCTCGGCCTCGCCATGCTCCCGCGCACCCTCGGAATACTTGTACGATGCTCCCGCGTAGTAATCGAAAAGGCCGACCTTGCCGCCTGCGGAGGCCGAGCCTATCAGCGTGTTGAAGCGCCCGTAGGCTACATCCAGCTCGCCCTCATGCCCCTGCTCGGTCCGCCGCTTCGTCTCGATATCCACCGCGCCGAAGGTTCCGGGGTAGTTCTGCGGCTGCGGATTCTTGGCGACCCTAACGCTCTCCGCAAAATCGATCGGCACAATGTCCATCAGCGGATGCGACCAGACGCCGGATTCCCGCGGGACGCCGTCCGTGTAGATCTTGACCTCGCCTCCGGGACGCGCCGTGCCCGCCCCGCGGATGTAGACTGAGCCGCCCTGCGCGCCGCCATAAGCGCCGACCGGACTGTAACGGGAAATGGAGACGCCCGGCACCTGCCGCAACGCGGTCGGCAGGTCTGTCGCGCTCAGGCGTCCGATCTGCTGGCGTCCGACGACCGCGCTGTTCGCGCCGTCCTTGGCCGTCTGCTCATATTGGGTGATGGGCGAGGCCATCACAACAACCTTTATTTCCGCACCCGTGTTGCTGCTCGTAACGTCCGTTCCGGCAACCTGATTGCTGACCGTCTGTGCGGCACCCGTCAGTGCCGCCAGACAAACCCCCACAAGCGCCGGCACACATTGCGTTGTTCTGCGCATAAGTCCCTCCTTTGTCGTATCCGTTACCGACGCCGGTGTCAGCCTAGCCGACACCATTGCGCCGCGTTTGACGTAATACTTATCATAGAAACGTAATACGCGTCCAATCAAAAAAAACAGGCCCTGTTTACGGTTCGACCCGCGTCAGACAGGATCCTGATCCTGCGCGCTTAAATGGGATTCAACGATCTGGGCAGCAAGGCCGACAAGCTCTGCGCAGGGCCGTTTTCTGTAGTAGTCAGCCGTCCGCGCTTCTGACACCGGTGCCTCTTCGCCCTCGAAAAGCCCCAGCAGTTCACGGCAGATCAGTGATCCGGTCGTGTTTTTAAATTCAGCGGCGAGCGCCTGGATGCGCGCGTAATGCCGGTCCTTTAGCGTCTTGCTCGTCAGATCGCTATAGCCCTCCTTTAGGCCGATGACCATGAACATTCCCGATACGGCGCCGCAAACCTCGCGCAGTTTCCCCATGCCGCCCCCAAAAGAGGACCCCAGTTGCAGCGCCTGTTCAAACTCCAGGCCGCACTCTGCGGCAAACGCGCCCAGGACCGCCTGAGCGCAATTCGCCCCGTTTTTGAATAGCTTCTTTGCTTCGTCGTCTTGCATCGCATTTCCTTTCAACTTGCCTCACAACGTGACTTTCATTCCCGCATACCCCGGCTGCACTGACGCGCCCAAACGCTTCGCCAGATACGCGCATGCCGCATCCCCTGTGCAGTGGCAGGGAATCACAAGTGGGATAGCATACGCCTTGAGCGCCTCGGCTGTCTGCTCCAATCGTGCGTCTGTCGCATGCAGCAGGTGCATCCCGCCGATCACGGCGGCAATCCGGTCCTCGCCGGCCACGCGAATGCAATGCGTCAAGGTGTTGATGACACCCGCGTGGCAACAGCCCAGGCACACCACCAGCCCCGTACGGGCCTCGATCCAGAGCGAAAGATCGTCCGGAATCATGTCCGCATGCTTTCCATCCGCATCCAGAAAAAACGGGCCGCCCGTGTTCTCGTACGCGGTGATGCGCGGCACAGGCCCGGTCATCATCACGCCTTCGGCAAGAGCCCACGGGGTTGTAACCCGGCAACGACGCGCGTCGGGCAGAGCCCGGACCGCCACCTGAGACGCTTCCGGCATACCGACCGGTTGCGGCGCATCGTGAATGCTGTACCGCGCCTGCACCGCGTCCGGATGCAGAAACAGGCGCGAGTGCCCGGCACGTTCAAGCACGGTGGGCAGATTTCCGGTGTGATCGTAGTGGCCATGACTCAGAACCACACAGTCAGCCAAGCCGAGATCGATTCCCAACGCCTCCGCATTCCTCAACATCGCCTCGCCGTGACCGGTGTCGAACAGGATTGTGTGCCCTGCGATCTCGATCCACAGCGACACTCCATGTTCCGCTTCCAGCCCGTATGCGGCCCGATTGTCCGACAGTACCGTGATGAAGATCGACTTGTGTGTGCCCATCACCGTCCCTTTCAAACGACCGGTGCGGCCTCAGTGATCGCAGACATTCGCACCCGCCTGCAGTGTGCCGGCCAAGTATTTCTCGATCAGCGTGTCGGGCGTCTCCGCAGGCAACCCCACCGTCACCTTGATGTTCTGTTCCGCGAAGAGCCCCTGCGCGCGCTGGCCCATGCCACCCGCCAGGATCTGCCCCGCGCCCTGTTCCGCCAGCCAGCGCGGCAACACACCCGGCTCATGCGGCGGCGGGGTGAGATCCACGCGCCCGACAATCTTCCGCTGCGCCAGATCCACGTCGACCAACGCGAACGTCTCACAGTGTCCGAAGTGCATGCACAGTTTTCCCTCGGCCAGAGGGATCGCGATCTTGATTCTCATTGTGTTACTCATTCGTCTTCTCCTTGTTTCTGATTTCGGGTTTGAAAACCCAACTTCTCCCATACGCTCCTGATATCCTCTGCTGACGGCGCGTCAATCTCTACGACCGCCTTCGCCTGAATCTGGGCCGCCGTCACCGCGCGGTCGTAGCGGATTCGTCCGACTCCCTGCGCTCCGGCCGCCTCCGCTTTTTTTTCGATCCGTTCCGTCATCTCCGGGTTAATGTCCCATTTGTTCACGCACACCGAAGTCGGAATGTCGAAGTGCCGCGCCAGCGTCAGCACCCGCTCCAGATCATGCTCGCCCGAGACCGTCGGCTCCGTCACCACCAGCACCTGCGACGCGCCCGTCATCGAGGCGATCACCGGGCACCCGATGCCGGGCGGCCCATCCGTGATGATCAGCGGCACCCCTTTCACCTCCGCGATCTGCCGCGCCTCGCGCCGCACGATGGAGACCAGCTTTCCGGAATTCTCGGCCGCCACTCCCAGACAGGCGTGTACCATTGGCCCGCAACGCGTCTCGGACACCCTCCACTTGCCGCACAGACGCTCGGGAAATGCGATCGCGCCCACCGTGCAGAATCGCACGCACACGCCGCATCCTTCGCACGCCACGGGATCGACCCGGTACTGGTTTCCAGACAAGAGCTTCACCGCCCCGAATCGGCATACCTCAACGCACATGCCGCAGCCCATGCACGTTTCACGCCGGATCACCGCTTCGTGTCCGCTCTTGAAATCCGTGCTCTTGCTCATCTTCGGCGCGAGCACGAGGTGCAGATCCGCCGCGTCCACGTCGCAATCAGCGATGACCGCGCGCCCGGCCGCCAACACGGCGAACGACGCCGCCACGCTGGTCTTGCCCGTGCCGCCCTTGCCGCTGATGATCACGATCTCGTGTGGGTTCTTTCCGCTCATGTCTGTGTTTGTCCGTATCTGTCCTTGTCCGTCAGTTTTCCGCCGCTCACCGTCTCCCACAGCGCCCGAAACCGTTCCCGGTATTCCGGCAGCGCGTCCACGATCAACTCGCCGCGTGAATAAGCTTCCGCGATGCGCCGGTCGTCCGGGATCTCGCCGAACACCGGAATCCACTCCTCGCGACAGTACGCCTGCACGCGGTCATCCCCGCTGCCGGCGCGATTGACCACCACGCCGAACGGCACCTTCATCTCCCGCACCATCGCCACCGCCAGCTTCAAGTCATTCAGCCCGAAGGGAGTCGGCTCGGTCACCAGCACCACGGTGTCGGTCTCGCGCAGCGTGGCGATCACGGGACAGGAGGTGCCGGGCGGCGCGTCCAGAATGGCGTCGCCCTCCTTCGGAATATGGGCTTTGACCGCACGGATCAGCGGCGGCGACATCGCCACGCCGACGTCGAGCCGACCTTGGACCAGCGTGATCTCTCCCGCACGTCGCGTCTCGACCACACCGATGCGCCTGGGCACTTCTAAAATCGCGCCCTTCGGACACACCCGCATGCAGCCGCCGCAGCCGTGGCACATCTCTGGAAACACAAGCACCCGCTTAGCGAGCACGGCCAGCGCCTTGTATTCGCAAAAACGACTGCATTCGCCGCACCCGTCGCACAGCGCCTCGTCCACCTCCGGCACGGGAATCGAGACCGTCTCCTGATCCCCGCACAGTTCGCCTTTGAGAAACAGGTGCGCGTTGGGTTCCTCCACGTCGCAGTCCAACAGATGCACGTCCGTGCCGCACACCCGTGCCAGATTCACTGCGACCGTCGTCTTGCCGGTCCCGCCTTTGCCCGATGCCACCGCGATGATCATGATTACGCCCAATGCCCTTCGACGTCCGCCGACGTGTTTTCCTTCAGCTTCCCGTTGCTGTAGAGCTCCATCGCCGCAGCCACTCTCTCACTAAGCTTTCCGTGCGGCGCAACAGCCTCCCGTGCCGTCGCGTCGCCGCATCCGCCGTCGTCCGCAACACCCCGGCATCGCGAATGCCGCGCCCTTGAGCAATCCGTCAAACGAGGCATGAATGACCTGGCACAAATCACCGGCAATAAACGGAACAACCTTGATGCCGACGGCGGCGAGCCGCGCCTGCAGCGGACGCGAAATCGCGCCGCACACGAGCGTGCCCACGCCCTGCGCAGAGAGCCAGGCAATCTTTTGCCGAATGTCATCCCCGACAATCGCGTGCGCCTTTTCAGCCGTGATACGCATGCCGTCCGACTCGACCAAATGAATCTGGCGCGCGGTGTCGAAGACGGGAGCGATCCGTTGCTCCCAAACTGAGAAGGCCGTTTTCATAATGTTGTATAAGGCATGGCTCGTGCCAAGCGCTCACTTCTTGGGAAGATGATCGTAACACGCGCCCCGTCAATGACTTGCGGTCCATGTGAAGGCGTCTGCCTCAAAATATGTAGGTGCATTATTGCAATCTATTTTTGTAGCCGTTCACGGGGTTCAGTTCAGTTCA
>Ga0265594_1000678_pt1 | contig 27743 bp, 32 predicted proteins | sample saktaG_11_FD_190147 | JGI IMG/M metagenome (GOLD analysis project Ga0265594, IMG submission 190147) | Saline water microbial communities from Sakinaw Lake, British Columbia, Canada - sak_2011_5_24_80m | ecosystem: Environmental > Aquatic > Non-marine Saline and Alkaline > Saline ... | reverse complement strand
AAACTTTTTTTTGAAAAATCATTATTACTCATAACCTCTTCTTTCTTGGCAATTACTAATATACGGCCATAGGATATTTTTTCCATACCCACTACCTGGTTCAAATCGTGAAAATTCGAACTGTGATGAATTGAAACGAGTTTCAGCAATACAAACGTGCTCAATCTGAAAAACATTCGGTGGAAGACTTACAACAGATGGAGAAAAGGTGATTCTTTTTAAATTCTTACACAGTTCACTTGATAATGACATTATTCTGGTGAAGGCAAAATTCAATTCCTTTAAAGCTGTACATCTACTAAGTTCTATAGGAAAACACCCAAGTGCTGTATTTGTTACATCAAGCTTTTTCAGTCCACACATACCAATTTCGCTGGGAAGACCGGAAAGAGGATTATCATTCAAAAGCAATCTTCTCAATTTAGTGCAGTTTCCAATTTCTTCAGGGAGAACATCAACATTACAGTAAGAAACATTTAAGTCTGTTAACTTGCAACAGTTTCCAATCTCAGCGGGAATTTCTGATAAAGGATTACAACAAATAGTTAATCTTCTTAAGGAAGATAATTTTCCAATTGATTTGGGTAATCGCTTTAAATCACATCGCTGTGCGGTTATTATTTCCAGTGATTTACAATTACCAAGTGTTTCAGGAAATTCCAAAATTTTACAGTTGTTCAAAAAAAAATATTTCAGATTTAATAAAGAACCAATACTGTTCGGTAAACTACTAATGCTTGTTCTTGAAATCTCCAAAAAATCTAAATTCAGGCAGTTTGAAATAGAAGAAGGAAGGATGGAAATATTCTTACAACAAATCTGTAATTCCTTTAAATTTTCATAATTTTTTAATATTCTTGGCAATTTTATTAATGTGCATGATAAATCCAGCTTTTCTAAAGACGAAGGAATACACGTAGGCAGAGTAGAAATAGAGGAAAAAGATAGATCGATTGTTTTCAAAGAACTACTTTCTTGAATACATTGAATATTAGAAATATTACAGTATGATAACTTTAAAGATTTTAATGAAGGGCATTTTACAATTTCTTTCAATTCAATAATACCAGATGATGATGCACAAACACGTTTTAGATTTTTACAATTAGAAATAGAGGAAGGAAATCTTGTAATGAATTTACAATGACTAATATCAAGATCTTCCAGCCTGTAGCAGTTACCAATTGTATCAGGAAGATTTGTAATAGAACAACCTAATAAATTCAATGTTCTTAATAATACACAATTTCCAATACTGTCTGGAAGTCTTGTAATATTCCAACAGTTTTCTAAATAAATCCATAGAATATGATCACAAAATCCAATTTCATCGGGTATATCAGTAATAGTATCTTCACAGAGGCTTAATTGAGAAAATCTACTATTATTATAACGAAAAGTATCTCTTTGTTTATAATACAGTGTTCTGAGGGATGGGTACTTTTTGCACTCTTCAGGTATATCTTCTTCTTCAATTTCTTGGTTCTCAATCTTAGTAAAAAATAAATAAAATAAAAATATCCAGGATCCAAATCTTTGGGATTTTGCCACGTCAGATTTTTTAATCTTGCCCTAAACTCTGAACTCTCTGTGTAAATACTTCCATATTCTCAGATTCTCTTATTATAACAATATAAATTCTGATAGCATACTTTATATATTCTCTACCTGTATAATTTTAACAAGAATCCCATCTCAAAAGATTAATCTTTGTACTTTAACCATTTGACACCGGACATTGAATTCCGTTCAAGAAACAATGCTCCAAATTATTACTAAACAAAAAACAGTGCTACAACTTATGTCTTCCTTCAACTCGCAAAGATACGCATCCTCATTAATAAATCTCTCTTCTTAACTCCCCCTTCCACTTATATTAATAAATAATCAACTGCAAACCTCCATTTTATTTTTTAATTTCTGGAGTATTAATTAACGACTGTACAAATCCAGAAAAATCGATTTTAATTTGTATATTTTTAGAATCTGAGAAATCTGCCAAAAAAATCTTAGAAATAAACTTTTTGCTATACACTTCCTTCTTTTTTACTCTTAAAAGGTGCCATTGCGAATACTTTCATTTAACTCCTTTAGGAAAGTATCATTAATATTATCACATTTTTCTGCTTCGTCGTCGTAGGGAAATAGGTCGGCGGTAGACATTAGACAATCTCTCATTGGATTATCATCTTTTTCTTCTTCAATAGAATTAAATGCTTTAAATAGGTCGTCGGTAGCCATTAGATAATCTATTGTTGGATTATCATCTTTTTCTTCTTCAATGAACTCTTCCTTTCCTTCAGTTTCTTCTTCAATGAACTCTTCCTTTCTTTCTTCTTCAGGTTTTTCTTCTTCAATGAACTCTTCCTTTCTTTCTTCTTCAGGTTTTTCTTCAACAAGTTCAATCAGTTCACTTTCTTCTGCAACCTCAGTCTGGCGATAACGTTTGCATGTACTTTCTTCAATGCGAGAACGACGTTTATTTTTATTTTCCAAAAGGACTGTAGAAAGAACAGGACCTTCGTAGTTCGGCACACAGTGCACCAGTGTAGTAGCAGGAACGGTATACCCATTGGCCACAACTTCATCTTCTCTGAGCTCAAAATAAAGCAATGTATAACGAGCATTGCCAATAACAGGGAATACCATCTGAGGAAGTTTACGGGCAAAACAAGCCAACAAATCGAAAGCAACACTTCGACGAATATTTATAGCATCTTGAGTGTATTTCAACAATCGGTAACAACACTGTTCTGGGTCCCATATCAACTTGCAACGAAGAGGATTAAACGCTAAAGCATAATGACAGACATTGTTTACCATTACAATCGACCATGATGAACTACGTGTCGGATGAACTATTGAAATCAATTCTCGGTGTTCCATCATAGTAATAGGTCTTCTAATTCGTCCAATGGGACGAGGCTCGGAATGTTTCTTTCCTTCAATTTGAGAGCGATAAAATCCTTTTTCATCACGTCCAATGATTAAACGGTGGTACTGGCAGATTGGAATAAGCATCACAGATGTTTGAAACATAGGAATCACAGCCCGACTTTCTTCTACTCCTTGGAAATTAAAACAGAAAGGACTATCTCCAGCATCCACTAAAGTACACAGTATATTTTTATCATGAAAAGCTCTCCTCAACCACTCAGGGCTGTGCGCATCTTTTTTTTCCACGGCCTCTCCAGCTTCTGGTATGACGAATTCAGCTTCGAGAATGGCAAGACCTTCATGTGCTGTTGGTTGTTCTGTCATCTAAGGCAATAAGTTGAATTAATCCAGCCAAAATCTCAAAGATTACTGCTACACCCTCATAAATCTTTCAATCTTGATTCAAATAACAGTTTTCTTTAGTCAATTAAAATGTATCAATCTTTAGTATTATGTGAAAGACTCTAAACTAAAACAAATAGTTGAAAACAGTTGACACGTCAGCCCCAAAAAAATCCCACCAAATTTTGCTGAGATTATTCTCCGTATTCTTATACTACACTGTAGCAACTTTTCAAAGTCTAACATACACAAAACCATTGGAAACTTTGAAAGCTGTCTCTTCCTACTGGAGATTACCTATCTCAAGATTCAAATCTCATTCTCTCTATAACCGTTTACTTAAATCTATTTTACTAACCTTTTTTAATAATTCTACAATTTTTAAACCTTAATACACTTCAATGCGCAAAAAAGCTCTTGATTTATGATTTTAATTTGTAAAAGATTGAAAATCTACTGCTAAACCCTCTACGAACGAAATAGTGACTTTATATTAGAAATAATGATTTTATTATTAAATTTTAATTATATTTATATTCCTTTTGTAAGTTTGTTGCGAATATAGCGTAATAAAAAAAATCGAAGAGTAAAATTTTTATCACGCTATACGCGAAATAGTCTAAAAGACAAATCCTTCAAAAATCCAAAAAAATCCTCAAAAAATAAAATTCATTTAATTTCGAATCAATTGTATAATAACAATTATAAATAATGAATACTGTTCGTGCTGACCGTGAACCGCCAAAAATAAAGATTTTCCAAGATACATCTCGCGCTGCCCAAGATTCCCATCTCGCTCTGAATTCCTTACTCGAAGCTGAGCAAAAATTAGCTGGAGCCTTACTTGTTTTCAGAGTTAATATTGGACGATGTCATAAGGAAATGTTACGTGTAAAAACACTGGTTGACCAGCATGCTCCAAGATTTTCTGAACACCTTAGCGGTATGATATCTATTCCATTTATTCCTGCTCCTGTCTCTGTGCGTCAACCAATCGATCTGGCCGATATTGATGCCCCTCGCACTGTTTTACAACCTACCATGAACAATCCTTTTAAAGATCCTCCCGTTATAAAACGATGTTCAACCCCTGATTGTTTGCTTTCTGAGGATCCCTATGCTTTGGAAGATGAATGGAAGGTGGAAAAGGCTGAAAGAGACCACAATCGGTGTTATGTAGAATCTGTCCCTGTGCGTCAACCACAACCAGTAGAATGGAATATGGAAAATGGCTTAAAGAGAAAGAGCTCAAAAGAAGGTGAAGAAGAACCAAAGAGGTTTAAATTGGAAACAGAAGACATTATTATGAATGTTCCAGAGACTCCTCCATCTTGTCTTGTCACAACGCGTGAATATTGTCCAAAAGCACCTTGTTGTAATCGCAAAGTAACATTCTACAGAAAAGGAGCAGGAAGGCGCCAAGTTGCTGCTGCTTTAGAGAGAAAGGAGTAAAAGGTTAAATCAAATCAAGATTCATTAAAATAAATAGCAAATTTCAAAAACATTTTGAACAACTTAATTTTTCACAACAAACATTACTCTCTGAGCGTGATATGCAGTTTCAACTTACAACTTGAAAATCTTATGTAAAAAGGGTATGTTATGGTGGGTATCTCATACGGTCCAATCATATGTTTATATCGTGATAGAGACATTTATTGAGTTCTGATTTTTTCTCTCGCTATTGCGGATATATCGTGATATTTTTTTTGAGAATGAGTTTAGCCTTTTAGCCTCATTGAAGGTTCTTAATTCTCTAATATATTCATAACGTATTATTGACCTTGCGCTGAATAGCAGCTCCTACACCTCCTGTACATAAAGCTCATTCCAGTCATGTTATTCCAGACATTGTTATACAAGGCTTACGGTGAAAGTGTGACAGTTTTTTATTTTCTTAATTCAATTAAGTCTTACATAAAATACGATGAATGAAGAACCTTCATCTTGTTTATATAATGAAGATAATAAATGTGTCATGCGCATACGCAAAATAGGAGGAGTGAAACGAAAACGATGCGAAAATGCAAATCTATATACGGAAAAACTTTGGCATGGAAAACTAAAACGAGGAGCTGCACCTTATGCACAACAAAAGGCCCGGATACTTAAAGAAGATATTCCAGTGTATGCGTGCCGACTTGCAAAAACGCGTCGAGCCAATACAATTGTTGCACCAATTACCCTTGGAGTAGATAGACAGGCATGGGGGAATTTTTTGCGTAATAATCTTATTAACGGTATTAACGATATTAATCAGTGTATAGCTCCAGGGAATGCTGTCAGTTATGGAAAGGCTCTAATTGATCGCATCTACCGCGCTGTTCATAAACGGGTGTCATTTAGGCATGTGGCAAGAGTGCAAGATGACATTACAAACGCTAAACTATACACAATACTAATAGAAATTGATCGCATTGTATTTCGAAATGAATTGCGTCGCTTCTTTCGTCAAAATGGTCAGCCACTTAATATAGTAGTAAATCGTGATCCATATGGCGAACGTACACTGGGTCATTCTTCATACACTGATCCTGGATTTTTGGTTACAATAGTTGCCCAAAATTGGAGAAACTACTTGTACCATCCTGATACTCTGCTAACATGGAATGGACTTAAGATTGGAAAAAATCCAGACAAGGCGCTTATATGCACTGTTTGCCACGAATTAGTGCATTGTATCATACGCTTCATCTATGGAAGATGGGATCCTTTGCAAGACACCAATCGTGACGAAAATAATATTGGTCATGCGGAAACTTTCAAAGAATTTGCACGTTGTCTTTTTGGTCAAACCAGTTATACAGTAGGTGGAATTGTGCGAGATGATATCATTGATCTTACAGCCGAGTAGAATATATCACAAGAACAGCTAACATTTTTTGTTCTTTTTTAGTAAGCTTTATTTTTGATCTTAGCTGCTGAATCTGTGTCTTTACTTTTGTTGGATTATATTGAAATTTTGTCTTTTTTCCATCGCTGTAAATAGTTACATTTTTCAAGTGTATTTTTTTTAGTTTTTGTTTGTGTTTCACCACCATATGGAAGCTTGGAAGCTTGGAATGAATTGTTTTATGAATTATAACAATATAATTTTTTATTTACATGGAAGTTGAAAAGTTAACTGAAAATATGTTTCATTAAAAAAATGTTCACTGTCATTATCTCTAAATTCATTCACATAACCAATAAATGGATACCCGTACACTGCCTAAATGGATGACAATCACAAAGAAGAAAGTCGCAAAAACTACCCGTACACTGCCTAAATGGATGACAATCACAAAGAAAAAAGTCGCAAAAAGAGTCAATAAACCAAGAGTAATTCATAGAAGTTTATACAAAGGCAGACCTTGCTGCCAACAAAAAACAAAACATAATAACGCATGGAGTCGCAAAGAGCTTACCACTGAATGCAATAATTCTAAATGGCCCACTCTTAAAAAGAATAAGACGTGGTGTCAAACAGCAACAAAAGCGGAAGTGTGTTCGTTTCTCAACACACCCGAACGTGCAGCCAAACGACTGGGCATGGAATGGAGACGCAAAATTATACGAAGATGTGCTGATGGGGTAAAATGGCCAAAGAGTTTAAAAGCGCAAGCTGAAATGGCAATGGCTGGAACATTTGAACAGTGGTATGCCCCAAGGTTGATGCGAACGCTTGCAAAATGTGTCGGAAAAAAACAATGGGCGAAAATCAAGAACAGCCCAACCGTAAAAGGTGTAATCAAAGACCTTATTAATGAAGGGCACCAATACATACAGGAAAGCGCCCAGGCGTACTACACTGGAATGATGCAGGGGGAACTAATGACGGGAGGCGAGCTTGGACTTGACACGATTCCAAGTGATACTGCTCTAAAACAGTCAATTCCCGATGAATACGAACGGGAAGCGCTTCGAGCACAGTTTGAAGAAGTTGAGAGTCATCCACAATGGCAACAGGAAGTAGATAGATCTGATCTAAATGACGGAAAGCAATGGAATGCACGGACCATTCGATATATTTCCCGTGTAATTGATGCTGGTGGTATTTATGCTTATAAAGAAGAACAGAAAATTCAAGCTGCATCTCGTAAGCGACGTCAAAAATATAAACCAAAAGTAAAACTGATGCGCGTGTACAAAAAACAAAAAAAATAGTTAAAGCTCATCACAAAAATCCTTCCAATTTGTGTTTTCATCCTCCAGGGCAGCCACAAAAACGTCATGATCACACTTTTTTCCTGTTATCTGACACAAACAGTTTTTTAGATGATAAGAAAAAGATCCATGAACAGTATAGAGCATTTTATAAAGTCTTCGATGATGGACAAGACGATGATTTATGTCTTCTCTTTGGACTTCCAGACCTATAACACGCCACTCTGAATCACTGAAAGTTTTGTTTTTGCTTTTGTCAGTCGAAATGCCCACTAAATTGCCAAGAAACTCAGTTGCTTTTCTCCAAATAAGAATTTGTTCTGTTAAGAATTTTGGCAATGAATTAGGATCTGTTGGCGCTGATTCATTCAGTTGTTTTGTAAAAATCTTAATCTTAGTGATAATGTCTCTCTTTGTTTCAAGTTGTTCTATAAAAGTATCAATTGACTGTTGATCTAAAATAGACATCGGATTTTGTACCTCTGTAAGTAATTTAGTCCACTTGTCCTTCTCTTTAGGGTAAGGAAAGCAGTCAAACATTACTATTAACTGGGAGTTACTATTCACAATCATTCTAAACTGTACATCAAAATCATGAAGGTGGGCAGTTTCAATCAAATATTTGAGAGAAAGGGATAGATTGGTCTTGTCCATTAAAGACGCCATATGTAATTAACTGATTAACTGACATCGTCAAAAATATTTAAAGCTTATCGCAGAAATGTGTTTATCATTCAAAAAAAAAGATTTTAAAGCTGACACGTATACTCAGCAACTAATTAATTAATTAATAAATAAACATTTCAATGGAAATAGATACAATAATGAAACAAGAAGCACTGTATGCAAAAGATAATGACAGTACCGTAAAAATTGATAATATAAAAATTCAGAATATAGATGAAAAAACAGGAGTGGTGCGATTATGGGCTAAGATAGAAGACCAACACTTTGAACTGCCACTTACATTCTTGAAAATAAATGCGCCGTCATGGGCAAACAATGTAATTTGGGTTTCCGAGAATAGTTCTTGCCTTCGTTTTCATGAATATTCTGAGTGTTGAGTGAGATTTTGAATTCTTTTTTTGTTTATTTCTTATGCTTAGCCACGTAGCTATTTCTTATGTTTTTTGAATTGTTCTTTTGTTTAACTGCATTTTTCTTCTTCTTTTGTTTAACTGCATTTTTCTTCTTCTTTTGTTTAACTACAATCTTCTTCTTTTTTGGAGTTACGACTTTCCTGCGTTTTGTACTCACTTGATATTTATGTTCAGATTCAGAGTCAATATCATCAGATCCACTATCACTATCAGAATCGTACTCCTTTTGCATCTTCTTTCGTTTTTTGCACTGCTTCTTAGGTTTGCCCACGCACAATACACGCAATTTAAAACCTGAAGGACATTCCATTATAAGAAATATATGATAATCACTTCTTATAGAGCTCATATTTTTTTTTGAATACCTACTCTACGAAGTGGATGAGCTTGCAGGAGTATTTTTCAAGTGCAACAACTGATGGGATCCATATGCTTCCGGATATCAAGGTAGCGGTCTCCCCACCAAAAGAGCACTTATGCAATACTGCCCCAAGCTACTCTACTGAATATTATTTTTTAACGCACCTTAAAATTTTTTTGTAGAGTAAATTTAGTTCTTTCTCATACGTCAACAATATATATATATTATGGTTAAAACAAAGCAAACAGGTCGCGTGAAGGTTCATTTCAAAAAGCCATTTCCTCATGATGTGGTATTTAATCGATCAAAAAAAGGTACAGCAAAAGCTGCAAGGAAGAGATTCACACGGGCTAAGGCAGAGGCACTCTTGAAAGGATTAAAGTCAATGCCTACAAAACGTGCTGGCAAAAAGGGGGGTATGAGCGCTCAATCAAAGGCGAAGGCTGTACGCACCATTAAGCGTAAGTTCAAGTCTCTGTAAAAAGTTTGAAGTTTAATGCGTCTTTTTTATTAAAAATATATACCTATAAAGATAAAGTAGAACCTCTGTGTATATTCTGTAATTGTATCATATAATTAATGAGTATTCTAATTCCTTCTAACTGTAAAGAATGGAAAATAGAGTTTGAAAAAGCAGGAATAGATATTGTGAAAACAGAGGAAGACTTCAAGAATGTAATATACAATGTAAACTCCAAATATTCTGCCGCCAAGGTGTCAATAGGAATATTCGTATGGCTGGCTTTAAAGATTCCATGTGAGAATAAATATACATTAATGGTATTTCTGTTGAAAGAGGTGCCATGGGCTCTCGATGAGAAAATTGAAGAAACAGAATCTTTAAGAGGTCGCAGTTGGTTAAAATGGTCTCAAAACAGAATTCATGTCGATGATACATTGCCATGTGTGCGCATGATAGACTTGAAAGGTAAAATTATATTGATTGATGATATTCGTTTGGCGTTATTGATGCTTGAATATGTTGAACAGCTTCCTTTATCGTTTTATGCTCCGGTCAAATATTATACATACAAGTACTTACCAAAAACATTTAACCTTTTGTTTGGTGAAAAAAAATACATCCCTTCAAAGATACGGGAAGAGAAGGAGATGTTATGTGAACAATGTAAAACCTATTCCCGCAGTGTTCAAGTCAGAAAAGTATTTTCTAATCGATCTATGTCAATTTTACAGTTATGCAATGAGTGCTCTAAACCGTTAAATCAAACGATTTTTGAAGAAAGTGACGAGATACCCAAATATTACACAGATTGATGCAGCAGTTGATCGTAAATTAACTATGAAACGTAATACAGGAAAGTAAAATGATTTTTTCTTTTTTTTGTCTTTGTACAAGTAACTAATAATAATAAAATATTACCAATAATAAACTGACGATATCATGCCCAAAAGAAAGCGTGTTATTTTCAAACTTACTGTTTCTCCCCTGTCACTTGCTGCTCGGGCGAGTTATAAAAATCTTCTCGGTGATGTGATAGTAAATGCCAATGACGATTCTGTATTAAATACCCCAAGGAAGAACAAAACTTTGCGAAACAAGAATCGAAAGAAAAGAAAGAAGGAGCAACGGCTAAAAACAAAATTTACATGAATTTTTCCCAATTTGATGGTTCAGCTAATATCAAAATAAATTTTCCAGTTCCAGGTATATTGCTTTATAACAGTGGACAAATAATTGATACATGGAATGAATATCAACAAGATTCAACTGGTAATTTGATACCTATTGATCAATCGAGTATGCCGGATTATTGGGAAAAAGGAGAAGAGAAGTTTGGGGATTCAGGTGTTGCATAAATAATTGATTTGCTGATTTTTACATAAACTCAAGTTCTTCTGCTTCTTTTTCACTTAATTTGAGTCTTTTTGTTACAGGGAGTGGTGGGTTCTCCCATTTTCTTTTGGGTTTTCCTTTATTTATTTTTTTCTTCTTCTTGTTCTTGGGGTCATAAAACCCAGCCGCCTCCTTTGCCAAACGATCCACACGCTCATTCCCTTTGTCTCCACTATGACCTTTGACCCACTTCCACACCACATCTCGTGTCAAGCATAAATCGTACAACCACTCCCATAACTTCTGGTTTATCACAGCACTTCCTGTACTTGTTTCCCATCCATTCTCTCTCCACTTATGCACCCAGCTTTGACACCCTTTTATTACATAGGTTGAGTCACTGTGCACAATACATTTTGATCCTGGAGGCACTTGACTGATGGCCTGAGCGGCTGCTGTCATTTCCATTACATTATTGGTGGTTTCTTCCACTGGACCCCCGTTCTCTTCCTTAACTTCATTTGTGGGGTCAATTAGAACATAGGCCCACCCCCCTTTCTTCCCCTTAATACAACTTCCATCAGTATATGCAATGTAATGTGGTCCAAGAACCATAAAATACAGTAAATGTGAAATATAGCAGTTAGTTGAGATAATATACATTTATTGACACAAGCTCACTTTTTTCGTGTTCCTTTTCCACGGCCAGTAAAATACCCACGTAACAGCCCGAGTGCTCCATATCCTACTGCTCCAACAGCTCCGCCAACCATAGTGCCAATACCAGGAACAACAGACCCCATTGCTGCCCCACTTGCTGCTCCCTTTGCAGCACTGGTAAATGCATCCTCAACACCTTCCATCCAAGAGCTGGCCTCCTCTGCTGCAAGTCGTTGTCGTTTTGATTCGCTTGAATTTGGATTCGCAAGCATGGCGCGGTTAAATGCCTCTCTTTGTTTGGGAGTTAAATTTTCCAGCATATGGGGGAGTATCTCCACAAAAGAACCAGCGGCGCGACCAGTCTGTCCTGCAGCTACATCACTAATTATCTTAAATGTCTGGTGGCCACCAGGAAGGAAGTCGGTAGGAACGTCAGAATATGCTGCGCTAATTGCTTGGGCTACGGGGACAAGAAGGTACTTGTTTTTCCACAAGAAACTGGTTCCGTGCTTAAGTAGAGTTCCTGTCCACCCAGCGATTGTGCGCATCTTCCCACCTGCCCATCGAACTGCATTCATTACTGCTGATTTTCCCTTTGCTCCTTTTTTTGTTTCCTTGAGATAACGAAGAACATAATCAGTTGCTTTCTCCTCCGGAAATGACAGGGCAATAAAGGCTGTGGCAAGTTGTGCCTTAGATTGGTCTCTGAGCTCTACTTCAGGCATCTTCAATACAACACTCATAACATCAATCAGTTCCTCCTTTGTAAGTGCCTTTGCAGTTTCCCCTGATGCCATTTTTTGCATATATTTATCAGTCGCCATCTTCCCCAACCCCAGGCAGATCTTCTTCTTCCCGAGGAGGCGTGCACGTGTTTGTGTCATTCCTTTCATTGCGGCATACACCTTGACCAGGTCATCCATCTCGCGACTTTCCAAATTTATAGCGCAATAAGAGGCAACACTGTTTCTGAAAATAGATGGAGTAGCTAACGCTTTTTCTTTCTTGGCTGTATTGCGCTTTTCTTTCTTGGCAATTACAGTACGCTTTGCTCGCTTTGTTTTGGGCTCCTTCTTTGACTTCTTTGTATCACTCTTTCGTTTTACAACTTTTTTCTTTTCTGATTTAGTAAAGTCGAACTGAAAAGGGGAATTCTTTGTTTCATCTTGCATAACTTGTGTAATAGGGTTAATAGTGATGGCTGACATCGATAACAATGAATATATGCTATTTTATAATATATTTTCTTTATTTGATCCATTTGACTTCTCTACAAACTCTTTTCTCTGAGCATTTGAATACCACCCATAATGGCAGCGGCACCGAGAAGAGTCCAGCCAACAGTCTTGGCGGTTTGTGCATAACCAAGTCGGTCAGTATTTGCTTTCATATCGGCCTGAGTAGCACCAGTTGCAGGTTTTGCAATCGCATCCTTGTAGTGATCAACAGCTAACCACGAGCTTACGGCTACAACTGCACCGGCTGCACCAAGAGTAATTGCGGGATGTTGAATAACATAATCAAGACTTAACTTGCTGGTATTACGGAAAGATTGCATGATATATATGTTTTATTGATACAAATAATCAGAACTACTCTTATTCACATTTTTTTACTTACGGTCATTTTTGGAGAAGATGATCAATTTTTTTTTTAATATTAAATTAACTCATACACCTCTATTTAATTTTTACGCAATTGTTGTAAACCAGCAATTAGAACAGCTGCTCCGAGCAAACCAGAACCAAAGGCCATGACATGATTCAGTGTCGTTGCACTTTTTTCCGCGTCAGCTGAATTAGCGTCTTTTTTATTAATTTTAGGGTCATAGACAAAGGTTTTAACAAGATAACCCACACCAACGGTGACACCCCCAATTGCCCCAAGAGTAATGGCAGGCTTATCAGCGACCATCTTGATAAATGATTTTCCTTCGAATGCACTGTTCATACTTTTTGTTGTGTTATTTGAATAAAGTAACTATGTAAAAGAAATATTTTTTTATTTTTATCACTTCATCTTCCCAACTATCTATTATTCTATTTTTAATCACTTTTTGCATCTTTCAAAATAAAAGACTGGGTAGTTATCTCTTGTATTTCAAGATTGTCAGCTTTTTTTACACAAGGAAAACCAGGTGTTTCAAGTCCCCATCCATCCCAACCAGGAACAGTTGGCCATCGACAAAATATTTCAAGAAAATTCATATTATCTACATTAGATCCAAACATATGTCTGATACGGTTCATAAATTCAGGCGGTTTGCGGGAATGAAGTTGGGGACGATCTGAAAAAAATATAGAAGAAAACGCGCGCTTACCTTTTTCTAATAATTTAGTCATTCCCTGTCCTTTGACTCCAAACAGTATGAACTCTGCATTTCCATGTGAATAGTAGCCTATACCAAGACGCGCATGTGTTTCACGAATAATAGATCCGTCTTCATCTTTAATCATCTCTCCTTTTGTTGTCTTGATCCATGTTGCCCAAAATCCAGTGTACCGAAATCCGTACGCAGCAAAAAGATCAATCGCATCTTTCACCATTGAAGGGGTCACCCAAATAAACAGTAACGCACTTTTTTTTGACGGGAGTGCGATTTTCTTCAACTCATCCTGCTTCAAACTGGGATATGGTACAGTACACCATCCACGCCCAAATTTGTAGTTCCATGGAGGATCCATCATAATAACATCGTATTCTTCGTCTGTCTTTATAGGCACAACTTTTTCAACACCATCTAATGGCTTTAAAAGATCTTCTCTCAACTTCATCTTTTTGGTCGCCATAACATTTAATGCCTCGCTTCGTGCTTTTCTTTTTTGATCAGACATAATGATTTCTTGAATATAAAACCTTACTTCTATTCTAATATATAATGTCGAAAAGAAATAAAGAACAAACTCATTGATTGAGATAATGATACTTTTTTGAATATAGCAGTTTATCACATCAATAACCATCATAATTTAAAACTCCTATATTTACAAACAGTTTTTCTTCTTTTGTTAATGGTATTTCATTGTCAACTTTTTGCTTCAGCCATTGCACTGCTTCTTTGTATAATTTTGAATGATATATCATTTGCTTTATCTCATTTATAGTAATAAACATACAATGACCAATATATCCCGTCGTAGTAATGGTTATAAATGGAAAGCGGTGTTTTTCGGTTAATTCCAGATTATTCATCTGATACTTCAGGATGTTTTTTTCCTCTTCCACTTGAATTTGACCATTAAACGTTTGCAATAGCTGGTAAATAATGTGATGCTGAAGATCCAGACTGCTTTTCTTTAAAATGTCTTTCATATATTCAGCAATCAGGTAATCAGATACAAAATAAGGATAGAAATTACAACGATTCTCATTCAAATGACTGCAAGAAGGTTTTAAGGAGTATGCTGTATTTTCAAGGATCTGGGCAGCAACATCATTTTCAGCTTCTTTTTTTTTAAAATAATGACGAGAAGACCAAAATTGAACTGATTTCCAAAAACAAGATACTTTCCATCCATTTGTCAAACAATAAGATTCATAAACTGGTTGCGGAATCATGTTCTTCTCACAAAACTCTTTCAAGTCTACTTTAGGCCTAAGCATGTTACTTTTTCTTTTCTTTTCTCAAATCATTTTTTTAATATAAATTATAATGAATAAATAAATCAATAATTTCATTTAAATATAATAAAATGTTATCGACTCCAGAGTGACATCACGACACAGATTAAACAAACAAATGGTTTTCGCTTAAAAATGAATTTATTATTATTATTTTCTTATTCACATATACTTTATGCATCATGCAACTAAGTGAAAAATATCGGCCTCAAATGCCATGTCAATTAGTAGGAAGGGACAATGAAGTGACACAAATGCGCATCTGGTTAATGAAGGCAGAGAAAGGAAACGTAGGTGTAGACAAGGCTTTGATGATCTGGGGACCACCTGGAACTGGAAAAACATGTTTGGTACATTGCTTGGCAGCAGAGCGACAATACACTGTACGAGAATTGAATGCATCTGACACACGTACACGTAAGGATATCATTCGGCAACTCGAACCTATTTTTACAATGCGACTACAAAAGAAGGTCTTGGTGGTACTTGAAGAAGTGGATGGAATGGATGGGACACACGATAATGGAGGAATTGGAACAATTAGAGAATTACTCAAAAAAAGTCATGTACCTGTGATTCTAACTGCTAACGAACTCTACAAAAAACAAAGTTTAAAAGCTCTACGCGAAGACAGAAGTATTCCTAAAATTCAAGTACAACCTTTACCTGCACGGATAATTGCCAGTCGCTTAAATCAAATAGTTTCACAAGAAAGATACAGACTTACACCCCAAGACGTATGGCAACTTGCCGTGATGGCCAACGGAGACATGCGATCTGCAGTGAACAATCTCGAATTTCAAGCAAAGGGAAAGGGAATAATGGGGACAAAAGAAATGAACAATATTAATGATAAGACACGATCTGTATTTGATACAGGAGCTGTTTTATTTGGAATGAACAACTCACTGGAGAATGCATTAAATGCAGGGTTTGATGATTTGGCTACCGAACTTGTTTTTTCTAATTATCTCAAGACTGGGGGATCTATTGAAAATGTGGCAATGGCAAGTGAATTTTTGAGTATTGGGGATTTAATGGATCCGCATGCTGCTCAGGGAGGTTATAATGCTAATCTATTACCTTATTATACCGCACTAAGTGCTGTTTGTCCTGCTCGTATTGTAAGAACTTCAGGGACCCGTATTACCTTCCCTTCTGCAGAGCTTGGATTTATGAGTAAAAACAGTAGCACGCACAAGACAAGACAACGTATTGCTGTCACTACTGGTTGGAGTGGATCAGATCTTAGAGAACGTGTTGATTTCTTAGCCAAGAATACACATTCTCTCATCACTTCCAATAAAACCAGTGAAGCTGCTGATATTCTTGTTTCAAGTGGAATTATTGATCGTGATGCATGGGATGATGTGGTCAAGTTACAACTCAAGGACCCAATGACTGAAGCTACACGGTCACAAAAAACTGCTTTTACAAAGGCAATGCCAAAGGATAAGGCGACAGGAAACGCAATGAAAAGAAAATTAAAACACAAAAGCCTACCTACTGTAAACATACCTGTATTTCCATCAAGAAAAAGAAAAAGAGAAAAAGACATACCTGATACCGTTGTAAATCAACCTATTTTCGCACATTCTGCGTCTTCTACCACTGCAACACAACGATATGCACCTACACTGGGAGGAACTGGTGGGTTACCACCTTGGTTAAGATTAAACAAAGATGGCGTACCGCTTAATACTGTTTTTACAAGCCCAATAACAACAGAGGTAATTGAAAGAAAAGAAAAAAGTGAATGCCCACAAATTAAACGAACAAAAAAAGAACCTGCGACTGGAATAACAAAAAAGAATAATCAATTCAAAAAACACGTAGTAGCTAAGAAGTTAAAAGCAAAAACAAAACGAGAGAAGATGGCAGAAGGAATAAGACCATTATCAACCTTCTTTGGGTCTAAGTAGATAAAATATTTTTTTTCTATATCAACTCCACTTCAACAATCTCCATGGGGAAACCTCTATATGCGATAACATTAAAAAATAGTTAATATATAAGTTTAGTTGGTATTATTTAAATTTTTTACATTATTCATACAATGATGAGTAATACAAGTTTAATTTCATTAGTGTTGCTCGGAGCAGCGTTAGTCTTTAAAGATGACATTGTGAAGATGATAAAAGGTGACCATTCAAAAGACAAAAAAACCGCTGGTAGTAGTGAACAAAAAGGTCCTTATTGTCCATCGTGTGCTTCAAAACGCGCAGGAAGGCCCGCTGTGTGGAGAGATACGTGCGCAGATTGTGGTGGTCCATGTGCTACTGTTCCAGACAACAAACAAATTATAGATCAATTAATGCAACAGATATTTGGAACAAACACACAGTCCCAACAGGAACCTTCAGTATATGATGTCATTAATGATCCAGGTCAAGGTCCAATCAACTTGAATGAATTAGAAGGAGCACGACCCTCAATGATGACTCAAGGAAATAATGAAGCTCCACAATATACATGTGGTCCACGCAGAGCTCCAGTGCAACAACCTGCACAACAACAACAATTAACAAATTCTGGTGGTTTTGGAACTCCTCAAGGACAAATTGGAGGTGTTCCAGCTCCATCTACTCTGCCAGCAATGGAGGGTGATGTGTTACCTCTTGCTAATTATGGAGGAATGATATAAGACAAATGAATAATTTATGTGACTTAAATAGCTTACGTCATGGCATATCAATCATACAACGAACTTCTAAATAGCTATTTGTCCAATACACACGGCCGCCCTGTCACAGCTACGACTGACTGGAGACGTGAATTCGTATCTACATCAAATGGGCAAACCTATCTTATAACTCCAAAGGGTATATACCAAGTTAACGCAGATGTAGTTACATGTCCGGGTGCACGAAATGCGCGAACTCTTTCCAGTATAGAAGAGTCCATATTCATGAAAGCTCTTCAAAAACACAGTCAAGGATATACTAATGCTGACGATGAATACTCGTGTAGGGCAAAAGGTGATAGAGAACGCTGGGACAATTGGATTGGACTGGAATATACTACTTTGTTTGGACAAACAGGAATGGGCCATTATGTCTAAATCTAAATAGGGTTAATTATAAAAAATATATATGTATAGTAATGTGGAATCAATAAACAACGGAAATGAACCGCACAGTTGAATATGAGGGACAACTCGGGTTGTGTGGAAAATGGACAAATATCAATAAAGGTGTAGAGCTTAATATATCAGATCCGTACATGGGATACATGGCAAGTCCTGAAACAGGGGGTTGTTATGTGCTTCGTCCTATTCACACTGGAGGAATGTTCAGTTCAGAAAACTCATTTGAGGCTATTATTCAGGCTCCCCCTCCATTACATGTGGTTACAGTACCAATAACACGGGAAATTGGGGGTATTTGGAATTTCTCAAAACAAGTTTCGGTGTTTGGTAATGAAACTTCTTTCACAGAGACTAAAACTAACGACGATGTACCTCTTCTTGTTGGACGACAAAATGGGTTCAAAATAGCTTTTCGACCAATTGCTGGTCTCTCTGTTGAACTTAACCGACAGTTTGTTGGATATTTAGAAAGTACCCCCAGTTTTGCGCTTATTCATATGGACACGTGGCAAGAAGGAATGGTGTCCCATCAACATTTATCTGTTATTGTCATGAAATTGTCGAATGGACTGCATAAAATTAGCATACCGAGATGGGGAGATTTCATGCGTTAACTGGTAATTGTGTCATATATATAGATAAAAATAAATAAATGCTGTTCACTTTTAGCCAGTTCTCAAATTACTATGAACTCTAAAAATACACCAAAAAACGATTTGTTTGTAATCAGTCCATCCCAACACACTGTACTTAGGGGGGCTGCTGCATTCGTTGCAGGTCCGTATTGTGCCTATCGAGGATATCAAAATAATGATAAATTCCTTTTAACGATTGGACTCCTTACTATGCTTATTGATTCATATACGTTTTACAAGTCTTTTCAGGAGATTTAAAATTCTATCACTCTGCATCCGAAATAAAAATCCAAGTGTCAATAAAAATTTTCAAATTTTCCAAAAAGTTCAATTTATGCAATTGAAAAGAATTTAAGAAATTATAAAAGAAAAATGGCTTTTGCTGAGGTAAAAATTCTCTTATGCAAAGAGATTGATATTGACATCCCATCTTTGAAAAGAATGCATGATATAAAAGAAATTGTCTCTGATAGAAAACGTATAAGAACATTCCGTCCTATTCCTATTATGTCAACTGAAATAAAAGAAAAATCTATACCACGTCCCCCCCCACCGCCTCCTATATTGGACTTAATTGAAAACGAAAATCTTCTAAATTGTTCAGTTTCGAATGTTATTGATTTATTAGACGTAATGAACGATGTATTACCAAAACCAATGAGCGCAGATGACAATTACATGGACCTAAACTGTGCGCTAAAAGATGTAATAAATATTAAAGATTACATTCGTCGAATTATTAAGGCATGCAAATTATTTGAAAGTTTGAATACAAGCCTGGGAATTGCTGAATTCGCTTACATATTGATAAGTCTAACTAAACTTTATGGTGGAATAAGGGAAAAAAATAAGCACAAGCTCATAATGACTGCTCTTGTATTGTATTGTAAACTGGATAAAGATGCAGTGCCAAAGAATAAGTATTTTGCCCCATTATTAGGTGTTTCAGTTTCTGAATTATACAAATTGGAGATCACTATTTTGAATTTAATGCACTGGAATTTGTGGAAAAGTGATCCATTGTTGTGGTTTAAGACAAACTATCCTGTTATTCATGCATTTATTGTAAACGTTTAAATAATATTATATATTCGCGTTTAAAAATTGTATATAATATTTAATATTTATAACCTTCAATGTGACTTTCTTTCAACACTAAAATGCAAAAAAATAACCCTCCCGGCATGAAAATGGTGGATTTTGTAGACATGAAATATAATTCATGGAAAGCAGACAAAACAGAAGAAAAAAATCCAGAAAAACGACCACACGAAAACAATGAAACTCTTGTCAAGATCTTTGACGATGTCCTTAGAGCAGATGGTCATAATATATCTGAATCTGATTTGTGTGAGCGAATTGAATTATTCACTAACAAGGCATTATCTGCAAATGATATTGAAAAGACTGAGATGATTGGTGAATACAACGAGTTGATGGTACTCATTGAGAAGTTAAAAAAATTGGATAACAATTCGTTATCAAAACTCATACCCATGCTTGAAATGATGTCTCGTTTAGCAGAGGTAAAACACGATCCAGTGGAACGAAATAAGCGTCAAAAAATAATCAACACAAAACGTAATGAGGTGGTTATGAGCACCGTTAAAAAACTCAATAAGACATTGGGTCCTGAAGCATTCCAGCAAATGATGAATAAAGTAGGTCTCACAATGGAAGATTTGGATCAAGAACAAGAAGAAGTCAAACAAAAAATACAGATCAGCTCTCTGGTAAAAAATGCGTTAAATAAATGAAATAAATAAATGTCTATACTAAGTAATCCTTATAAACTGACCAAATTCTTAATTCATTAATCATGACAGACGAAAACAAAAGTCGTGGAGATGTTGAATCAGCAGTAATTGCCCAATATGTTGAACATCCTTACCCCCCTACTGATCCAAAAAGTGAATTCGCAGGAATAGCAGTTCCTTTGTCTCTTCATCTTGATATATTAAACACATGTGGATTCAATGGTGATCAGGACTTTTCTCGCTTTTCGGTCCTTGAGGCAGGGTGTGGTACTGGTACTGCTGCTCTATATTTGGCAACTATGTTCAAGCAAATGGCTGGAAAACAGCGCATTGTAGCTATTGATATTTCCGAATCGTCACTTAATATCCTTAGGGAACGAATGAAGATCCGTGGAATTGTGGAAGGAGAAGACATTGTAATTATTAAAGGCAGTATCCTTGATCTTCCTAATATGCACATTGGTACTTTTGATCTCATTAACTGTACAGGTGTTCTACATCACATGCATGATCCCACTGAAGGACTGAAGGCACTTTCAGCTAAACTAAAACCATCCGGAATTATGAACCTCATGGTGTATGGCGCATGTGGCCGTATTGGAACACGAACTGCACGTGATTTAGTGAAATTAGCCATCAGTACAATTCCTTCATCTGAACGTGAAAAACGACTGTCTATTGGTCAAGAAATTCTGAATCAACTACCTGTAACTCATCCTATCAATCGAGTTACGACACCAAGGGACGATAAAACATATGGTTCCGCTGGATTCCAGGATCAGTTTGATCATTGCCAGGAAAAGGACTATGACATTATAGAAGTTATTCAGTTCTTGAATAAAGCGAACCTTACATTTTCTGGTTTTAATCCTATAAATGCTCCATACTTCACACCAAGTCGTCTATTCTCGGGAGAAGCACTTGCAACAATCAATACATTACCAGTAGCTCTTCAATGGCTTATATGTGACAGAGCAATTTGTACCATCTTCAAGCATGAATTCTACGCAAGTTCTCGTACCTGTGGATCTAATATACTTTTGGATGATGACACTATTGTTTACCCCGTACCCGAGAAGGCTGACAGTATGAGAACGACTTTTTTACTAAGTCCTATTGGCAAAAAGATAGAGTTATCTTTGAGCAACACTCTTGTGATCAAAGCCACGTTTGTAATTACACGAGAACTCAAGGCCATTGTACGAAGGTTGGACGGTAAAACCACAATTGGTGAGATAAAAAAGAATTTAGAAGAACAAGGTATTTCGTCAAAGCTTACCGAAAGCATCATTAAAGAACTGTACGCCCAACTTAATCATACTGGAGGTTTGTGTATCTTAGTCGCAAAAACGAAGCGGTTGCGAGATATTATATTTTTAAATCCACAGGATGTGCAATATAATTGGATGAAGGAAACAGGGTATCTTGAAAAAGATGTTATGGTCAAAAACGAATGGTAATGCGTTAATCACCAAAGTATTTTCGATATTGTAGATAGTATTCATCACAGTTCCTTTTTTTTATACTTTATAATAATTATGGATTCCAAACAACAACAAATAATGGCGCGTGCCCGTGATGCATCTGCAATAATCCCCCAACTGATTGGAAATATTTTGGAACAATCGGAACGAGAACATCCTCGTATTCAACCTGCTGCCGTACAGGCCATGCACGCGTTTTCTGCTGCGTCTCTCAAAAGTGCATTGGTTGTAGATAGTGTGGCCTTGACTGATATTGTGTATCAATTTCTTCAGCGTATTTGTCCACCTAATTCAGTTGTACCAAAATGGATTAAAGTTGAAAACAAGGATCGTCTTCAAATTGAATTACGGTTCCCTGAAAAATTTAACAACAATCCCGCCGGGGATCCTGTTTTAGAAAATAAAGTTGGAATGAAGCGCAAGTCGGAAATTAAGAAAGAACCAGATAATGTGAAGCGCACCAAAGATGTTAAAGATGATGGATCTGGAGTTGGAAAATAGAGTGACCAAACATCTTATTTTTTATATATAATTACGTGATAGTGAAAATAGGATAAATTAAAAATATATTTACTAAAACCAGTGTCTTTTTCTATTGCAAGAAAATTTCTTAAAAAATGGCCAACGCAACTTCTAACTGGGATTTTGGTAGTATTAACTCTGGATTCTCTGAATTCATTCGAGAAAATCACGGCGGCGTCTATCGTGATTTCACTAATGGCGGTCACGCTCTTTCTGCTGGTAGCGAAAATGCAGGTGGCACAACTGGATCTGTAATTCGTGTACAAGACGGCCAAATCTACAATGATGGTGATATATTTACTGTTAGGTCTGATGCTGGAACACTTGCTCGTGCTTCTATCACTACCGACGGTGCTGTTGCCAATTTGTTGAATATTTATTCTCTTGATCCAGTAAATTCCAACACTGTAACTCACACCCACGATCACGCCGCTGGGTATTCCATTGAGTCTGCAGACAACGTATCTTTGACCATTGGTGGAAACGCTAACACTGGTGCTGTGAACATCGGTACAGGCGGTATTCGTACAGTTACATTGGGCAGTGTAGCTTCAAATGTGAATTTAAATGCCGCCACTTTCCAGGCCACCTCTCCTACATGGATTGAAAATGCAACTATTTCTTGGAAACATCCTGGACAAATAGCTGATATGACTGTTAATGCTGCTGGAGGTCTTGCTGTTCTCACTGCTGATGATCTAATTCAAGGATATCATTATATTGGTGCTGCTGGAGGCGCAGTTGCCTTGACTATGCCTGACACGGCTGATGTAGTGAATGCACTCGTTGCGGCCGGTGTCACACCTGTGGCTGGTACAATTCTTCCTTTAACTATTGTTCAAAACACGGATGCAAATAATCTGACTATTACAGCGGGAGCTAATGGTACAGTGGTTGGTACAGCTGTTGTCGCCAGTAACACTGCTCAGATTAGAACAGTATTTACTGCTGCAGGCACAATGACACATTATTCTATTGTTGAATAAGTGAAAGTAGAGTAATTAAAACCTGTATAATTTATCTTAGCATTATGCGCTTAATGCAAATTAGTTTCATGGTTTCCCTTATATGAAAAAATTAGCTCTCGTGGTAAAATATTGTTGTCTTCAATAAAACTTTGTAAAAATATAAGTAAACTCATGGAAAGAAAAAGTATATGGAGCATTCGTATCTCTATTCGTATTTCTCCATCGTACAATACACCGAGTCTCATTGTTTCCATCATAAAAAGCATTATGAGACGCAATAAATTAACAGGAAGTCTCAACGAAACAAATATGTATCTTAAAGGTTTCTTCCTCGGATCACCAGACACTGTGCTTCAAGCAGCAAATGATGTTAATTATAAACTTAAAAAGATATTCAAAGACAATTCTATTGGAACTGATATTCAACCGGTTCACTTTATTCAGAAACATAACGGGAAGGATAGGCAGACAAGGCAGACGCAGATGATTTTTCAGACAGACGAGTTAATAGAGCGTTAATGTCAATATTAGGGACAGGCATGTTAGAAAAGGGAAAAGGAGGAACAGTTTGAGAACTTGTTACTATAGGTGAAGGTACAGGTGCTTTTGATGTCGCAGTAGGAGTGTATACAGCCGGTGAAGAAGGACTATATGGTAACGAATTCGAAGTGTTACAGCGCCCAGGCATACTTGGACTGTACGCGTTGGCTCCGGATTCGTGTATAATTAAATGTGGGGATCCTTTTCTCATAAGTATAATTGATACATTTGGTTTAAATAAATATTGCGAACCCCCATTCACTAATATTCGTCCCTCTCGTTCTTCTATAGTGTGTACTTTACACAATCTCAACCCTCCTTCCGCTCGTCTCACCAATAATGAATCATCTTTTTGGATATACCGCGCTTCTCCTTCAAGCCATTGAACTGGTTCCATTCTACAGCCAAATATTTCAGATCGTCTAATTGAAACTATACAAACACTGATAATTATTGTAAAATTATTTAAAAATGTAAAAAAATGTGCAAGTTATTATGTATTTTATTACGGACATTGAGTAATTTTAATTCTATCACGACCACAGAGTAACACGGAACTGGTATCTTTAAAAAACATATTTTTGTATAAATTATAAATTATCAAAATTGTATAAATTATTTTACAATAATGGATATCCCAGAAATTGAAGACATTAAAGAAGAAAAAAACTATGGAAAAGGTATAATCTGTCTTTTTGATGAAGCTGCTACTTTCTCTACCACCCAACGTAAAATCAGAGAACTCCAAAAAGAAATACCAAAACATAACACATGGAAACACGTTTCGAAGTTTATCTGGGGTGACGATGGAGAAAAATTGGGGCATGAGTATGCAATAGCAGAAGGACTTCATGAATATTTTGTATTTTCTGGTTCGATCTTTACAGATGAATGGAAAAAAATCGCGCCACAAAAACGAGACTGGACTAAGGAACCGTATGCAAAATACATGTGCCTGGGAGAAGAACTGACTGAAATGTATACGTATCCTTCTCACATGCAGATTTTGGGTACTTTGGCTATACTACGCGAGTTTGAAATGAAATTAACCGAGGAAAAGATAAACAATAACAAACGTGCCAGGGTGGATGTAGAATAAATACAATTATATTTTAAAATATGAATTGCACAACCTCTTACCGCAACGCTTCCAAATATCCATCAAATCGAACAGTCTTTATTTCAGGTGCTACCTCAGCTCGTATTTTTTTTGCCAACTCAAAAGACTCGGTGTATGTATCAGTCACTTGTTGATAATTTAACACAGATGCAATTACTGGAAGAGAACGCTTCAAACCGCGAACACAATGAACCAGAACATTGGTGCCATTGTTTAACATTTGTGAAATATATTGTCCTGCATCATTGAGATCTTTTTGAAATTTTTGCCACTTGCAACGAGGCAAAGAACGGCTACCTCTTACACAAGGTATGGCGTAACATTCAATATTACACATGAATTCTTCTTCAATATCTGAATAAATAGGCAACATCCAATGCTGTGTATCATCTTCTCCATTTTTCAGAAGTGGTTCTCGGTAACGCTGCAGATCTTTTATATCAATATCAGACTCCGCGAAACAAGTAATAATTAACCCAGGATGAATGTCTTCCATAATCTTCTTGGAATTCAACGTCTCAATACTCCCCCAATAAAGAATTCCTGCATTCTTTTTGTTGACCCCAAGAACCATAGTAGGCTCTGGTCTAATTAAAAAGTTCTCAGACATACAAAAAAGAAGTTTTAGCAAATTATTTATGCATATTTTATATTTAATGTAAATTTTTATCATCAGATTTAGACATCTCTATAACCGCAATATCACTCCACATCATGATAAATTATTGGAAGCATGTAGAGTCTGATTTTTCTTATCATGGACCGACATGCTATTTTAGATAACTGAAAAAATATCTACATGATCGCACAGATGCAAGACAGTTGACTGGTCGAGTGAAATTTGTCAATTTTATCAATTGTATTTAATTAAGTCCAGTATGGAACGTATGCTGTAGCGTTATTAACCTCTATAGGAAACCAGCCCGTATTTGCAGCGTTATTCACAGCGTTTCCCAAAACGGCACCCGCATTTCCAGCAGCTGTAGTATCAATAAAATTCATCCGCTTTCCTGTAGGAAGAGTCACACGATTCGTTGCAGCAGCACCCACCGCACTTGGAACAAGATACATCTCTCCATTCCCATCAGTGCCAATATCACAACTCCCTGACGAATAAGGCCACGCAGCCCCGTTTACTTTCGTGATTCGAAGAAGATCTGTTCGTGCTGCCCCAAGCGAAGCATCAACGACCTCATGTTTTCCTGTTCGAACAGAGTAGAAACTACCCTGAACCGTAGTACCAGCTGAAGATGTGAAAAAGAACTCAAAATCCTCGCAGTAAAAGATACATCCGCTTGTAGTAATAGTCCCATCCATTGCAGCAAACCCAAAATCGAATATACAACTGTATGTTGCAGGTCCTGAATAACAATATACCCCTTTCATATCAATGTCTGGAGCAAGACCTGCATGCGGATCTCCGGATATAGTGGCATTACGATTGTTTCCACTTGTTGCTGTATAACTTCCTCCATCCATTATGAGAGCATTATCGTCACCAACAATGCCAATACACAACGAGCTTCCCCCCACATTTGTATTAATCGCAAATGTATTATTACTTAAAAATACAGCTTGCTGGGTTCCATTAAGTGTCAGCAAAAAACCTTGACCACCACCAACACTCCCTGTACCCGTAACACGACATTGGTTCATATACAACTTGCCTCCCGTTCCACTCAAATCAATAGCACCTTCCCAGGCCACTTCAGTATTCTTGTTAATAGTAGAAAAGTAACAGGATTCAAATTTTATAGTTGCGTCTTCTGCATAAACGTCAACAAGCCTTGATGAGGCACCAGAAGTGTTCTCAAAACTGCAGTAAAGAGCTCTCAGTTTTACATCTTGGTCCGTATGCGTAAGAATAAGTTTATCAGCTGTTTGCTGTGCAAATCGGATTCCGTAAAGCAAAGTGTCTGATGCTGATGCAGGGGCATTAATCATGTCATTGCCATGAACTGCAGTAATCGTTACAAACTGAGTGTCTTCTCCAGCTGCTGTGGCAATCAGATGAGTATATGCAGGCAACACAACATTTGCAGCTAAATTGTAGGTGCCTGGTTCGATGTAAATGCAGCACTGCTGAGTTTGAGTAGGAGAAAGCGCAACGGCTGCAGCAATAGCACCTTCGATAGTTGTATAGGTGCAATCAGATCCGACTCTCAGCTTATATGTATTATCCTGTATTTGGTGGGCAGTTCCTGCATCGTCCGTAAACCGAAGACGATTTGGAGCAGAACTACCTGCCCAAATAGTTGCATTTCCAGCCGCAGGAGCCCCACCCGGAACTGCAGCTTGCTCACTCAGAACCAATCCCGTAGGATCTATAAGCCCGCCCACTGTCAGCTTTCCAGTAAAGTTGGCTGTGGTTCCTGTGACATTTCCGGTAAAGTTGGCTGTGGATCCTGTGACATTTCCAGTAACATCCAGTGTCCCTGTAAGCGCGGTATTTCCAGCAACATCCAGTGTCCCTGCAAGCGCGGTATTTCCAGCAACATCCAGTGTCCCTGTAAGCGCGGTATTTCCAGCCACTTTTAAATTGCCCCCTACATTCACATTTCCTGTTGGATTGAACGGAACGTTTAACGCAAATTCTGTTGCATCGATGCTTCCGAATGTGATGGTTCCTGCATCGTTGTGAAATGTAGTTGTATCACCGTCGATGTG
>Ga0265594_1000676_pt1 | contig 27829 bp, 23 predicted proteins | sample saktaG_11_FD_190147 | JGI IMG/M metagenome (GOLD analysis project Ga0265594, IMG submission 190147) | Saline water microbial communities from Sakinaw Lake, British Columbia, Canada - sak_2011_5_24_80m | ecosystem: Environmental > Aquatic > Non-marine Saline and Alkaline > Saline ... | reverse complement strand
CATATTTTTCAATAATATTTCTGATTATCGCTTCCAAAATCTTCCCTTTTATTAAAGAATTTTGGAAAGGAAAATCTTGAGGGAAAACCTCGTTGAAAATAATCCGGCCTACCGTAGTTTCAATCGGCATATCTTTCAGACCGAACCTTACCTTTATTTTTTCATGCAAAGTGATATCTCCGTATTCATAGGCGATGATTGCATCCTCCCTCCCTCCGAAAATTTTATCATGGCCTTCCTCTATGCGTGTTAAAAAATAACAACCAAGGATAATATCCTGGTTCATGCTAACTACCGGGGAACCGGTAGCAGGTTTCAATAAGTTTGTAGTCGAAAGCATAATTTCCTTAGCTTCCTTTTGAGATTCTTCCGACAAAGGCAAATGAACAGCCATCTGATCTCCATCAAAGTCGGCATTAAAAGGACGACAAACCATTGGGTGAACTCTGATTGACTCTCCTTCCATCAGTTTAGGGTAAAAAGCCTGGATTCCTAATCTATGTAGGGTTGGAGCCCGGTTTAGCAAAACCAGCTTATCCCTTACCACTTCTTCCAAACTTGCCCAGACGTCATCCGTCTCCTGTTCAATCAGTCTAGAGGCAGATCTGACGTTATAAACTAATTCTTTATCCAAAAGCTTCTTGATAACAAAAGGCTTGAAAAGCTCCAGGGCCATTTTCTTTGGAATTCCCACCTCGTTCAGCTTCAATTGCGGACCGACTGTGATAACGGATCTGCCGGAATAATCCACCCTCTTTCCCAAAAGATTCTGACGGAACCTTCCTTGTTTACCTTTGAGAATATCAGCTAAAGATTTTAACAGTCTTTTGCCACCAGTGGTAGCGACAGTCATCGTTCCCTTTCTCATTCCATTATCAATCAAAGCGTCTACTGCTTCCTGCAGCATCCTTTTTTCATTCCTAACTATGACTTCCGGCGCTCCAATCTCTAAAAGATACTTCAACCTGTTATTTCTGTTGATTACTCTTCTATAAAGATCATTTAAATCAGATGAAGCGTATCTGCCGCCATCCAGTTGGACCATTGGCCTTAAGTCTGGAGGAAGTATGGGTAAATACATCAAGAACATCCACTCTGGTCTAATACCTGATTTCAGCATCCCCTGGAAAAATTTTAATCTGAGCAATATCTTCCTGCGAGTAACCGGCTGGGCTGTTTCCAATTCCTTCTTTAGCCCTTCTATTTTCTTTTTAAGATCAATCTTTTCAAAGATATTTCTTAATATCTCAGCGCCTGTTCCCGCCTCAAAAATTTCCCCATACTTTAAAGAAAGCCGATGATAATCAACCTCCGGTAGAACCTTTAAGGGTTTCAAGTTGGAAACCTCATTCATGGCTGCATCTTTCGCCGCTTTCAAATCTTCTGACTTGACTTTGGCGGAAGAAACTTTCTTTCCTTTTTTTGCCTGGTTCTGCCTTTCCTGATCTTTTAATTTTTGCTTATATTCCTTGCCAATCTCTTCCAAAATTCTCTTTTTTCCTTCTTCATTGCAACTGGTGATTATATACGAAGCAAAATAAATTACTTTTTCAAGCTGCTGCATGGGGACATCCAAAACCATGCCCATTCTAGAAGGAACCCCTCTTAAAAACCAAATATGAGAAGAAGGGCTGGCCAGCTTGATATGCCCCATTCTTTCCCTACGAACCGCAGCTTTCGTTACCTCCACCCCGCATCTGTCACAGACAATTCCCTTGTAGCGAATCCTTTTGTATTTTCCGCAATAACATTCGTAATCTTTAGTCGGACCAAAAATCTTTTCGCAAAACAGGCCGTCTTTCTCGGCTCTCTGCGTCCTGTAATTTATAGTTTCAGGCTTGGTTACCTCTCCCTGACTCCAACTAAGGATGTCTTCGGGCGAGGCTAACTTTATTCTGATGGATTCAATGTCTATTACGCGCATACTGAATTTTTATTAATTTTGATAAAAATGAAGTGGAAGATGAGAACCGTTGTTCTCATCGCCCAGATATTATTTTATTTCTTCTCGGGGTTTTTCTTTTACTTCCATTCCTAGCCCCAGAGATTTTAATTCTGCTACCAACAAATTGAAGGAAGCTGGTATACCTGGATTTTTAATCTCTTCTCCTTTCAATATCGCTTCGTAAGTTGCCGCTCTTCCCTGGACGTCATCGGATTTTATCGTCAACATTTCCTGAAGAGTGTGAGCCGCGCCGTATCCTTCCAGAGCCCAGACCTCCATTTCTCCGAATCTCTGTCCGCCAAACTGAGCCTTTCCCCCGAGAGGCTGCTGGGTGATTAAAGAATAAGGACCGATCGATCGCATGTGGATTTTATCTTCAACCATATGGATCAATTTCATCATATATATATATCCGACAGTAATTTTCTGAGGAAAAGGCAAACCGGTCCTGCCGTCATGCAGGGTAATTTTGCCGTCTTCCGGAAGACCAGCTGTTTTTAATTCTTTCTTAATGTCTATCTCATTAGCTCCTGACAACGCCGGAGTAATCGCCTGACATTCCAGAACTTTGGCCGCCCAGCCAAGGTGAGTTTCTAAAATTTGGCCGAGATTCATTCGGGAGGCGACGCTCATGGGATTTAAGATAATGTCAACGGGAGTGCCATCCGCCATAAAAGGCATTTCTTCTTCAGGCATAATTTTTGAAATTACCCCCTTATTCCCATGACGACCCGCCAATTTATCGCCGGCTTTAACTTCTCTTAACTGGGCTATTTCCACTTCAATCTTTTTTATTACTCCCGGTTCCAGTTTGTGGCCAAACTCACGGGAAAAAATCTTAACTCCTACCACTCTTCCTCTTTTCCCGTGTTCCATTAACAAAGAGGTATCTTTTACTTCCCTGGCTTTTTCTCCAAAAATAGCCCTCAATAATCTTTCTTCGGCCGTCAGGTCCGCTTCTCCTTTTGGCGAAATTTTACCAACTAAAATATCGTTAGGGCCGACCTCCGCTCCAATTCTGACGACTCCTTCTTCGTCCAAATCCTTTAATTTTTCTTCTGAAACATTGGGGATATCTGGAGTCGTAATTTCCGGCCCCAGTTTTGTTTCCCTGACGTCGCAAGCAAAGCTCTCAATATGGATCGATGTATAGGCGTCGTTTTTGACTAATCTTTCCGAAAGAATAATTGAATCCTCGAAATTCCCCCCACGCCAAGGCATAAAAGCCACCAAAATGTTCTGGCCCAAAGCCAAAGAGCCCTGAGCGATTGCGCCACCGTCCGTCAAGATATCTCCCTTCTTGACACCCCTACCCACTTTCACTATCGGCTTTTGATGAAAGCAAGTGTATTGATTTGTCCTGATGAAAGTCCTGAGGTAATAGGTTTTAGGTTTCAGATTTTTGAGCTTGGGCTTTATCGTAATATGATTGGCGTCTACTTCGGTCACCATGCCGTCTTCGTCAGCCACTATCACCTGGCCCGAATCTTTGGCCACTTTCCTTTCTGACCCAGTAGCGACAAGAGGGGGTTCGGGCTTGAATAGAGGAACCGCTTGTCTCTGCATGTTAGAACCCATCAAAGCCCGGTTAGCGTCATCATTCTGCAAAAACGGAATGCAGGAAGTGGCAATTGAAATCGACTGCTCTGAAGAAACATCAATATAATCAATCTTATCCCTTTCCATCACTCCCGGTTCGCCTTTTATCCTGGCTTCTACTTTTTCCGAGACAATAAAACCCGCGTCATTAATCGGCACGGCTCCCGAAGCAATATTGTATTTTTCTTCTTCGTAAGCCGAAAAATAATGAATTTCCGATAACACTTTTCCTTTTTCAACCTTAAAGTAAGGAGTTTCTAAAAAACCATATTGATTAATTCTGGAAAAGGAAGCCATATGGCCGACCAATCCGATATTCGGACCTTCGGGCGTTTGGATGGGGCAAATTCTGCCGTAGTGCGACGGCTGAACGTCTCTCACCTCAAAACCAGCCCTCTCTCTAGTCAATCCGCCGGGTCCTGTAGACGACAGCCTTCTTTTGTGTTCCAATTCAGCTAAGGGATTTTCGTTATCCATAAATTGAGACATCTGAGAAGAAGTGAAAAACTCCTTTACCACGGCCATGAACGGTCTCGGATTGATCAGATGCATCGGAGCCAGAGTATAGACATCCAAAGTAGACATTCTATCTTTAATAATTCTCTCCATTCTCATTAATCCTACTCTCAACCTGTTTTGTAAGAGTTCATTCAAAGTCCTGACCCTTCTGTTGCCCAAATGATCAATCTGGTCGGGCTTTGCTTCCGGAGTATTGTTTAACCTGATAATTTCTCTAATCACCGCCACCACGTCCTCCAATTTTAAAACCCTGCCTCCGACCGTAATTTCATCCCCTATGGGCGAGGAGAATTTCGTTCTCATCTTCACCTTCGCTCCCTGCGGGAGTTTGACCTTTGGCTTTAATTCGGACAATCTCTGCCACATCCTCCACCTTCCTACCTTGGACAAATCGTATCTTTCAAAATTAAAAAACATATTTTCAATCAATTCTCTGGCGGTGTCGGGCGTAGCCAAATCTCCAGGCCTTAACCTTTGATAGACTTCCACAAAGGCCTCTGCTTGATTGTGACTCGTGTCTTTTTTCAAGGTCTCTTCTATATACTTCACATCTCCTCTGTCCACATCCTGAAAGGTCTCTTTAATAGATTCATCTTTATCAATGCCAAAAGCCCTCAATAATGTTGTAGCCATTATTTTTCTCCTCCTGTCAATTTTTACTCCAATTGCTCCCGATTGTTCAGTCTCAAATTCAAGCCAAGCGCCCCGATTGGGAATAATTTTGGCGCCAAAATTATTTCTGCCTCCGGATCTTTGACCAGTGAAAAACGCGCCAGGAGAACGAATCAGCTGGGAAACGACAACTCTCTCAACTCCATTGAGAATAAAAGTTCCCCTTTCTGTCATTAAGGGGAAATCGGCAAAATAGACTTCTTGCTCTTTGATTTCTTTGGTTTTAAGATTAACTAATTTTGTCCTGACTCTAAGAGACGCCTCGAAAGAATCGTTGTTTTGTTTTGCTTCCAAATCGGTTTTATATTTGGGCTCGTCAAGTTTGTAATCCAAAAACCAGAGCTCTAACTCTTTACCCGTATAATCCCTGATCGGAGAGATTTCAAGTAATAATTCTTTCAAATCCCTTTCCCAGAATAATTGCCAGCTGTCTTTTTGAATGGAAACTAAATAAGGAAGAGGAAGAGAAACTTTTGCTTTTGTGAAACTCTTGATTTTCATAAATTGATTTCCGCCCTGCGGGACGAAGTCAAAGAGATAAATCTCTTTTTCACCCTTCGCTGCGGCTCGGTGTAGTTGAAGATGAGAACGAAATTCTCATCGCTAACACCAAAAAAGGCCCCAAACAGAAACTTAGGGACAAAAAATTATTCTAATTTTTATAAAAAAGAAAGAAGCAAAATAATATTAAAAAACTTAAACCAAGCTAATTGTACGTGAAATTAATATTACCAAAAACCAAAAAGTTCGTCAAGTGGCAAACGAGGTAAAGCCGAATGCAACTCGAAAAGAGGACTTAGCCTTCTCTGAGTATCAAGCGACTCTAAGGATTATTTTTTATGTTTTGGATGATGCCTAATCCTACCAGAATCGTTATCAACCCGCTTCCTCCATAACTTACCAAAGGCAAAGAAATACCAATTATCGGCAACATGCCTAAATTCATGCCAATATTTATGAAAATTTGCGAAATCAGAACAACAGCCAATCCAACACTAAAAAGACGAGGAAAGTTACTCTGGCTATTTACGGCGATTTTGAAAATACGCCAGATTAAAATTAAAAAAAGCAGCAACAAAACTGAAACTCCAACCAAACCCATTTCTTCAGCAATCGCGGCAAAAATAAAATCCGTCTGGGACTCCGGTAAAAAACCGTACTGAGTTTGAGATCCGTGAAGCAGTCCTTGTCCGAAAATTCCTCCGGCTCCGATGGCAATCTTTGCCTGATTTTGACTCCAATTAGCTCCCAAAGGATCGGCAGACATAATAAAGCTGGCGATTCTTTCTTTTTGATAATCTTTCATCAAAAAAGCCCAACTGAAAGACAAAATTAAAAGTAAACCAAGTAATAGAATTAAAAAATGGCGCAGCTTTATACCAGAAACAATTAACACTCCTATCCATAAGGTACCCAAAACTATTATCGAACCAAAATCCGGCTGAAAAAAGGTGAGAGCGGCTGGCAAAGAAACATAGAAACCTGAAAGCAAAATGTGTCTTACGCGGTACATCTCAATATGCCTCATTGAGAAATACTTCGCCAATAAAATTATTAAAATAATCTTTGTAAATTCTACGGGATCAATTGAAAGAGGTCCTATCTTATACCATCTCTGTACTCCCCTGATTTCCGGCGCAAAAAAGAAAAGCCCTACCAAACTTAACAGACAAAGCAAATACAAAATAAAAATCAAATGACTGCTTTCGCGAAAAATTCTCCATTCAAAGAAACAGAAGAAGAACATTAAGGAAATCCCTATGCTAAAAAAAACAAGTTGTTTCTTGAAATTCGAGAAATCTCCTTTTCCGACCGAAGAGCTATAAAGAGACAATAAGCCAATGCCAACCAATAATATAACGGCGACAATCAAGACCCAATCGAGTTGTTTTAGATGGCGAACCATAAGTTAAAAGTTTTTCTTTCTTAAATTTTGACTTTTATTTAATCATCCCCAGGAATTCTTTCTCCCCAATTATCTTTACGTTCAATTCTTTCGCTTTTTCCAATTTTGAGCCGGGATTATCGCCGGCGATAAGATAATCCGTCATTTTAGATACCGATTCCGAAATACTCCCGCCCAATGAACGGATTCTTTCTACGACTTGGCTGCGAGTCATTGTCTCTAATGCACCGGTCAAAACAAAGGTTTGGCCAGCCAATTTTCTGTCAATTTTTTCAGGTGTTAAGATTTCTACTCCGGCCTTCAAGAGATCCCCAATAAACTTTTGGTTCTGTTTTAAATTAAACCAATTATAGATACTTTCTGCCATCTTTGACCCCACGTTAGAAATTGCCTCCAGCTCTTCTTTCGTTGCCTTCTGTAATTCATTGATGCCGTTAAAATGGTAAGCCAGGTCAATCGCCGTTTCTTCTCCTACGTGACGAATTCCCAAGGCAAAAATAAATTTTGACAAGGTGATTTTCTTGCTCTTTTGAATGGCCCCTATCAGGTTCTTGGCTGATTTTTCAGCAAATCTCTCTAAAGGAACCAAGTCGCCTTCTTCAAGAGTGAAGATATCTGCCGGTTGAGAAATTAAATTTTCGTCTACCAATTTATCAATGATTTTTGGGCCCAATCCGTCAATGTCAAAAGCTTTTCTAGACGCAAAATAATAAAGATTTTTTCTTTTTCGAGCGGCGCAATTTTTATTCGGGCATCTCCAAATGGCTTCCTCTTTTGGTTTTATCAGTTGTGTCCCGCAAACAGGACAGATTTTGGGAAAATGAAACTCTTTTTCCTGGCCGGTTCTGAGCTCCAAAAGAACTTTAGCAACATCCGGTATAACGTCTCCCGCCCTTTCCACAATTACCGTGTCTCCGAGTTTTACCCCCAACTTTTTTATTTCACCTTCATTATGCAAGGTGGCTCTGGTAATGGTTACACCGCTCACTTCTACTGGATCCAGAACGGCAACGGGAGTTACGGCTCCGGTTCTTCCTATCTGGAGTTTTATATCTAAAACTTTGGTGGTGGCTTGTTTCGGAGAAAACTTAAAAGCTCTTGCTCCGCGAGGACTCTTGCCAGCCACTCCTAATTTCTCAAAAAGAGAATTATCATTCACGTTCACCACTACGCCGTCAATCTGATACGGCAGGCCCTCTCTTTTTCGAACGACCTCCCGCCAAAAAATAAGAACTTCTGCCAAATTTTTACAGGTTCTTCCGGGATCGGTCTTAAACCCCAGTGCCGGCAGAATTTGATGCTCCTCTGAATGCTTTTTTTGACCAAAATCGGTAATTATGTCGTAAGCTAAAAATTTTAAAGGTCTTGAGGCTGCAAACTTAGGATCTAATTGGCGGATGGAACCTGCAGCCAGGTTTCTAGGATTAGAATAAGTGATTTTACCTGCCTTCTCCAATCCTTTGTTTAATTTTTCGAAATCAGCCCTTTCCATATAAATCTCTCCTCTCATTTCAATCCTACCCTTCTCAATTGAATTTTTTAGGTTTTCTTCAGTTTCTTTATCCGATATACTTCTCCTTAATTCCAATTTTAAGGGTATGCTCTCAATTGTTTTCAAGTTTTGGGTTACATCCTCTCCGATCCTGCCGTCGCCCCTGGTGGCGCCCGTAACTAGAAGGCCTTTCTCATAAATTAAAGCAACTGCAAAACCGTCAATCTTCAACTCAACAAAATAATCAAATTCCCGAGCAGCAGCCGAGGGAGAAAAAGAAGATTTATCTTCTTTGCCCTGAGCGCCAGTGAAGTCAAAGAGCGCTTCGCGCTCTTTTCCACCTTCGCTTTCGCTGCGCAAAAGCTTGGTTTTTAAATAATTTTCCCAGTCCTGAAGTTCCTTTTCCGAAAAAATATCTTCCAAGGAAAGCATCGATGTCTCATGCCTCACTTTCTTGAATTCTTCCAAGGGTCTTCCCCCTACCCTTTGAGTGGGAGAATCAGGAGTGATGAACTCCGGAAATTGCTGCTCTAATTTATAAAGTTCGTGTTTCAAGGAATCAAAGGCCTCGTCGGAAATTTCTTGCTGATCCTGAACATGATACTGATAGCGATGATGGTTAATCAGTTCTTTTAATTTTTCAATTCTTTTTTTTGCTTTCTCTTTTTCCGTTTCCATACATGAATTATATCAAAAAAAACCCACTTCGGAGAGGGGTCGAGAGAGCCACTAGTAGTTGATCTCAATTGCCCTTTTCGTGTTTTCGTAAGTGCCAATTGATTTTATGCAGTAATAAAAGCAGGGGGTTTCCTCCGGATCACAATACTCTCCCCCCGGACAATCTTCTGTAGCCCCTCCTTCAGTCACGAACGCCTGGTAAGTTGAACCATTGGGCAAACTACCTTCATAGGGGTATTGACAGGGGCAGTCTTCTTCTCGGCAGAGGGGAGGACAGAGGAGGGGGCAGGGGTCTTGACAGGGACATTGGCGGTCAATTAAAACCTTTTCGATACCGGAGTCAGCGGCGTAAAAAGCGACGACTGAATAACCAATCTCACCGAGCATTTTTATCTGAGAGATTAAAATACCGCTGATTCCAAAAGAAATTGCCAAAAGAATACTGACAACAAAAATTACGTATAGAAGCGAAACCCCTTTTTTGTCTTTAAAATTGACGTCTAACATCGAAATAAATTAAAAATTTATAATTTATAATTTATAACTGGCGATGAGAATTTCGTTCTCATCTTCACCTTCGCCTCGCTATGCGAGGCTCGGTTTTTAATAAATTCTATTTAGATTTCTTTGAGATATTGTTGTTTGGATATTCATTGAAAGCGGCGCTTCTTCTCCCTGACCACTTTTTTCTATCCTCAAAGAGAAGGTTACTCTTGGCTGTGTTTTTTGAGCTTGACCCCATGAGTCGGAAGGCCCCAATTCAAAAGAAGTAACCTCAAGCGCAGATGGAGTCAAAGGTAAGGCCCCTCCAAAATTGGCAGCAGTGTTATCTGTTGATTTGCGTTCTTTTAGACGGTCCCCTTCCAAAAAGAACTCTTGGCATTTATCTTGATAATTTAGAAACCTTATTCTGTCCCTGTTGACATTGGTTTCATAATTGTATTTTGCTCCGGCCGTGGTGAGGCAACCACCCGTATAGTCCTTTTTCGCCATCCTCAAAGCCCTGCTTATATATTCCAAGTTATAGGAAACGCTGTCTATCAATTGCTGAGAGGATAAGGCTTTTTGCTGGCTTTTAATGGAGCCGACAAGAAATCCGGCAAAAACGCTAATCAACATGCTAAAAATAGCCACAGACACCAAAATCTCTATTAAAGTAAAACCCTTTTTAAATATCATACCAGTTGTATAAATGATTTATAACTTCTACACTGTAATCTTTTCCCCTGTCGCTCCATCCAACGATGACTCTAACCTGCAAATAATCTGTCTCATCGGTAACAATAATTTGTCTTTTAAACTTCGTCTCGCTTCCCGAAAAACAATTATAAAAATTACCGTCATATTTCAGGTAATTCCCTGCCCCTAAGTTACAATCGGTATCTGGAAACTCCAAACTTTGGTAATCTAATTGATAATCAGAAGTTAAACTAATTCCATCTTTCCAATCTTCTTTTCTTTGAAGCCAGTTTGTGTCCCTAATATTTCTGACGATCTCCGCTCCTTCCTGTCCAAGATAATAAGCAGTAAGCTGCATTTGGTTTAAAGAAGCTCCTATCAGGGTCTGCTGAATTAAAATAAACGTGCCAGAACCGGCCAAGCTTAGAATAAAGATAGCTATAATGACTTCTAAAATGGTGAAAGCGTTTTTGTTCATTGAGTATTTTTATTGAGTTTCGATTAAACCTACTTTATTTACACTGATCGTTTTTGACGAACCGCCTTGGTAATTCAAAGTGATTGAACTGGAAGTAATGGCCGGATTACCAGAGATTAAAACAGATGGATCGGGCGGATAGAAAACAATGGTCAGGGGACTAGCAGGCGAAAGATCGGTAATGCTGACTCCCGATTCCAATTCTAAAGTCTCCACATCAGTATCTCCTGAACCATAAAGGCCGTCTCCTTCATCGGCAAACAAAATATATTGACCTGGCGCAGCTGAGTTAAAATAAACTCCGTATCCTTCGGGAATGTCTCCTCCAGTCGTCCGAGCTCCCATGGCCATATTTTGAGCCCTTCTTGTGTCCTGAGTTAATTTATAAGCTGACCTCTGAAGACCAAATTGTTTTTCGCCCTCCCGGTAATTAGCGAAAACAATGGCGGAAATTACGGCAACAATGGCAATCACCACCAACAATTCTACCAGGGTAAACCCCTTTTGACTTTTCAGTTTATTTCTGATCATTTATTTACCCAGTATATCATCTTCTAGGCGCTTTCAGCGCTTTTATTTGAAGAATACTGGAAGTTGTATTACTGGGTTTATTTTACCAAAAATATCCCCTGATACCAATTAATTAATTCATCCCCCCACAATAAAGCAAGGAAAGTTCCTGTTACTAAAAAGGGCGCGAAAGGAATTTCCGATTTTAATTTTTTCCTGCCGTAAACTATCAACGCCAATCCTGCGATGGCGCCAATATAAAAAGCTAACAGCAGAGCAACCAGAATATTAGGCCAACCCAAAACCAATCCCATTAAAAAGGCCAATTTTATATCGCCAACCCCCATCCATCTTCCACGGGATACCAACACAATAAATAAAAAGAAAGCGGTAGCTCCAACCGCGGCCAAAATTGAGTAATTAAAAATTAGAGATTGCTTAGTAATTAAATATTGGAAATTAAAAATTCCCGCGATGATAATCGCCGGATATATTATTTTGTCGGGAATAATATAATGTTTCAAATCGTAAACAAAAATTACGATTAGAAAAGCGGAAATTACCCAATAATAAATTAAGCTCAGACAATTAACCGGTAGAATCGCGGTATGTAGAAAAAATAGCCTGAAAATCAATAAAAAAATCATTCCCGTGGCTATTTCTACAAGAGGATATTGCAAAGAGATTTTTTGATGGCAATACCCGCACTTCCCTCCCAGAAATATGAAGCTGAAAACCGGAATTAAATCTCTCCAGCTCAAAACGTGCTTGCAGTGAGGACAAAAAGACCTGCCTTTTAAAAAATTTTCACCGGTCTCAAGCCGGTAAATCACGCAATTCAAAAACGAACCAACAATCAAACCGAAAAAGAAAACAGACGAAAATAAAAAAATGTCAAACATTGTTTTATTTTACCTCATTAAGAGATTCATTTCCAGAATTTGCTCTTCGTAACGTCACTTGATAATATACATCTAATGGTAAAAATAAAAAATCTACTCAAAAAATTACTCCCTTTTATTTTGTTGTTTCTGATTGTTGACTTAGCCCTTATCTTGATGATTAATTTTACCTGGGACAGCGTTTTCCAAGAACCTGTTAGGTACGCGGCTGATGATGGGGTTTACCATATGAGATTGGTGGAAAATATGCTTTTGGGCGGCCATTTCCCCAACCAAATCTATTTTGACCCTTTCACTTATTTTCCTTACGGCACTTATATCCATTTCGCACCATTGTATAGCTTTCTAATGGCCGGAGTTATTTGGCTCGCCAGTTTCGGTCAACCAACGTTGGAATTAATCAACAAAATCGCACCCTTTTTCCCACCGGCTCTCGGAGGCTTAACGGTTATTGTTATTTTTTTTATTGGAAAAATCCTATGGGGAAAATGGACAGGACTACTTTCTGCCTTTTTAATGGCTCTTTCCCAGCCATTTTTGTTTCGTTCTCTGCTGGGCGCTACCGACCACCATCAAGCAGAAATCCTATTTTCCAGTTTGGCAATACTGTTTTTGATTCTCGCTTTTCGGAAGCAAGGGAAAAGAAAATTCTGGCTGTGGACTATTCTCGCCGGCATTGGCCTCGGGCTTTATTTTTTGGTTTGGAACGGCGCCCTGCTTTTTCTTTTCATAATCTTTGTTTTTATTGTTCTTTATTATTTGATTAAATATTTATCGGGAGAATTAGAAAACCGAATACTTGCTACCGGCCTTGTTATTTTTCTGATTACCTTTTTGATGATTCTACCCTTTTGGGATCATCCGGATATATATAATGCTGCGCTTTATAATCTGCGGCATTACGGTTCTTTGGTTTTGGGAATTATCGGTTTTTCACTTGTTTGGCTACTTGGAAACTTCATAAAAAAGGCGAAGTTAAATGCTTGGCTTCTGCCGCTCCTCCTTGCCTTCTTCGGTTTTTCTCTTCTGGCACTGTTAAGAATCGTCTTTCCGCAACTGTTTTTGGCAATTATAGAAAGTCTTCAGGCGACAAGAATTGGCCTGGTCAATCACGAACTAGCAAGGGAGATAATCGGCGAAATGCGGCCCCTGAATATAGTTAAGGCTTTTAATGGTTTTGGCTACCTTTTTTATTTTTCTTTCGTTGCTCTCGGCTTTATAATCTACGATTTCGCAAAGAAACGGAAACCGGAAAATCTTTTGATAATAATTTGGTTTTTAATTATTATTTTAATGACCGGCGTCTTGATTCCGGCTGTCGGGCAGGGCAGATTTGTTTATTATCTGGCAGCGAATGTCTCGCTGCTTTGCGGGTTTCTGGCAGTAAAAGGAATCGGTTCTGCCGTTTCCGGCTGGAGGATTTCCAAAGAATCCCCTCAAAAAAATTATTTGAGAGCAGGTTCAGTTCTTTTAATATTTAATATTATCTTTTTTGTTTTTTTTCTATATCCTTTAAATGTTAACAGCCTTTTCCCGGGCAACCTGCCGAAAATCATCGGCGATGCCGTACAAACCGGCATATCCGGCGGCATTACTCGCCAGGACGACTGGTATGAAACATTAGAATGGTTAAGAGAAAACACGCCTGACCCCGGCTTGGATTATTACGCTTTATACCAAGAGCCGAAATTTAATCCAGGAACCGGCAAGATTGACCCTTATCCTTATCCCGAAACAGCCTACGGCATTATGGCTTCCTGGGACGTGGGCCATATGATAACCTATTACAGCCATCGTCTGCCCAATGCCAATCCCTTCCAGCAGGGCCTGGGAAGCGCGAACGAGATTATTGAGCCCGGGGAAACCACTTTTTTTATTGAAACCGATGAAAAAAAAGCAGTAGAGTTTTTGGATGAATTAAAAACAAGATATATTATTACCGATTATGGGTCAGCGAATGCAAAAGGCGGGTTTTACAGTAAACAATTATGGGCGACAAAAGGAAAAGGCGGTTATTATTTTGAAGAAGGGGAAAATAAAGGCATTCCCACCGAAAAGTATTACCAATCAATGATTGTCAAGCTCCATTATCTTGACGGAAGAGAATGGCAATATCAAGAGGGCGAAGAAAGTAAACTTTCTTCTTCCCCCTTCGCTGTCGCTCGGGAACTGGAAGAATTTGACGTGGAACATCTTGACCATTTCAGGTTAGTTTACGAATCAAAAACCGCGGTAGCGCCGTCCATTTTCGGTGAAGAAACGGACGAAAAAAACAATATCAGAATGATCAAAATTTTTGAATATGTTAAAGGAGCTAAAATTCGGGGGGAAACGCCGGAAGGCACTTTAGTTGAAATCTCCACCAGAATCACAACTAATCAGAATAGAGAATTCATTTACAAAAAAAGCGTTGAAGCCAAATATGGCGTTTTTGAGTTTATCGTGCCTTATTCAACTTTCGGAAAAGACGGCGTTTTTGCCAGTCCTTACGAGATAAAAATCGGTGAAATTCAAAAAATAATAAGCGTTTCGGAGGAAGAAGTAATGAGAGCAAGAGAAATTAATGTAAGTTTCTAAATTTTAGATATCTGAAAAATCATGCTGCAACAAGAATTTAATTTATTGGATAAATTTATTAGATACTTGAGGTTAAGAAAAATACTGCCCTGCCTTGGAATAAATAACGTTGTATGTGATTTAGGTTGCGGCAATGGAAGTATTTTAAAATTTTTATCTTCTAAAATTAAGGAAGGTTATGGTATCGATAAAAACACCCCCGAATTTGAGGAAAAAAATTTACATTTTATTCGCGGAGATATTATTCAATCCTTACCGTTTGAAAATGAAAAATTCGATGTTATTTTGCTTTTAGCTATTTTAGAGCATTTAGAATCGCCAAATTCTGTTTTTTACGAGGCTTATAGGATTTTAAAACCAGGAGGCAGGTTCATTTTAACCACTCCGGCGCCACGAAGCCAACCTTTGTTGGAATTTTTAGCTTTTAAATTAAAAATAATTTCTCAAGAAGAGATTAAGGAACATAAACATTATTATTCCAAGCAAGAACTTATTGATTTATTAAAAAAACACAATTTTAAGGTTTTAAAATTGAAACCGTTTTGTTTAGAACTCAATACTTTAGTCGTAGCCCAGAAATAAATTTAGACCATGAAAGTGTCAATTATTATTCCGGTTTATAACGAGGAAAGGACAATTCAAGAATTAATTTCAAAAGTTCTGCATGCGCCTTGCCCAGTAGAAAAAGAAGTCGTCGTCATTGACGACGCCTCGACAGACAAAACAAGAGAAATTCTTGAAGGACTAAAAACCCGGAACAATTTTGTTTTACTTCATCATCAAAAAAATCAAGGCAAGGGAGCGGCAATAAGAACGGCTCTCGCTTATGCCACTGGTGATTTTATCTTAATCCAGGATGCTGATCTGGAATACGATCCAAAAGATTACCCCGCACTATTAAAACCCTTAATCAAAAATAGAGCAGATGCAGTTTACGGCTCCAGAAACTTGAAAAAAAATCCCCGCTCTTCCATCAGTTTTTATTTGGGCGGGAAATTTTTAACTTTTATCCTGAATCTGCTTTTCAAGGCAAAATTAACCGATATCAATACTGGCTACAAATCCTTTAAGAGAGAAGTTTTAAAGAATATTAAACTAGAAGAATCTGGTTTTGCTTTTTGCGAAGAAGCAACCTGCAAAGTTTTGAAGAAAGGATATAAAATAAAAGAGGTGCCGGTTAATTATTATCCTCGCACCTCTCAACAAGGTAAAAAGATTAAATGGAAAGACGGCCTATGCGGTCTCTGGGTTATTTTTAAAAACCGATAAAAAATTATTGACAGATTTGAGCAGTACAGCCCCCCGGACTATTACCAATATGGCCTGTGCTATCTATGCACCAGGTGGCGGCCGAGTCAAACAGAAGAGTAGAATTAATGCAGAAGTTAGTGGCATTAAAAAGTTCAGTAACAGCACCACCAGCAGCGGTAATAGCAGTCTTAGCTGCATTAAAATCTGTCCCCGTGTTTGCGCCCGTATAAGTTCCGTTATTCGCGTATGCTATTTCAGCTGCCAATCTCATCTGGCTCAAGTTTGCTTTAATAGCTGTGTCTCTGGCCTGGTTTCTGACCGGCCCAAAAGAGACCAAGACAATGGTGGACAATAACCCGATAATGGCGATAACCACCAACAACTCAACCAAGGTAAAACCAGTATGTTTTTTGGCGAAATTCTTAATCATTTGTATATTGTAACTTACCTTGTTTTTTTTGTGAATAGGCGACCTTTTGAATTCTCTAATTGAAAAACTGAAAAATTATTTAGGATTACGGACAAAGAAAAGTAGTGGTGTTGCAGACGGCCGCTTTCGTTCCCATCTCGCCGTTACTGTCAATACACCAATGATTACTCGCGTTGGTCGCCAAGTTTGCAGACATACAATACATGGTAGCATTGAAACCAGCAGTTACCGATCCTGGGCTGGCATCATTAACAGCATTTGCGGCAGCCCCATAATCCGTTTCGCCATTTGCGCCCACATAAGTACAAGTACCTGCGCTGCATTGTTCCTGATACCATATCTCCGTTGCCAATCTCATCTGGCTCAAGTTTGCTTTAATAGCTGTGTCTCTGGCCTGGTTTCTGACCGGCCCAAAAGAGACCAAGACAATGGTGGACAATAACCCGATAATGGCGATAACCACCAACAACTCAACCAAGGTAAAACCAGTATGTTTTTTGTTAAGATTTTGAATCATAATATTATGATAACTCTTTTTTTGCTTTTTGATAAATGTTCGGCCATTTTATATTAGGGCGAAGAGAACTTCGTCCTCTTCTTTGCCTTCGTTTCCATAAATGGAAACTCGGTTTTTAATTAGAAATTGGGACAATCGGCTGCAGCATTGGTTTGACAACCTCTATAACTGCAAGTGAAATATCCTTCTTTTTCTTCGTACTCAAAAAGAACGCAGAATTTCTGATCGTCTCCGCCGTCCTTCCACTGATAAGTTCTTCCGCCATTAGCATAGGGCGTAGGGTTCAGATAAGGGTCCAATGTAGTGTCTGCGGCCCCAATATTAGTAAGATCGTCCGGTAAACTCGGGTACTCTTCGTCATCGTGATATTTTAATTCAAAAGCAGTCATAATCTGTCTGAGGTCTGATTCGCCCTTTGCGTCCCTGGCCTGCTCTCTAGCAGGACCCAATACCACCAAGACAATGGTGGACAAAAGCCCGATGATAGCAACAACCACCAAAAGTTCAATCAATGTGAATCCTTTCTTCTCTGAAAAATCATTTGGCATTTTTGCAAAGAAAACTTCGTTTTCTTCTTAAGCTTCATCCCACAAACAGGATTCGCTATTTGATTATAACACGTAATAGAATTTTAAAAAAGCTGCGTTTCTTTACAGAGAAATCGTCTGGTACATCGGCATTAAAACCGCCATCATGATTCCGCCTACCACCACGCCCAAAAAAACGATCAAAATCGGTTCCAATATCCCTATGATATTGTCGATGGCCCTGTCTACTTCTTTTTGGTAAAAATCAACGATATTCATCAGGGTACTGTCCATGGTTCCGGTTTTTTCTCCCACCAAAGACATCTGGACAAAGACCGGGGAGAAAAGTTCGGGGAACCGGCTTAAGGTGGAAGAAATCATTTCCCCTTTCCTTACCTCGTCCCGGACAGTTAAAATAGCCTCTTTATAGGAAACATTACCGATAATGTCGCCCACCACTTCCAGAGATTGAACAATGGGCAAGCCGCTGGCAATCAAAGTTGAAAGATTTTCGGCAAAACGGCTGATGTAAACCATTTTTAAAAATGGGCCGAAAATGGGGACTTTAAGAAACGTCTTGTCGAAGAAAACCCTGCCTTTTTCGGTTGAATAATATCTGCCAAGGAAAACCACTAAGGCGATTGCTCCCAATAAGACCAGCCATCCCCAGCTTCTTGAAAAATCTGCCAGAGCTATGACTGCTTTGGTAGCGGTGGGAAGCTCCTGTCCGCTGGACTCAAAAACGCTGACCAAATTGGGGATGACGAAAACGACCATCAAGACGATAACCAGCAAGATGACAACAATAATCAAGGAGGGGTAAATCAAGGCCCCCTTGGCTTTTGACGTCAAATTATATTCCCTTTCCTGATGGTCGGCTAAATAGTTCAAAACTTCAGAAAGCTTACCGGAAATTTCGCCCGATTTGACCATGGCAATGTAAAAAGGTGAGAAAATTTTAGGAAAAAGAGCCAAGGATTGCGAAAAAGCGACGCCTCCTTCCACTCTTTCAGAGATTTTAAAAATCTTTTCTTTAAAATCAATGTTTTTCGTTTGACTGGAAAGTACTTCCAAAGCTTCAATAAGGGGGACTTTGGATTTAAACATAATCGCCAACTGACGAGAGAACAACGCCAGGTCTTTTCTCGTGATTCTTTCGAACAAAACTATTCTCTTGGCATAAATGGGGGCTATGGCTTCCTCAAGAAAAGTTACATACAATCCTCTCCCCCGCAAAAGAGCAGCGGCAGCTTCTTTGGAAGATGCCTCAATTTGACCTGCGTGAACTTCTCCTTTTTGGGTACGTGCTTGATAATTAAAAACCATGATTTTCTCACCTTATCTTATAAGCATTTTTAATTCTGCCGGACTAGGGGAAAAACTAAGGGCTGCTTCCAGGGAAATTTCTCTGCTCTTTACCAAATTGGCCAATGCTCTGTTTAGGGAAAACATCCCTCTTTCCGCGGAAGTTTCAATGACTAAAGGCAATTCATGAATTTTATTTTCTCTAATTAAGTTTGCCACTGCCGGAGTAGCGATCATCACCTCGCAAGCGGGAATAAGCCCGCCCGAAAGTCGGGGGATTAGACGTTGAGAAACAACTCCAAGCAAGGAACCTGACAACTGGGCTCTTACCTGATCCTGCTGCCCCGAAGGGAAAGAATCAACAATTCTGTGAATGGTCTGGCTGGCAGAATTAGTATGCAAAGTAGCAAAGACGAGGTGCCCGGTTTCAGCTGCCGTAATGGTGGTGGACATGGTTTCTGGATCTCTCATTTCTCCGACCATAATGACGTCCGGATCCTGCCGAAAAGTGGACTTTAAAGCTCTGGCAAAGCTTAGGGTGTCCTGATAAACCTCTCTCTGGTCAATGATGCTTTTATCGTTTTTAAAAAGATACTCAATCGGGTCTTCGATAGCAACGATATGGTCGGTTCTGGTATGGTTTATCTCATCTATCAAGGCAGCCAAGGTGGTTGACTTCCCCTGGCTGGAGGGACCCGCAATCACCACAAACCCTTGCGTAGCTTTGGCAAATTCGTGCAAAACCGGGGGAAGATTTAACTCTTCAATCGTTTTAATTTTCGTCGGCACAAACCTTAGAGCGATTGAAATTTCTCCCCTTTGGAAAAAGACGTTTATCCTGAAACGAGCTTTGTCTTTGAAATTATATGAAAAATCAATCTCTTTTTCTTCAAGCAGTCTTTGGTATTGGTCATTTTGCATCAAAGCTTGAGCCAATCCTTGAAGATCCTCCGAAGACAATTTTTTGTTTTTCACGAGAGGAATCAAATTGCCAGCCATTCTTAACGTTGGCTCATGGTTGAAAGATAGATGAAGATCAGAAGCCTCTTCTTTTATCGTCAATTCAAGTAATTCGTCTAATTGTGTTTTATAATTCTCCATCGAAATAAATTGAAAATTTATTGAAGATTAAGATGAATCGCAGATTCATCGCCTATTGAAATTATTTTTCTTCTGTCACCGAGTCTCGCGAAGCGAGACGAAGGTAAGGAAGAGAATTTACTTCTCTTACGTCATACGAGCGATAGCGAAGTATTGGGAAGAGAATTTACTTCTCTTACGTCATACGAGCGATAGCGAAGTATTGGGAAGAGAATTTACTTCTCTTCCGTCACCCGCAAAACCTCTTCGATAGTAGTAACTCCCTTTAGCACTTTCAAAATACCGTCTTGCCTCATTGTAATCATCTTCTGAGCTTCCGCCTCTTTTTTAATCATAGCTTCCGAGGGCTCTTTTAAAATGGTGCTGGAAAGAGATGGGGTCATCGTCAAAACTTCAAACACGCCGATTCGACCGGAATAACCCGTCTTGTTGCATTTTGCGCATCCTTTCGGGCTATTGATGTAAATACTTAATGGTTTCTCTATTTTGAGAGAATTTTTAATTTCCGGCGGGAAGTTCTCGATTTCTTTCAAGAGTAATTCTCTGATTTTCGGATCCGGCTCTATTTTTTCTTTGCAATCGTCGCATAGCCTTCGGACCAATCTTTGGGCCAGAGCCAGTTGCAGAGACGGCGGAATCAAATAGGGTTTGATGCCCATATCAACCAATCTGGGAACTACCCCCAAAGCGTTGTTCGTGTGCAAAGTTGATAGCACAATATGACCAGTCAGGGCGGAATGGGTAACCAGATTGGCCGTTTCCTCATCTCTGATTTCTCCAACCATAATAATATCGGGGTCCTGTCTTAAAATTTGGCGCAAACCCGAAGCGAAATCATAACCGATGTCAGGCTTTACTTGAGACTGGTTAATATTTTCAATAAAATACTCCACCGGGTCTTCCAATGTTACTATATTCACCCCTTCTTTGTTCAAAAGCTGCAAGATGGCGTATAGGGTGGTTGTTTTTCCGCTGCCGGTTGGCCCGGTTGCTAGAATTAAACCGTACGGTTTTGAAATCCCCTCTTTTATCGTCTCCAAGTTCCTGCTTTCAAGGCCCAGCTCCTCAAAAGTCTTAAGGCCGGTTGCCGGATCCAAAACCCTTATTGCCACTTTTTCTCCCAAAGTGGTAGGGAAAGTGGAAACACGAAAATCAATAATTTTTTCATTAAGCTTAGTGGAAAATCTACCGTCTTGGGGGATTCTTGTTTCGTCAATTTTTAAACCGGAAACAATCTTTATTCTGGCGACAACCGCCGGATGAGCTTTTAAAGGCAGAAATATTGACGAGTGCAAAGCTCCCAGCTGCCTGAATCTAATTCTTAGTTTTTCTCTCGTCGGCTCAATGTGAATATCAGAAGCTTCGCCATCTACGGCGTGCCTTAAAATGACGGCAACGATTTTAGTAATGGGTGCCTCCTCGGCCATTCTCTCGAATTCGGAGGCCGAAGGCGTCTTCATCTTAACCGTTTCTGTTTTCAACTCCGTTTCCAGCTCCTCTAGAGCCATGCCTACTTCTCTTTTTAAATCCCGATATTGTTTTAATAAATTTTTAAAGGTGGTTGGCGCTATCAAATAAACTTTGTAATTAAAATTTCCTTGCCTGGCAAGGAACTTTAACGCCTCCTCGGCTTTCAAATCATCAGGATAAACCATCCCCACCTCCAAAAACTCCTCATTTTTTTGGATGGGAATCATTTGATAATATTTGGCTGTCTCTTCCGGAATCAACTCTAAAATCTCCAGAGTAACCTGGTCAGTGGTTACCTCTCTAAGAGGAATGTTTAAAATTTCGCTTTTAAGGCCGTACAAAACCGATTCCGAAACAATTCCTTCTTCCAAAATTACATCTTCCTCTCTCTTGCCGGATTCTTTAATTTCATATTCAAAAGAAGCAATCTTCTCTTTGTCTTTCACTAGCCCTTTTTGAACAAGCTGTTTTAACAATGACATATGTTATTAATAAGGGAGAAATGGATTTTCTCTGCCTATTTTCACTTCCTTTACCCCCTCTCCATCCGTCGGAGTGGTCTCTTTCAGCGGCTTAATTTCTGAGAACGACTGAAATCCTTTTATTCCTTCAAGGGCTTCAAAATTAATTTTTATCTCTTTGGCAGTAGGTAAAAAAACTTCGGGAGGAATATAGGGAGCTTCTTTTTTAAGAAATGCCTGCCAAAGGACGATAAGAGTAATTATAATTATGAAAACAGAAACTATAATTAAAATTCTCTGATTCTTTCTTTGTTTGGTAAAAACGATTGCCATAATGGTTACGTTTAATAGCTAAAGGTTTTAAGCTTTAAATTGAAAGCAGAGGATTCCCCTTCCTCCTTCGGAGAAAGAGAAAGATTTTCCACCTCGATTAATCTGGCCGATTTCTCCAAAATTGAAATAAAATTTTTGAGAGAAGAATAAGAGCCAGAAACTTCAATGCTGAAAACAGCTTCCTTAAGATCGGTAAAGTCTTTGGAAGAAGAAATAGTAAAGGGACTTATTTCGGTTAAAATCAAGCCCGATTCAGAAGACGTTTTCTGAAGAAAGTTGAATAAAGAAGGAAGAGAAGAATTGACCGGCAGAGTGGTATTAATTTTGGAAATCTCCCCTTGACGTTCTTCTAATTTAACCTTCAGTTCGTCAAGCTTTAACGCGTATTCTTCTTTCGCTTGAAGCTCTGCTTTTTTCTCTTCGATGTTTCCCCGGACAATCTCTAGCTCTTGAAACTTAGGCCACAAAACTAAAACCGCAAGAAGTACAACAACGAGAAAAGATGTAGCAGCGGCGATTGATGCGAAGTTGATTAAATTGGCTGGAAGATTAAACTTGTTCATAAGTGAAGAAGAGGGCTTCGTCCTCTTCGTCCATTAAAAAACGTCGGCCCCGAAAGAAAGGGATAAATCAAATTCAATTTTCCCTTCTTTGCTTATTGAAATCGTTTCCAAATTAACAGCGTTTATCGTTTCTTCGTCCTCTAGGATAAGAATCTGCTGTCCCAAACTTTCAAAATTTTGAGTTTCGCCGGAAACCTTAAGGGTCTTTTGACGAGGGTCAAAATCAAACTTCGTAAACCAAACCTGAGGATGAGTCGTTTTTTGAATAATCCCAAAAATCATTGAGGACTGCAGATGTCGCCCGATCAAATAAGAAAATTTATCAATCTTGTCTTTAGATGCTAAAATTTCTTTCTCAAGGGTATTTTTTTCGGACGTCATCACTTTGGTTATGTCTAGTTTCAAAGTCTCTAACTCCCCCTCGGCTTTCTGCAAAAAGTTATTCAGCGCAAAATAGCCACCGATAGAAAGAATCAAAAGAAAAATAGCAAAATAAAACAAAGCATTCAATCCTCTTGACGGTTTCGGAGATTCTTTTGGAATTATCTCTACCATAATATTATATTACCATATACATACTATTTATTTCAACCTTGCAATCCCCTGAGAGCGGCACCAGTAGCTATGGCAAAACTTGGACCCATCTCCGCCAGGGTTTTCTCTAAAACGGAGGGGCAAGAGAGACTAGAGAAAGGGTTACCGATTTCTATTTCTCTTTTGTCAAAAGATTCTTCAAAATATTCTTTCAATCCTGACATCAAAGTTGTGCCGCCGGCAATTATGATTTTTTTAATCTCTTTTTTCTCCTGCCGGTAAAAATTATCTAAGACTTCTTCAATTTCTTTTATAATAACGTCAATCAAAGGAAGCAAGATTTTCCTAACCACCTGATCATTCCCTTCTGCCCCAGTCGCCGCACTTTCTTTTTTAATGCCGTATTGTTTTTTTATTTTCTCCGCCTCGCTGAAGTCGATTCCAAATTCCTTGGCAAGGGCCACAGCAAGATCGTTGCCCGACATATCAAAGCTGTGGGAAGTTTTTATGACCCCTTCGTCAACAATGGTACAGGTAGTGGTTTTGGCACCGATATCTATAATGGCCGTGGGCTTATTCTCATTGTTTTTTGACAAAGATCTCATTAAGCTAAAAACTTCTGCCTCCAAAGCGATCATCTCTAATTGAGAAATCCTGGCGATCTCTTCATACTGCCTGACAACCTCATTGGGCACGGCCACCAAGAGAATCTTAAAACTCATCTTTTTCTCATCCAAGGGTTTGCTTTTTATTATCTGCCAATCAAGAACCACCTCTGTTAAGGGGAGCGGGATATGCTGCCTCGCTTCATATTTGACGGCCTCGGGCAATTCTTCTTTGCTCATCGGCGGAAGATCAAAACTGGTAAAAAAGGTGGAAAAATCCGGAATGGAAAAAACGGCTTGTCTGGTTTTGATATCCGCCTCATTTATTATTGACCTTATGGCTCCGGCGATATCTTGGCTGGAAAGCAAGAGGCTGCTTTTTTCAAACGTTCGGAAAGGTTTCTGACGGAAAACGGATGAAGAAATCTGACCGTAATTCTCCAACCTTTTCAGGCGGCCGGATTTATAAATTTCCACCACCTTAATATAGGACGTGCCAATGTCTATCCCTAAAAACCTCTTAGATAAAAACCGTTGTATGGGGTTCCACATAGCAGTATTTTTTTATTATACTATATTTAAAAGAAACAACCATGTGGATAAAGATTAAAAAGCTTATTCTTGACGTTCTTTTCCCAAAATTCTGTTTCGGCTGCAAGAAAGAGGGAAACTATCTCTGCCAGGACTGTCAAACCCTACTCGAGATATCCGGTTTTCACCGAAATTATCCTACCCATAATCTCGATGATTTATATTTTGCTGCCGATCATAAAAACCCTTTAATTAAAAGATTAATCCGATATTTCAGATATGAACCTTTTATTAAAGAACTCGGCAAGCCCCTCTCTTTCTTAATTGTAGCCCACTTGCAATTAGCGGACAACGAGCCCGACTTTTCCAGCTTTATTTTGATCCCCGTCCCTTTGTATAAAAAAAGATTAAAATGGCGAGGATTCAATCAAGCCAAAGAATTAGGCAAAGAACTGGCTAATTTTTTAAAAATTCCTTTGATGTCGGATAATTTAATTAAAATCAAAGAAACGCTTTGCCAGGCAGACCTTTCGTCTGTTGAAGAAAGAAAAGAAAATGTAAAGGATGTCTTTCTGTATTTAAATCCGGAAAAAATAAAAGGAAAGGGAATCCTGTTAGTGGACGACATCTATGCTACGGGCTCCACCATAGAAGAATGCGCCAGAGTTCTGAGAAAAGCCGGCGCCAAAAAAATTATTGGAATCGTTGTTGCTCGCGAATGAAGAAAAATCCGCCATGGTGGATTTTTTGGTCGGCGGAGGGGGTGGGATTCGAACCCACGAGTCCTTGCGGACGTCGGTTTTCAAAACCGATGGAATAAGCCGCTATCCGACCCCTCCCAAAAAAAGAAAGCGGAGAGGGTGGGATTCGAACCCACGATAGGGCTATTACACCCTATAAGAGTTTAGCAAACTCTCCCGTTCAACCATGCTCCGGCACCTCTCCAACTTCAAGACATTTCTATTCTAACAGGAAAGCCCGTTAAGTCAATTTGAATTTAAGGTATTTTTATGCTAATTTTTAACTGTGAGCGCCCGTGGCTTAGTGGATAAAGCGCGAGATTGCGGATCTCGAGATCGCAGGTTCGAATCCTGCCGGGCGCACATGAATCTCTCCACCCTCATAGAAGAAATTCCCCGGGTCGGGCCCCAGTCTCAAAAAAAACTAAAAAGATTGGGGATTAAAACGGTAGGGAATCTCCTTTTTCACTTTCCTCATCGCTATGAGGATTTTTCTAATTTGATTCCCGTGTCTCTGGCCAGCAATGAAATCGGGAAAACAATCTGCATACAGGGAAAAATAACCGGCATCAAAAACATAAGAATTTTCAAAAGAAGGATGACGATTACGGAAGCGCTGTTGCAGGATGAAACGGGAACTCTCAGGATAACCTGGTTCAACCAGCCCTATCTTATTAACACCTTTAAACCCGGCGACTTTCTTTTTCTGGCGGGTAAAATGGCTTCAAAAAACGGTAAAAGATATCTTTCCGCCCCCTCGTACGAGAAAATTCCGGCCCAGTTTGCAAAGCTCGAAGAGAAAGGCGATGAGTCTAAAGACTCATCTTCACCCTTCGCTGGCGCTCGGGTATATGATTCAACCCACATAGGAAGACTGGTTCCGGTTTATCCCGAAACCGAAGGAATGTCTTCGAGATGGCTGAGATTTATCATCAAGCCGATTTTGATTAAATTAAAAAATGACATCCCCGAAACCCTGCCGGAAGAAATAAGAAAAAAGAACAATCTTTTAGAAATAAAGAAAGCGATTTGGCAAATTCATTTCCCCGATTCTTTACAAGAAGCGGAATCAGCCAAAAAAAGATTTGTTTTTGAAGAACTCTTTAACCTCTCTTTGATGATTTTAAAAGAGAAAATAACTCTGGCAAAGGAAAAAACGAAAAGCATCCCTCTCAACCTTGATGTCATCAAGAAATTCTTAGACCTACTTCCTTTTGAACTAACCTCCGACCAGAAAAAGTCCGCCTGGCAGATTTTAAAAGATATGGAGAGACCCATGCCAATGAACCGGCTACTGAACGGAGACGTCGGCTCGGGAAAAACAGTGGTAGCCATCATGGCCATGTTAAATACGACGAAAGCCGGCTTCCAGGCAGCATTAATGGCTCCCACCGAAATTCTGGCAAAGCAGCATTATAAAACTTTAACCGCCGCTTTAAAAAAATTTAAATTAAAAATCGGACTGATCACGGGAAAAGAAAATTTTGTTGACGGGAAAAAACTCAAAAGAAATAAATTGCTCAAAAAAACAAAAGAGGGCGAAATTGATATTTTGGTTGGCACTCATTCTTTGGTGCAAAAGACGGTGGTATTTAAAAAATTGGCCCTGGTGATAATCGACGAACAACATAGATTTGGGATAGAACAAAGAATGAATCTGGCAAGGAAACAAAATTTTTCCCCTCATCTTCTTTCAATGTCAGCCACCCCCATCCCCCGGACTCTTGCCTTAACCATCTACGGAGACCTGGATTTATCTTTGATAAAAGAAATGCCCAAGGGAAGAAAAAAAATAATTACAAAAATTATTCCTCCGGAAAAAAGAGGCGAGACTTACGATTTTATCGGAAAGGAAGTGAAATCGGGAAGACAGATATTTGTAATCTGTCCGAGAATAGAACCTGGCGCTAAAAAGGGATTGGGCGAAGAACAATCTTCCCTCGCTCACGGACAGGAATTTTCTTGGGCGGAAGTGAAAGCGGTGAAGGAAGAGTATAAAAAGTTATCAAAAGATATTTTTCCCGATTTAAATGTAGCCATGCTTCATGGAAAAATGAAAGTTGAAGAAAAAGAAAAGGTGCTTAAGTCCTTTAAAAATGGAAGAACCGATATTCTTGTTTCAACATCGGTCATAGAGGTGGGGATTGATTTCGCCAATGCCACCATAATGATGATTGAAGGCGCAAACAAATTCGGTCTGGCTCAGCTTCACCAGTTTAGAGGAAGAGTGGGAAGAGGCGAACATCAATCATACTGTTTTCTTTTTTCCGAATCCCTCAGCAACCCGCGGCTAAGAGCAATGACAATTTCTCAAGACGGCTTTGAATTGGCGGAAAAAGACCTAAAGCTAAGAGGCCCCGGAGATCTGACCGGACAAAGACAATGGGGACTGCCCGATTTCGTTATGGCCTCCCTGAAAGACATTGACTTGGTCGAAAAAACCAGAATGGCAGCCAAAGAAATCTTGAGAAAAGACCCCGAATTAAAAAATTTTCCCTTACTGCGGGAAAAACTTGAAGGTTTTCAAAAAAAGATACACCTTGAATAAAACTATCTTCTGACCTTTTCCGTAACCCAAAACCCCAAATATTTACCCAAAGCCAATCTTGCCTGAGCCTCCAAGGCAGGAAAAGCTCCGAAAATAATCAAAGTGAAAGGCAGCAATAACCACTGAAAAATCATTGAAAAATTTTTCCACTTACCGAGATTTTTAGGACGGGGCGGCAGTAAAAGCATGCTTAAGGTGGCCGAAACCATCATACCGATCATGGCTATGGTCATAATTACACTTGTTATTCTCGGCAGATTATAAGATAGAAGAGAAATCTGGAAATTCTCGCCGCCCACCATTAAGGGCAACCAGCCCAAAAAGAAAATAAGAAGAGCAGCTACCGCCCAAGACCAAAAACCGTCCAAGAGAACAAGGGTGTGATGAATTTTTTCCTTTAAGGGAATTTTTTTATTTTTTAAAAAACCATAAAGAACGTACGGAATGTTCTCGCAG
>Ga0265594_1000675_pt1 | contig 27847 bp, 31 predicted proteins | sample saktaG_11_FD_190147 | JGI IMG/M metagenome (GOLD analysis project Ga0265594, IMG submission 190147) | Saline water microbial communities from Sakinaw Lake, British Columbia, Canada - sak_2011_5_24_80m | ecosystem: Environmental > Aquatic > Non-marine Saline and Alkaline > Saline ... | reverse complement strand
ATTAGCCCCTGTCCTATGGCTACCAACATTGCTGCCATAGCCTATGTTAGCCGCAGAGCGGCAGAACGCAAGTACGCTGTTATGACTGGAATACTCTATACACTGGGGCGTATGTTTTCCTATTCTATCCTTGGTATCCTGCTCATCGTGGCTGGCCTTGAAATCCCTGGAGTCGCTTCATTTCTTCAGAATTTTGGTGAGCAAATTTTAGGGCCACTTCTGATTGTAGTAGGACTGATAATGCTAAACATCGACAGGTTTTCTTTTGGTCTGGGGGGCGGAAAGCTATCTTCAATAGGTGGAAAGGTCGCTGACTGGGGCATGATAGGTGGATTCCTGTTAGGTGCACTTTTTGCTCTAGCCTTTTGTCCTTATAGTGCTGTTCTATTCTTTGGAGTATTGATACCTTTAGCTCTTAAATCTACCGGCGGGGTAACACTGCCTGCAGTGTTTGCCATTGGCACCGGGCTCCCTGTTTTAGTATTTGGTGTTCTTCTATCCGCTGGCGTAGCTAGGGTTTCTGCTTGGCTCAATGCAGTCACCCGCGCTGAGAAAGTCATTCGCATAATAGTTTCTATTATTTTTATAGGGGTGGGAATATATTATGTGGTGCTCTGGATACAGACTTGAATCAACCGCCAGGAGTACGGATGTAAACCGGGGGAAGAGGCAGTGCAGAGTAGAGTAGAGTATTAAAACAAAACTAAATAGTTCTAAATATTACGGATGAATATGCGAGATGCTTGAAATAAAAAGAACGGTCATCTGTCTTGATGAAAAAGAGCTTCTTGCGCTGGAGAGAATCATTACTGATGGCGATGAAAAAGAAGCATTTAGGCTCCTTAAGAAGTCAGTCTATGGAAAGTAGCTCGTTCTCAACAGGGAAGGTTGAAGTAGCATCTGAACATAAGCGGCAATCCGGTGGAAACGTTCAAGAAGGGGCGTCAATCTTCGTATCCATAGGCTCAGTTAAGCTCGCAAAATTAAGACTATGAGGAGAGTATAGTATGAACAATATGGAACCAAAAACCATAGTTGGTAGGCTTTCAATATTAGACCGTTTCCTCACGCTCTGGATATTCCTGGCCATGGGTTTTGGTGTGGGTCTGGGTTATTTCATTCCCCAAGCGGCTGACTTCATTACATTTTTCCAGGTTGGAACTACTTCCATACCCATTGCGGTAGGACTCATCCTTATGATGTACCCGCCGTTGGCTAAGGTAAGGTATGAGGAGATGGGCCCGGTGTTCCGCAACTGGCGGGTGCTTGGGCTTTCCTTAGTGCTGAACTGGCTGATTGGTCCGGTGCTCATGTTCTTCCTTGCTATTATCTTTCTGCGAGCCTACCCCGATTACATGGTAGGACTAATCATGATAGGCTTGGCCCGTTGCATCGCCATGGTCATCGTGTGGAACCAGTTGGCGAGAGGGGACACTGAGTATGCCGCCGGATTGGTGGCATTAAACTCAATCTTCCAGATAATCTTCTTCTCAGTTTATGCATACATCTTCATCACAGTGCTGCCGGTAAGGTTTGGGCTGGAGGGAACTGCGGTGCATATCACCATCGCCCAGATAGCTAAGAGCGTATTTATCTATCTGGGTATCCCTTTCTTCGGGGGCATGATTACACGTTTTACACTTATCAAGGCAAGGGGGCGTGAATGGTACGAGAGTAAATTCATCCCCAAGATAAGCCCTATCACACTGACTGCGCTTCTCTTCACCATTGTGGTAATGTTTTCCCTTAAGGGCGAGATAATTGTTCAGTTGCCGCTGGATGTGGTTCGCATTGCTATTCCGCTGCTTATCTATTTTGTGCTCATGTTCCTTGTCTCTTTCTACATGGGTAAGAAAATAGGCGCTGACTATCCCAAGACGACAAGCATTGCCTTCACTGCTGCCAGCAACAACTTTGAATTGGCTATTGCAGTGACAGTGGCAGTGTTCGGTATCGGTTCGGGACAGGCATTCGCCGCTGTCATTGGTCCTCTAATTGAGGTGCCAGTGCTCATCAGCCTGGTAAACGTTGCTCTCTACTTCAAGCGAAGGTATTTCCGAGAGGAATTGCGAGCTGAATCGGCCCTGGATATGAAGAGTAAGGAATAGCTTTTAGAGGGTAGCTATATGAAGAAATCCATTGTGCTGATCCTAACTAACGAGGAGCTTATCAGGCTGGATTAAAGGGCATTGGTATCCGTGTGGGCAAAAAGGTTCTTCTTTAGCAGCGATGGCTCACTTAGGCGCTTTACCATTAGGGAGACAGTACCCTAGGGAGAGTACCGGTTCACTTAATCTGAGTTTACCTTGGCAATGGGGCTGAATTTTATCTCTAGTTATGTTAAAATATAATTAATGGTTCAGTAACAAGGAGATGCAGTGAGGCAAGCAATTAATAGCTTCTTAAATTATCTGACTGTGGAAAAGGGCTTCTCTGAAAACACGATAGCTGCTTACCACAATGACCTGAATCAATTAGCCAGCTTTATTGACCAGGAGACTGCCAGGCAAGGCTACCCTCCGTCATGGGCTAGTTTTAGTCGGCAAGGAATGCTTAGCTATCTACTTAATCTCAAGGAGAGGAACTATGCCCCTACCACCGTAGCCCGTAAAGTAGCTGCTGCCAAGTCCTTCTTTGGCTTTATGGTGACCGAGGGTAATATGAAAGACAACCCGATGCAGAATGTGGGTTCACCTAGTGTCGGCAAATCATTACCTAAACCTATCTCAATTAGCCAGGTTCGCCTTTTGTTAGAGCAGCCGGCAAAACTGCCTACTCTGGAAGCCAAAAGAGATAGGGCAATGCTGGAGTTACTATATGCCAGCGGTATGAGGGTAAGTGAGCTGGTATCTTTGAACTTGCGTGATGTAGATACTAAGGATGGCTCTGTGCGCTGCTTTGGTAAGGGACATAAGGAAAGGATTATCCCTATTTATAACCAGGCTGCTTTGGCGGTAGAAGAATATAAAACCCAGACTCGCCCTCACCTGGCCCGTGACGAAGCTGAGCGTGCCTTATTCCTTAATCACCGCGGTGACAGGCTGACCAGGCAGGGCTTTTGGCAAATACTAAAAGGCTATGCCAAATCAGCCGGGCTGGATAGAGGGATTACCCCTCATACTCTGAGGCATAGTTTTGCTACTCATATGCTTAGTGGTGGGGCTGACCTGAGGTCGGTTCAGGAACTGCTGGGTCACGCCAACATCTCCACTACCCAGATTTACACCCATCTTACTACCGAGCATATCCGCCGCACCTATGATAAATCTCACCCTAGGGCTAACTAATATGGAGGTGTTAGATGCCTGGTAAATCACGGCATAGTAAAGCAAAGCGCTCGTTACAAAGTAGAAAAGAGAGAAGCCAGCGAACCCCTCCCACTGTAGCTGCCCAGCAGCAACCCGGTCCCCAAGCTTATAAGCCTGCTATCCCCCCGGTAACTGCGCCAGCCCCGATGCCTGAGCTAACAATCACGCAGCATCCCTACATATTTACTGAGTTGCGGAGAATCGGTATTCTAGCCGGAATAATGCTGGCTATTCTGGTGGTGCTTGCCCTGGTTTTACCCTAGTTTGCCCTGGCAGTGAGTGCTTACTATGGACTTTGAAGCAGCAAGAGCCAGATTAATTGAACACCTCAGTACTGAGATTAAAGATGAGCGGGTATTAGCCGCTATGTCCCGTATACCCCGGGAGCGATTTGTGCCACCAGAGGAGCAGCACTTAGCCTATGAGGATATTCCCCTTCCCATTGGTTTAGACCAGACAATTTCACAACCGTTTATCGTTGCCCTTATGACTGAGGCGTTGGAGCTTACCGGCAGTGAAAAGGTTCTGGAACTAGGGACGGGTAGTGGTTACCAGCTAGCTATTCTGGCTGAGCTGGCTCAGCTGGTAGTTACAGTAGAGCGCCTGTCCCCTCTGGCTGAGGCAGCTCAGCGGGTATTGGATAGCCTGGGCTATACCAATATTGAGGTGCACCTGACTGAGAAAGCCTTGGGCTGGCAGGCTGGGGCACCCTATAATGCTATAATTGTTACTGCTGGTGCCCCTAGGGTGCCCGCCACCCTCTTGGCTCAGCTGGCAGTTGGCGGACGGCTGGTAATCCCTGTCGGCTCCCGCTATGTGCAGGAGTTATATAAAATCACTAAGCATAGAAAAAAGAATACAGTTCAGAATTTGGGCGGATGCCGTTTCGTCTCCCTTATCGGTGAGGATGCCTGGGAAGAAGAATAAAAGATTCTTGTTAAAATAGCCAAAAGACAGCTGCCCGAGGCGAAGCCTCTTTTAAAACCTCTTCCCCTCTCCATTATTAAGGCAAAGGGTCAGGAGCATAGGTTACTAATAATAAAGGAGAAAAGATGGAAGTTCTGGAGGCAATTAGAACTAGACGGAGCATTCGGAGATACAAATCTACCCCGGTAGACGACAAAACTATAGAGCTTGTTTTGGAAGCCGCTCGTTGGGCACCGTCTTGGGAAAATACCCAGTGCTGGAGATTCATTGCGGTGCGGGATAACAATATAAAGTCCCAGCTAGCCAATATAACTACCTTTAATAATCCAAGCACTGATGCTATAAGAAACGCACCGGTGGTAATTGTAGCCTGTGCTGAGTTGGGCAAGTCAGGCTATTCTGATGGACAGCAAGCCTCGGATAAGGGCGATTGGTATATGTTTGATGTCGCCTTGGCTATGCAAAACCTGGTATTAGCTGCCCATTCGCTGGGTTTAGGCACAGTATACAATGGCCTCTTTGATGCTAAAAAGGCAGCCACTATTCTTAATGTGCCAGCGGGTTTTTGTGTGCTTTCCCTCACCCCTCTGGGTTATCCCGACCAGGAACCTGCGCCCAGACCAAGAAAGGAACTCTCCCAGATTGTTTTCTATGATAAATTCGGCAGTAAATAGGATATGAGCTATAAAAAGTGGATTTTCATTGCTATTTCCTTATTCGGCGTCGCTCTGGTAGCCGGTTTGTTTACCCCGGCTAGCATCACCAGCCTTCTTTCTGAGGATATTGCTGCCCTTGAACAGCTTGGTAGTCTCTTAGCCCCGTTTAATATCTTCACTGTTATCTTCATCTTTGCCAAGAATACTTCAGTCCTGCTGCTGAGCTTTGCCCTCAGCCCACTTCTTTTACTGGTGCCTATTCTGACGTTAACTATCAATGGCTGGCTTATAGCTTTCATATCAGCCGCAGTAATTGAGGAGGAGTCCCTCGGCTTTGTCTTAGCTGGGTTGCTTCCCCACGGCGTCTTTGAACTCCCGGCTCTAATCTTGGGTCAGGCAGCCGCCCTTAGCTTCGGCGCAGTGGTAATGCTAGCCCTGTTCAAAAAGGAAAAGAGAAATCTGTTGCTGCCCAGCCTTAAACAGAATTTAAAGTATCTTATATTCGCCTTGGTCTTACTCATACCAGCCGCTATCATTGAAACCTATCTTACCCCATTGCTGTTAACCTAATATTGACAATAAGGAGGAAATTCTATGTACGCACTAGGTCTGGTAGCCCCCTTCTGGGTGATTGTTTTGATATGGCTGGCCAAAGTTATACTGCTGGCTCTCATCTCCACCCTTCTCGCCTGGCTTGGGATTAGGGTGCTGGATGCCCTTACCCCCCGTATTCATCAGCGCCAGCGAATAGGAGAAAACCCTGTTGCCACCGGATTGTTCATTGCCGGCTTTTTCATTCTGGTTGGCCTTGTCATCCACGGAGCTATTACCGCCCTGACTGCGGTAGTGCCTCCCATACTGAGCTACATCTTTGATTTTAGAACCTGGGGCTTATTAGCTATAAGCTTCGTGATAAGTCTGCTTATTGGGATAGCCTTATTCTACATTGTTGATAAATTAACGCCTAGAATACCGTTTGTCAGCATCAACCAGAGCCCGGTAGCCGTAGGCATCTATGTCTTTGGCTATCTCGTCTTCTTCGGTTTGATACTCCATGCAGCACTGACAGGACCACTATGAATAGGATTTGGATATTACTAAGCATAATATTGGTACTGGTAGCCGGGTTAGCCACCACTGGTTATGTCTCGGCAGCCCCGTCCGCCGATTTCCATCAGATAAATGATGATGTGTTTGATAGCTGGGAAATATGCCGAACCAGGGCTTTTGGTGAAGACGGCTTTTACCAGGTGTCTGAGACAACCTTTCGTCCGGTTATCGCCTTTGAGAGTCTGGGAGAAAATGCCGCTCTAGCCTACAGTTTAGGCCAGCAGATTGCCTCAAAATACTCCGACCGACTTCAGAGGGCAGAAGCCATATTTCGCTTTGTCCAGGATAGGGTAAACTATACCCCTGATATAGACCAATTTGACTACGAAGAGTTCGCCCTGAATGCCGATGAGCTGGCGACTGCTATTGACCAGAACGGGGTCGGTTATGGTGACTGTGAGGATAGCGCCATATTGCTGGCTGTTATGTATAAGGGCGCCGGATACCGTTCGGCTATAGTAATTGGCTCAGGTCACACCGCAGCTTTGGTCTACCTGCCCGACTATAAGAAGGCGACTGCTGTTTTTGAGCTGGAGGGTGAGTCAGGCTGGGTCTGGGCTGAGGCAACAGGCAAAAAAAACCCCCTGGGCTGGGTATCTAATAAGTTTATCAATGTTGAGCTGGCTGCCTACGAAATAGCCGAGGAGGCAATAACTTCGGTAAAACCGTCTGCCACCCCTTCAGTTGCTGTTGCTCAGGCTGGCGGGGGTACCTCCTCCCAGCCATTCTCATTCATCAGCATAATCGGTTTTCTATGGCTTATGTCTCTCTTCCGAAGGAGAAGGCGCCGCGTTCGCTGACACAGGTAACACTTCGTCAAAAAGCGCAATCTGGGGAGAGTATTGACATCCCACTAGTAATGCTCTATTCTCAGTAGAAAAAAGGGAGGTAAACCTGATGCAAGCATACTGTGTGAAATGTCGCACTAAGAGGGAAATGAAGGATGCCAGGGCTATCACTATGAAGAATGGCAAGCCGGCGACCCAAGGTGTGTGTCTCACCTGTGGGACCAAGATGTTTAGAATCGGGAAGAGCTAAGGTTTATTTTTTCATCCTCAATCACACATTCTAAGCTTATGTGTACTACCTAATAAACTGTTATAAAGCGCAATTCAACAGGGTAGTTGACAATCCAGCATAGAGTAAGAATTGCTAAATTTGAAGTCAAGACTGCTTGGTTTAAACCGACGTGGTCTCCATTAAAAACTAAGCCTCACTAATATACTGATACCTTGTTAAGCCATCTATGACACAGTAAATGTGCCTGTGCGTCTCAGCCTTGTGAAGCACCGGTTTTAGCAGGTTATCAGAAACTTTAATCAACTCATCCAAGGAGCTTAGCTGAACAACCATTTCTATAGCTTTGGCTTCAGGGAGTTCCTCAATATCTATGATCACATCTTTATGTTTCTTTCTAGCTCGCAACGCTTCTTCCTCAATGCCTGCGAGTTTCTTAGGCTTGAACCACACGTTCTGTACAAGTAAATACCCAAATAAAATGAAAATTATGCTTGCGATGGTGGCAGACAGACTTCTTATCTGTCTAATTGATAACCATATAAATTTCTCGGGATTGGGAACCATCGTACTCATTTCGATGGTGCCGGGCTCGGACTCTACCGGCACTTCCTCCCATTCCAAGGTGCTGCCTTCCAGCGGGGTGGTTAAAGCCCAGCTAGACTCCTCATCTATCGGGCCAAAAGGTGTTTGGGCAACAGTATGGACATCAGCCTTAATAGTTAGGTCATGTGGAGCAGGAGCTCCTATTTCTCCTTCAATAGTCCTGAACATGTCGTTGAAGTGGTTAAAGCTGTCGATGTCTAAAGGAAAGGTAACAGTGAAGTCCCCGTTTTTTTTAGTGGGAGGGACGAGGACAAATGTTTTACTCCAAACCCCTGGATTCTCAAGGACAGCATTTATCTCCACCTCCTCAGCTATTTGGCTCACTGGTCTATCAGGTTCAAAGTGATAAGAAAAGGTTACATCCATCCTATCAAGTAGTTTGAACAGTAGGGGTTCTCCTAGTCCTAAGGTTTTGGATGACGGCAGTAGCGGGGGTGGTGAAGGTAGAGGTAGTGGTGTAGGTGGCCTGAGGACTATCATACCAAAGGGGGACCTCGCCTTCAGACGTACGAAGTAATCAAAATTCCCAATTTGTTCATAGTTCAATTCACCAAAAGAAGCCTGTTCGGTTCCAGTTAAATCATTATCTATCTCAAGAAGAGGTCCCTGTGCCTGAATGCCCAGCCTCTGAGTAAAGCTCTCGAACATTGGTCCGGTATCCGTCTCTACGGTGGTGTACACATCGGCTTTGATAAATATTGTGGAGCTTGAAGCAAGCTCGTTTGCATCTAGCCAGAAGTAAACGGTGAAGGCCCCTGTTTGCGTAGTTTTGGGCACAAGGACAACTTCTTCCTGCCCTGTAGCTGGCTTATCCAGAACTGCCTTGACTTCTACCTCCTCAGATATGTTTGTCACTGGCTCATCAGGCACAAACTGGTAGGTAAAGGTCATGCCAATCCTCTGAATAATTTCGATAGGGTATTTTCCTTTCGATGGCGGGTTTTTGAGGATTTCGGGGCTAGTGTCAGGAGGAGGAATATCATCAAAGAGGTAAGAGCCATGTAGATAGGCGGTGTAATCAAATTCCCCTTTGTGCTCGTAATTAAGCACTACGATTTGCTTCTCTATCTCAGTGGGGAGGCTAAATATAGTATAAGCCCCAACTATTGAAGCTGGAAGAATAACTGAAACAAGAATAAGAAATAATCTTCTCATGCCAGCCTCTCTTGGCTCTTATTCTAGCTGATTCTACTTGAAATTTAGCATCACCGTCAAACGATTGGGCCGATGAAGCTTCCTCTCCTTTCGCCGTTCTTCTATCTTCTTTCGCTGTCTTGCCCTTCTTTTCCTCGGGCTTAACATAGAATTCATATCTATGATGGCGCTGCCGATGAGTAAGATGGTGGGAAGGCAGATGAAAAGGGCAAAGCCAAGCTGGTTTTCGCTATAATTTCTGACGCTGGCTAGAACGTAGCCCAGGTGGGGTACATTAAAGCTCACCCTGCTGATGACGTTGGTAGCGGGAACAATATCGAGGTCAGGATCCTCATTGGCGTCACCCTTGGTATAGAAACCATCGTCCACCACTTCAATAACCCTGTGGCTGACGGTGACTTCTGGGTCCCACGGGGGGTTGAAGGCGATGATGTCCCCTACCTTTATCTGGGCCGGGTCAACTTGTTCCATGACCGCTATGGCACCCATAGGCATCACCGGTGCCATGCTGCCGCTGTAGACTACAGCTAGGCTGGAGGTAAAAACAGCAGGCAGCAGTATGAAAAGGACCACTAGCAAAACCAGCAGACTCAGGACTATAATGGTCACTCGCCCGGTCAGTCTCCTCATGCTATTCCCTCACTATCTATTATAGCAATGGGATTAAATTATGTCTAATAGGCTTAACCAGGTGGGTACTCCCGGTCTCAAGTTGCTGCGGTGTGAGAAGGTGATTTTTGCTTCTATTCCAAGGGGGACCCTTATTGCATCAGGATGAAGATGAGGGTCATCATTGTCTGGTCACCCTGATACTCGTTTCCAACTTCAACCTCCAAGCCATTCCTCAGCATCGTTGTGGCGAACTTGACTGTCATGCAGAAGGCCATTTCCCCGCCATCTGGAACCGGGGGTAGGCCATGGAGGCCCTGCGCCTCAAACTCCTCAAGAGAAATCCTGCCGTCACCATTGTCATCAGTAAAGAATGCTCCATTGTAGCTGTTTTCTTCTCCCCATATTATGGGTATTGTGTGGTAGGTCATGTTAACAATTATCATCACTGCGTTTTTGTCATAGATTCCATGGCCGGGGCTGGGGGGAACATCATACCCAAGTATAGTGTCTTCAGCCTCATTCTCAGCAGGGGTATCCCAATCAGGCTCTGAGTTGACATTAACGCAGGAGATGTCAACATGGTCAGCCTGGCTAGTGCCGAATGACTTCAGGTACACCTGAGAAGTTAGCATATCCCCCGGTTCCATAAACCCAGGATCAGGATACATGTTTTCATAATGCCAGGTCCTGAGCACGCTGTGCCCCCAGGGCTCACCTACCCCCCACGGGTTTTCCAGAATCAGGTCCAAGGGGTCAGTCTGGAAAATGTTATTTTCGCTGGTCTCGGTATCAATGAACCTGGCATAGGTGCCAACCGCTGCCAGCGAGGCTACAACTACTATTACTGTCAGGGATAACAATAACTGTTTCATCAATACCCCCTAGGATAACGACAGTCTTGTTTGAATTCAAATAGCATGTCAAAGGTGCACTTATCACCGTGAAAGGCATTAGTTGGCCACCACCTCTTCTGTGCATCGTCAGCATCTATATCTCCATCTTGGTCGTAGTCAACCCCGCCGGTTGCCCAGGCAGGGTCCTCTACTTGCTGCAAGTGCAGTTCCACCCTCACTTTGCGGGATTCTCCTTTGGCCCAGGCTGTTTCTTCTTCACCCCTAAACCCAGAGTAGTTACGCACTACGGCATGGGCGGCAATATAGACATCAGTGAATGGCACAGCACCGATGCCAGCAAGCGGAATGGTGTATTGGTCTGTAGTTACGTTGGGCAGGGGGTCATGCTGATACGGGAATTTCCCCGGGGCCAGCTTCGGAGGTGGGTCCTTGCCCACATAAAGGTGGGTCTCAGTCATTTCCCAGCCGTTGTCTGGGATATCGTACTCCACATAGAGGTTTGCGTCATCATTCCACACCGTGACGGTGCCCACCCCGTAGTTCTGACCAGCCATCAGCGGCAGTTCCAGAGTGTGGTCATCGATATGGTAGGTGAAATATGAGCCCCAGCCACCCCCACTATTTTTGCCGTAAATAATGCTTGAAGATGGGGGAATTACTCCCAGGTCATATTGGGTGCAGGCAACGTTAAATAGCTTGTCGTCAACTATCAGTTCACCGTCGTCCAAAAAATCTCCATCCCCATTTTTATCGAACCATATCTTGATATCGGTGTGTTTGGACATAACCCAATCGGGGGGACCGTAGTCGTCGCCAGCATCTATTCCCAAGCCAGCCACAAAGGCCTGCCCAACATACCCACCTTCCTCAGCCACCAGCTCCGGCTCCGAGGTAGCTACGCCAGCTCCGACTGGGTCCCCGGGCACATACGCCAAGCCGTCCCATATCTGGTCGTGCAAGGCACCAGCCTCAACACACTTCAGGCCCTCAGCCTGCTCATAGTAGCTGTCGTCCTCAGGTATATGGACGGTAGCCAGGCCCTCAAGGGTACCGGCATTTATCAGCATAAAGTCCTCGGAGTACCACTTGCTCGGCATGCCACATTTTACGATGATGGGACCGCCGCTTAACTCGAGGGTGCGGGTACCGGCACACATCTCATTCTCTGTGCTCACCTCGGTATCAAAGAAACTAGCCATCGTACCATTGGCTAGCAACCCCCCAACTCCGGTTACGAGCATCACCGACAGTATTACCGATGAAAACTGTTTCACTAAGTTACACAACAACTTACGTGGCTCCCCATATTTTATCTATTAGCTAATCCTCACCTTATTTATTAGCTAATCCTCACCTTCACAAGAGAGGGCAATTATTTTGGCTCACCCTTATCTTACTTCCCCTCTCTTCTAAAGCCGAAGTTTCACCCCTGTTGTGGGGGGGGGGGTGCCTGGCAAGGGCACCCCCCCACTCTTGGGTTCTCACTTAACTGCTAGGGGTCGGCAATCAGTTCGAACATCATACTCCACGTAGCCCTGTCACCCTGGAGAGCGTTGGTCGGCCAGTACTTAGTCTGATCATCAGGCCAAGGAATGCACTCTATCTGCTGGAGGTGGACATCGACGTGGACAAAGGTCATTGCCTGGGTTTCCAGGAAGCCGAGCGCGTCCTTCTTGGTCGCAATATCTACGAGCTTGCCAGCGAGACTCGCTATCTCTAACCACCTGTTGCCCGCGGTCGTCCAAGCTGCCTGCTCTGTTGCGTCTACAAAGCCATCGCCGTTAGTATCTGGGTTACCCAGTATCTCACCGGTTGCTCCCTTGAGAGGCACTGAAACGGACACATCCAGATGGTCAGAAATGCCGGAGGCATAGTCCTCACCTAGGAGGGCTGGGTGGTCAAAAGGAACATAGATCTGGCCAACGTAGCCATCGCCCACCTCGGCAATCTTCTCTGGCTCGGAGGACCACACGTCAGGTCCTTTTGGCTCGTCACCTACTGCCGCCCGGTAGCCATAGGGAACACCGATAAGTGGGTCGCCTGGGGCAACGCCATCATAGACGTATTCCACGCCCAGGTGGAGCTTTGCTCCATTCTCCTCAGACACCAAGTCCTTGAATTGCATGGAGACCATACCACCCTGGCACTCACCCCAGTTGTAGAGGTCAATCCAGAAGTCAATTGACTTGCACGGAGCACCATGCGTATACTGGAGCTTGGCTCCGATGGGGTCATTCTTCCCGTTGACCAGCAGGTCTGATATGCCTGCCTGATAGAAGTTACCCTCGCTGATCTCGGTGTCAACGAAGCCAGCAAAGGTTCCACCCAATCCGGCAGCAATCAGGGTAGTAACCACCACCACACTCAAAAAGATGTTTTTCATTTCCCTCGGTTATCTCCTTTCTTTAAGATTTTTTTTGTCGCCCTCGACCTAGGCCATATCAGCCTCACACCCTTTCCAGACTCACCACAACCTTCCTTGGCTGATAACTAAACTGTAGCGTGGGGAAGGCGCTTTGGATATTCTGCAAAGGGATAGTTTTAGTGACAATTTTGGGTACTGTCAAAAGGATAGCTTAGGGATGATAGAATATACTTGCTATCTCATCCTTTAGGCAGAGCTTGGTTGTTTAAGCATCAGGCATTGCCCTGAGGGACATCCTCTACTAAGTAGGGATTAGATAAAGAGACGTGATTTCCTGACAAGGTTCAACCCTGCGAAAACATCCCCGTTAACAAGTGCTGAAGGGACTGGAAATAGATGAGAGGGAAAAATGAGAGGGGAGACGGGTTTATGACTGATTCAATAAGCCTTTGGTAATTGCTAGCGCTGCCGCTTGGGCTCGGTTTCTAACACTTAGTTTTTCTAAAATCTTTCTCAAATGAGCCTTGGCTGTGGTAGTGCTAATATAGCACTGAGCAGCAATCTCTTTGTTGCTGGCGCCCTGGGCGACAAGATACAGGACCTCTTGTTCTCGCGGGGTAAGACCATTGAATCCCGCTTTATTTGGCTTGTTCGTCTCTCGGAATTCCTCAGGTAGTCTGAACGCCATCAAAGGGGAGACAATAGCGTGACCAGTAGCCACTAGCCGGATAGATTCAATCAATTCTGTGGTCTTGATGCTTTTTAACAGATAAGCTCTAGCTCCGGCTCTTATCGCCTTCAAGAAGTCCTCTTCGTTATCGGAAAGTGTAACGATAATTACCTTGACATCAGGATATTTCTGCAGCATAAGAGTAATGGCTTCGACACCCTCGCCACCAGGCATAAAAATATCCATAATGATAATATCTGGCTGAAGCTCGCCCAATTTGACTACTGCTTCCGCAGTAGTAGCAGCAGCACCAATCACTCGAAACTCTGGATACTTCTCTATAATCGATATCAAGCCGTATCGGAACACCGCATAATTATCTATTATAAATATGTTAATCACCGCTCCACTCCTCCTTGGCCGCTAAGCTGAAGATAACATCAACAAGCACCGGACAAGAGGCATAGAATCAGCCTCGTCTGATTATCACGCCTTCTGAGTCTCAATTCAATCCACAAAAGTGTGTATCTTTCTCGAAAAAACCCCTAGCGAAATGACCTATATGAGATGGACTATTACGGTAGCAGGCACTAAGTAATTTTAACGAACTACTAGGTAAAATTACGCAAATTGGTACCTAGAGGTTATTATTCTTATTGACAATGGTTTTGGGGGGAGCTATGATTTTTTAGAGAAGTATGTTATGGAAAAAATCAGATTGCTGATTGCCGATGACCACCCGACATTCCTAGAAGGATTAAGTCGGCTTCTGCAAGATGAAGAAGACCTGGAGTGCATTGCCAAATCAGCGGACGGGATAGAAGCCGTCAAGCTAGCTAAGCAACTGCAGCCAGACGTAGCCATAATTGATGTCAGCATGCCTAACCTTAATGGCATTGAAGCAGCCAGACAAATTAGAGCAGCTTGCCCCACCACCGCTATCCTCATGATCAGTGCTTTTGATTATCAGTCGTATGTACTTGCTTCTCTCCGAGCTGGAGCAGCGGGATACGTGTCGAAGAATATGCCTCTCTATGAACTAGTTAGTGCTATCCGCTTGGTGCATAACGGCGGCAGTGTACTTGACTTCAAAGCTACCGGCAAGATCGTGCGCTTTTTAGGCACTAGCGATAGTAGTAATAGGACAGATTTTGAGCATTTGCAGACTCGCGAGCTAGAGGTACTCAAACTACTCGCCAAAGGGATGAGCAACAAAGACGTTGCCGCGGAGCTTTATATCAGCGAACGCACGGTCCAGACACATTTAGTCAACATTTTCAGAAAGCTAGGAGTTAGTTCCCGCACCCAGGCCGTGCTCGATGCCCTAAAGAAAGGCTGGATTACCATTGATGATCTGTCTTGAGAAGAAGGGACATAACGGAATTAGTTGCTTGCTAGCTGGGAGGGGGGTTACTATCATGCGTAGCTTCATCTCTGGGTTACATCGAGTTTTAATTGCAGTTATTATGGTAACAAGTTCTATTTAAGCTAGGTGTATATCTTTCTGACAACCTCTGGCTTAGTGGCTATGTTGTTTGGATAGGAGGAGAACTATGGAGTGGTTGAAGAGAGAGACCGCGGGGAACTTACATAGGGCTCAGCACCAGCCTGAAGGCAAGGGTACTTTGGTCAAAGTCTCGGAGACATGCTACCAAGTCCTGTTCAATAATGCCAGCGACGCCATCTTTATCCGCGATATGGAGGGCAACATCGTTGAGGTCAATGAAGCGGCAGTAACTCTCACTGGCTATACACATAATGAACTGACAGGAATGAACGTTTCTGAGTTTCTCACTGCTGCGAGTTTCAAGCTGGTTATGAAAAAGCAGAAGACTCTGCTCGGAGATGAAACTGCAACCCAGTGCTATGAACTGGAGATAATCAGGAAAGACGGAGTCAGGATGAATGCCGAGTCGCGGACTAGTCTGCTCATCCACAGGGGTTGGCCGCTAGGTGTCCAATGTATGGTCAGGGACATCACCGAGCGCAAGCAGACGGAGGACAAACTGCGACAAAGTGAAGAAAGGTTCAGAAGCATTCATGAAGAGTCACCTATTGGGATTGAACTTTATGATTGTGATGGTATATTGCTCACTGTAAACAGAGCGTGCTTGGATATTTTCGGTGCGCTTAATGTTGCAGAGGTACAAGGCTTCAAGCTCTTTGAGGACCCAAATATCACGGATGAAGTAAAGCAGAGGCTGCGCAGGGGGGAAACAGTGAGATATGAAACCCCCTTTAGCTTTGAAAAAGTGAAGAAACACAAATTATATAACACAAGCAAATCAGGGAATATCCAGCTAAATGTGTTGATTACGCCGCTAGACATGAGGGGAGAAAAACACGTGGGTGGCTATCTAGCTCAGATTCAAGACATTACCGAGCGCAAATGGACAGAAAATGCCCTACGAGAATCAGAGCAAAATTTCCGTAACTCTTTAGATAATTCTCCTTTGGGAATTCGCATTGTTACTGCAGAAGGAGAGCTTCTTTATGCTAATCAGGCTATTCTGAATATTTATGGCTACAGCAGTATCGAGGAACTGAAGGCTACACCTATAAAGGAGCGTTATACTCCCGAAAGCCATGCTGAATATCGGGAAAGGAAAGAAAGGAGGGGAAGGGGAAAGCCTGTCCCGGCTAGTTATGAAATACGTATCGTGCGTAAGAATGGCGAAGTTCGACATCTGGCAGTATCCCGTAAGGAGGTAATCTGGAACGGCGAAACGCAATTTCAGTCATTATATGAGGACATCACTGAGCGTAAACAGGCCGAAACGGCGTTAAGACAGAGTGAGGAATTTACTTCCAGCCTTCTTATTAATTCTCCCAATCCCATACTGGTCCTTAATGCTGATGCTTCAATAAGGTATGTGAATCCGGCACTGGAAAAGCTAACCGGTTTTTCCTCGGCAGAGCTTGTTGGCGGTAAACCCCCATACCCGTGGTGGATAGAAGGAACTCATGAGCTATCGGGTAAGAGGCTGGCAAAAGTTATGTGCCGTGGAGGAAGAAAGTGTGAGCAGCTTTTTAGAAAGAAGGGTGGAGAGTACTTCTGGGTTGAAATGGCCTTCAAGAGAGTGGAAGTAGATGGAGAGTTCAAACATCTATTGGTAAACTGGATTGACCTCACAGAGCAAAAACGATTAAGGGAAAATACGCAGTTCTATGTCTCGGAGATCACGAGGGCTCAGGAAGAGGAGCGAAAACGCATAGCTCGCGAGATACATGATGAGTCACTTCAGTCCTTATCTGTCTTGGTTCTCGACATTGACGCTATAGCCAAGGATAAGAAGCGATTGCCAGAAGACATTATCCAGCATCTTGAGGAACTTCGGGCTGAGACCAACAGCGTACTGGAGGGATTACGCAACTTCAGCCATGAGTTGCGCCCCGGGGTTCTAGATGTGGGGGGTCTAGTACCGGCACTGGAAATTCTAACTGAAGAACTGAACAAAAGTGGGAAGATCAATGCCAGCCTCCAGATAGAGGGTCCTGAGCGACGCCTAAGGTCTGAGTCCGAACTAGTGCTGTTCCGTATTGCTCAAGGTGCACTACACAATGTCAGGATGCATTCTGAAGCAACGGAGACTCTAATGCGGTTGAAATTTACCCATAGAAAAGCTAGGCTAACTGTATCTGATAACGGCAGAGGCTTTGAACTGCCTCGTGTGCTGGGCGACCTTGCTGCTGAAGGCAAACTAGGCTTCATCGGTATGCAAGAGCGCACCCGCTTACTTGGCGGCAAATTCTCGGTGAAATCACGGGTTGGTAGAGGAACAACAATAGTAGTAGAAGTGGCGGACGCGGTTGAAGTATGATGTCATAATGAACCTTATATCATCAGATTGGAGACTCCTGAGCAATATCTATAATGGAGTCCTCTACCAGGGTTTTAGCGCTGGGGCCGACAAACTCCAGCTTTATAGTGTTACTGCCCTGCTCCAGTACCCCGGTGGGGACTTCTACTGTTTCCCATTCTGAAGAGGAGAATGGCACGGTGGCAATGTAGGTATTGCTGATGAACAGCTGGGCATAATCCTCTGAGCTACTACTGGCTGCTCCATCTCCAGCTGGCTCGTATTCAATGTGGAGCTTTATTCCTCGGTCATGGGCGCCATACTCCCATGTAAAGAGTTCCCAGGAATTACCGCTTGGTGTAGTTCCATCGTCATCAAGGAGAATTTGGATGGCAAACGGATCATAATTATCTGCCAATTCCTGTATTATTGGTACAATTGATGGGGAACGGTTCCAACCACCTGCAAGTGTACCAGTCCAATCTACTCTGGCTGAAGTCCTTGGTCTGGTGCGGTGGTCGTATGGGCGAGCTATCTGGGCTGGGTTTTCAGCATCTTCAGCAGAGATCTCTATTGAAGCGTTCCCTTCGCCTGCGTTTCTAAGGACTTCGATATAGGCATCAGTAATTGTTGCCCCTCCAAGCCCACTAATGCCAGGGAAGCGGGCAAACACTGAACATTGTCCACAAACTGAGTGATTGCCCAGCCGTAAAATCCTTTCACCAGAACAGAGTACCGCCCAGTTTTTTGATGTATAGGCATCATTGCCGGCTGATGCCACCTGCAAGTCAAGGCTACCAGAATTCGTAGTCCCGGCATCTATTATCTTATGCAACTCCAGGGTGGCTGAAGACTCCTGGTAGGTGTTATCGAAGTCTAGGGTGAGGATATCCCCGCTATGGAAGGTGGAGGTATCATACCCCAGGGATTTAAGAGTGAACATGGTTTGTAGAGACTCCTGAGCAATATCTATAGTGGAGTCCTCTACCAGGGTTTTGGCGCTGGGGCCGACGAACTCCAGCTTTATAGTGTTACTGCCCTGCTCCAGTACCCCGGTGGGGACTTCTACTGTTTCCCATTCTGAAGAGGAGAATGGCACGATGGCAATGTAGGTATTGCTGATGAACAGCTGGGCATAATCCTCTGAGCTACTACTGGCTGCTCCATCTCCAGCTGGCTCGTATTCAATATGGAGCTTTATCCCTCGGTCATGGGCGCCATACTCCCATGTAAAGAGTTCCCAGGAATTACCGCTTGGTGTAGTTCCATCGTCGTCAAGGAGAATTTGGATGGCAAACGGATCATAATTATCTGCCAATTCCTGTATTATTGGTACAATTGATGGGGAACGATTCCAACCACCTGCAAGTGTACCAGTCCAATTTACTCTGGCTGAGGTCCTTGGTCTGGTCCGGTGGTCGTATGGGCGAGTTATCTGGGCTGGGTTTTCAGCATCTTCAGCAGAGATTTCTATTGAAGCGTTCCCTTCGCCTGCGTTTCTAAGGACTTCGATGTAGGCATCAGTAATTGTTGCCCCTCCAAGCCCACTAATGCTAGGGAAGCGGGCAAATACTGAACATTGTCCACAAACTGAGTGATTGCCCAGCCGTAAAATCCTTTCACCAGAACAGAGTACCGCCCAGTTTTTTGATGTATAGGCATCATTGCCGGCTGATGCCACCTGCAAGTCCAGGCTACCAGAATTCGTAGTCCCGGCATCTATTATCTTATGCAACTCCAGGGTGGCTGAAGACTCCTGGTAGGGGTTATCGAAGTCTAGGGTGAGGATATCCCCGCTATGGAAGGTGGAGGTATCATACCCCAGGGATTTAAGAGTGAACATGGTTTGTGGGGACTCCTGAGCAATATCTATAGTGGAGTTCCTGTCAGCGTGGGGTTCTGTATTAAGGTAAGGTCTTGCCTCGGCCTCAACTCCAGCGGAGGTCCCCGGGCCCGCCACTGCCACAAAAAGCAACAAGGAAACAATCGCTAGCTTTACCATCTCACCGCTCCTTTCTTTTGGCTAATCTGTCATTACTAATCAGAAGTTCATAGCTGATATCTAAATGCTCTCCTCGCTCTATATGACCTAAGTGCGAGGCGGACACGCCTGACCTAGCACTAAGTTCGCATAACATCAAGTAACCGAGAGCCTTTGCCATTCTAGAATCGTAGCCAGGTCTTTAATGTAGTAAGTAATCGTTTCGGGTGCATATACGGGCTTGAAGATAGTTTCGATGAACAGCTATTTTTCAGCATCATTTCTCATGACTTGAAATCATCCTAGGTTGCCGAGCTTTGTTTAGGCCAGTTGATTTTCACACGAAGGAGTTATTGTTACAAGGGGAAAAAGGATAAATATCGTGAGCTAAAAAGCCATATCTTAGCGAGACAAAAGGCCCCCAGTGGGTAGTTGCTTGGTACTGCTCTAAAGCACTTCAAGAAATTCAGGGCGGTGAAGGTGAGGATGTCCTTAACGGTAAATGTAAGGTTATGAATAAAGATGGAAGGAAGGGGAGGAGATGTTCACCACATATGCATTAGGATTCTGTCGATCGCGGCCGATTTTTGTCTGGCCCAGGGCAGGGAGACCCTTTTTGCATATCTTTGCGGTCTTTGCCCCGAACTATCCATACAAAAGCAATGTGGAGAAGGGCTTGAACTACATCTTCAGCCAGGCATCGGCACACCCGTGGGGGGGGATATGCTTTGCTGCGGGTGGTGATGAGACCTATAGTACTGGCGTAGCCATGATGGCAATTGCCGCCAGCAGAACACCTGGCCGGATAGTACCCAGCGGGCCGTTTGTCGGTCAGACATAGAATGAGGTCTTGCAGGGAAATGTGAATTTCTTTACCGCAACACAGAACCCTGACGGGGGCTGGCGATACGTTAGTGGTGATAGGCCAAGTGACAACTCCAACACCGGTTATGCCGTACTTGGCCTGCGCTATGCCGAAGCAGCACTCTACGGATTTATGATCCCCATACCAGCCTCCATAAAAAATGGCCTCAACAACTTCATAAACGTAGTTCAGGACCCCGTCAATGGTGACCCTAATGACGGCGGCTCGTGGTATGTGCCCTTTAGCTGGGCATGGATTAATTGCCTAAAAACGGGTAACCTCTTGTTTGAGATGGCATTTTATGGGGACAATACGCCAACCCAAAGGGTAATAGATGCTCTTGATTACATTGAGCGTCACTGGAACGACGCCGCCGGATGCGGGGAAAATGAGCCCCCCGGGTGGAATCCGCCCCCACAATACCAGGCTATGTACTGCCTGATGAAGGGCTTTGAGAGCCTTGGCATAGACACCATTACTGTGGATGGCAGCGAGGTAAACTGGTATAACGACTTCGCCACCGTCATAGTCAATACCCAGAACCCTGATGGCTTCTGGCCGGGAGACTGCTGGGGAGGACCCGTTTTGTGTACCGAGTGGGCGCTCCTTGTGCTGGAAAAGGTTGCGCCGCCACCACCAGTAAATGTTGAGGTTGACGTTCCGGAGTGCGCCTGTGACGATGACGGATACGATGTTACCGTCACCTACACCGTGGAGAGGTTCGTCGTTGACGGCACACTCACGGTCGAGAAGGACGGAAGTGAGTTTGATACGATTACCCTAGTCGGTTTCACGGGCACCGCGGCCGAGACCTACAATGTCGCTTCGGATACGCCGGGAACACATACCTGGAGAGCGGACCTGAATATTGCGCCTCCGGGGGGAACCCCAGCACACGCTGAGGACGAAGCTTCGCTGAACGTCTGCGAGACCCCGCAGGTCCTTGACATTCCAGACCAGACTGCTCCGTTCCAATCCTTTGACCTGGATGACTACTTGGTCTATGGGGGTGGTGGTGGTGGTGCGTTCGGGTGGTCAGCCAGTACACCGCCCATGGGGTGGACAGTAGACATCAACGGAGACAATGTGGCCACAGTGACCGCCCCTGAGGGTGCTAGTGAACCGGCAATCATCACCTTCACCGCAAGCGTGGAATGCTGTTCTGGTGTCATCTGCAGCGACAGTGACGATGCCATGTTCACTCCGACCATTGAAGTGCCGGTGGATATTAAGCCAACGTCTTGCCCGAATCCTCTGAATGTCAAGAGTCGTGGTGTGCTCCCCGTTGCTATCCTGGGCACCGCTGACTTCGACGTGAGACCGAGGTTGACCCCGAATCGGTGCTCCTCGAGGGGGTGGCGCCGGTACGCTGGGCTCTGGAGGACGTGGCGACACCCTACGAGCCTTTCACTGGTAAGGAGAACAAAACCGATTGTACCACCGAGGGACCGGACGGATTCCTGGACCTCACCCTTAAGTTTAATACACAGGAAATCGTGGCTGCACTGGGTAGTGTCGAGGATGGAGATGTGGTTGTGTTATACCTGACGGGTAACCTGATGGAGGAGTTTGACGGCACGCTCATCAAGGGTGAGGACATAGTGTGGATTCTCAAGAAGTGAAGAGGCAGATAGCAGCCCTGGCCGTAACTGCAAAAGGGGGATGCTCGTGAGGGACATTCCCCTTTTGTTTCATAATTCGCATGTACTACTTTTTGTCAAAGCAAAATCACCTGAATTCTCAAGCCAGTTTGATCGAGGGACATTTAACTGCGGGCATCTCGGTCTAGTGAGCCGAGAGATAGTTGAAGCTGAACAGATTGAAGCTTCGCTGTATGCAATCGAGAACTCCGACCTTTTACGATGTTTTTATAATGTCTAGAGTAACCTACTCACACCGGAATAACCTGACCGTAATGATAATGGCTACAACTACCCAGCCAGCTAATACACCCAGCCGCCACAAATCTTCCAGAGGTACTCCATAGACGTCATCCATTTGGGAATCTCGGTACGGATGCCGCTCAACCTAAATCCCTGCCTGTCGGACAGCCTGACTAGCTCCTGAAGGGTGGTATTGCCATCCCGAGTATACAGGACAAAACCATCCTCAACCTTTTCCGCCCGGCTTACCTCCAGCAACTCCTCCGTTTCGGTAGCACACACTAGCATCAATGCTAGCCACCATTAATCCTACTGCAGGATGATGCTGATGTGCAAAGGCCAATAACTATATGATTGTGAGTCCAGTCTTCCTATTTGAACCCTATCCGGTGGCTCTGCACGTTGAGGAAAGGGGTTTATAAAAAAGGAACGTTTTTATACCTGAGGTAACAGAACGCTAAATTGTTGGCCAAACATGCGCTTTTAAAAGGTGAACATCTTGTGCTATATCTACATCGGATGTATAATAATCCATGCCAAAGAGACTTCTTCTAGTGCAACGATACTCTACTGGAAAAGGTTAAGAAATATAGGGATTCGAAGTAAAAGGAGGATTCTATGGATAGAATATTGCTTAACATCATGATGTGGGTGTTGTTCGTTGGAGGATTATTTGGCGGAATCGTTGGAATGGTCTTATTTTTCACTGGTGGGACACCACTTGGATATGGAGTCATGGGGATTGGAGGAGGTTTTTGGCTTATCGGCTCCGGTTTAATCATATTATTCCGCAGTAAGATATAGGGCAAGCTTTAGGCTCCACATATTTGTTCGTCACATCAGGCAATCAACACCTGAAGCTTAAGCGCTGGTGCATTCAGCACTCTGGCAGGTTGCCCCTTACGCATGTAAAGATTAATGTGTAAACAGGACTTCGATTAATAAAAAGAGGAGCGTAAAAAATCCTAGCGTAGTTGATAAGAAAACAAGAGGAGCCCTTTCTCTGCTTTTTATAATACTGATGATTCCAGTAAAAAAGGCGGATATGCCCGAAATTCCAATAAGAAATACTGGTATCGTCAATAAAAGACCGTTGGTAAATGAAAGACTATCTCGCCGCCCTGAAGCCACGAAGAAAGCGAACGATATTATTAATACAAGGAAGGCTAAAAACAAGCCAGTTGACCATTTACCCAGACGTGTTATCGGTATAAAAAGAATTTTCATAGGCTAATTATATATCTCCAATTAGCCACTGTCAACGAACAAAACAATATAGGGATATCGGCATGGACTTAGGCAAAAGTAGTCCAGTTGTGGCAATTCGAACTTTAATAGGCCAAAGCAAAGGTCTTGGAGAAGGTTTTAGTTCTACCTATTGACATGCACGGTCTACACTCAATCCCATCACCATAAGTGCGAAAGTTGCTGAAGGTGCGTGGGGAGATTTAGTCAATAATCCTTCTTCTCAAACCGGGTGTATTCTACCACAGTGCGGGCACGTGATTTTTAGCTCTTTAAACCTGGGTGGCACTCGCAACCTGGCGCCACAGTCACAGGTGATGGTCTTATAGTTATTCAGTCGCCACATCACGTCTGAGGTCTCACGAGCCCGCTGCATCTCGTCTGGTTCCTCTACTTTCGCCTCTGGTTTCGTTGCTGCCAATGGAGCCACCCCGACAGCAATTTCGGCAGCGGTAGGCATAATCCCCTTACCATCTTGATGAATCTGACGGTAAGCCTGGTCATAATCGCCAAAAGAGTTACCGGCCATGGCGCGGAGGATACGTACCCTCTCCGAGATAGGCGGGTGGGTACTGGAGAAATCGCTGGCTTTCAACCCTTTCTTGCGGAAGGGATTGATGATATACATAGGCGCTGTGGCCTGACTGGCCGATTTAAGCTGGCTGGTTGAGCCACCCAGTTTTTCCAGTGCTGAGGCCAGTCCTTCGGGATACCTGGTGTACAGGGCTGAAGATGCATCAGCCAGGTATTCCCTTTTTCGGGAGATGGCCAGGTAAATAAATTGTGCCATAATAGGAGCCAGTATCATAAATACTAGTGCCACTATTAGAACTATTATTTGAGCCTGGCCGCCACCTCCTGATGAGGAGCTTCTCCTTGACCCGGTCATACTACCGAAAATTAGAAAACGTGATCCATACCAAGCCAGGATAACAATGGTGCCCAAAAGGACACTGCACATAGCCATGAGCAGCACATCACGATTCCTGACGTGAGATATCTCGTGGGCAATGACCCCCTGCAGTTCATCGCGGTTGAGTTTTTGCAGCAATCCCGAGGTGATGGCCACAGCTGCCCGGTTGGGGTCTCGGCCCGTAGCGAAGGCATTGAGTGCCGGGTCATCGATGATATAGATGTCGGGCATCTTCTCCAGTCCGGAGGCAATCTTCATCTCCTCAACCACATTGTACAGGCGCGGGTGGTCATCGCGGCTGATTTTCCTGGCCCGGGACATGGTCAGTAGCAGGCTGTCCCCCTGGAAGTAGGCAAATAGACTCATAAGTACCCATACAGCCAGGGCTATGACCAGCCCTCCGGTAGCACTATCGAAGAAGTAGAGGCCCAAGAAATAGCCAAGCAATACCAGTAAAGCCCCCATGCCGATTACCAGTATTACTGACCTTATTTGATTGGACCTAATCTGTTCCCACATAGCTAAGGTGTCTTCTCACTAAGTAAAACTGACCTTCGGTGCCTCTTTCTCAGTAGCTACCGTAACCTCAAAGAACTCACTCGCCTTAAAACCAGTCATGCTGGCTATTATGTTAGACGGAAACATCTGCGTCTGATTGTTATACCTCAGCACTGAGTCGTTATAGTACTGGCGGGAAAAGCTTATCTTGTTCTCGGTTGAGGTAAGCTCCTCCTGAAGCGCTAGAAAGTTTTGATTGGCTTTGAGGTCTGGGTAGTTTTCCACCACGGCTAGCAGCCGGGATAAAGCTGAGCTTAGCTCACCTTCAGCCTTGGCTCTTGCACCAGCTCCGGCGGACGCTACCTGCTGGGCAAGATTGCGGGCATTGGTTACCGCTTCCAGGGTTCCCCGCTCGTGCTTCACATAGCCCTTAACGGTTTCCACAAGGTTGGGAATGAGGTCATAGCGTCGTTTTAGCTGGACATCAATCTGTGCCCAGGCGTTCTTTACCTGGTTGCGCCGCCTGACCAGACCGTTATAGGTCATAATGAATGGGATAAGAATAACCACGACAACGCCGATAATGATATAAACTGCTATCATATCAAACCTCCTCAGATAATATGCTCTGGGTATTCCTTAATCACCACATCTGCCTTACTCCGGGGCCTTGAATACTTCTTCCAGGAAACCAATGACCTGTTCCCTGGAATCCCCTTTCGGTAGTTGTTCCCCAGGCAGATGTCTTATCAGTTGAGTAACTTCGCCCCCGTCAAACCACAGCCCGTGTTCCTCACTGCACACATCGATTAGTATTTGGGGCTTCTCACCTATGGTTGTTTTTTTCATTTTATGGCTACAGATAGGGCACTTGCGCTTCTTTTCTGACGAGATGGCTTCCTGGGAGTGGAGGATGCTATCAAGGACCAGTTTTGCCTCTTCCAAGCTATGCGACTCAAGTAAAAGCTCGAGCTCTCCTGAGTCAAACCATACCCCCTTACAGCCAGTACAATAATCAAGCTCAATATTGTGATACTCGACAACTATCATATCGCACTTACAGACGGGGCATATCATAACTTTCAGACCTCATCAGGTGTTTATTAACAGTGTAGATGCCTCAGGAAGCCGTGTCAAGATGGACTTTATGGTAACTTAATGTGGTGATCATGAGACAACTTACAAAATTAACAACAGAGAGCGCCAACCACCTTGTCAAGCTCTTGTTTGGGATAACGTAATCTCGTTACCGCTACACAATCAGCCAAGAAGTTCAGTGACAGAACTAGTGAGGTGCCCCCATTTACAGTATGACCCCGCCTAAAATACCATATTGAGAAATTACTCATACCTGCTGAAGGACCACATAGCCAGAAGAACCATAGTTGCCCCAAACACTGCCGTTACGGTAACATTATCCCAGAGTGACATGTTATGCCCGAGCAGGTTAATATTAAAAGGAGAGTCCGGCAGCACCCCCAGCACTACCTGGCGGATTGGGGCGATGCCATAGGTAGCCGGATTAATCTTTACCAGAATATTCATCCATACAGGTAGCCCTTGCAGTGGGAAGAAAACTCCAGACAGGAATACCATCGGAAACATCAACATCTGCATCACTGCCTGGAATGCCTCCATGGACCTGATGCGCGTGGCCAGTAGGATGCCCAGAGAGCCTATGGAAGCCGCCAGCAGGAACATCAGCGGCAGCAGGGCCAGCACTGTTCCTGCCGAAAGAGAAATACCAACCAGGGGCGCGAATAATAGAATAATAACCCCTTGGAGCAGCGCTACTGTTGCCGCACCTAATGTCTTTCCCACAGCCACTGAGGCACGGCTGATGGGGGCGACCAACACTTCTTTGAGGAAGCCAAACTCACGGTCCCAGACCACGGAGACCCCAGCCATAAACGAACTCATAAGTACTGTCATCCCAATAATGCCGGGGAACATGAACTGACTGAAATCGATTCCAGGAGCAAGAAAACCTATCCTGGCACTGAGTCCACTACCGAAGACGACCAGAAACAGGAGGGGAAGGATTAAAGACCCAATCATGCGTATCTTATCGTGAAAGAAGCGAAGTATATCGCGGTACCAAATAGTGTATACCCCACGCAGATTGTTCATCGCTCTCTCCTAACGCCGGGTGCGTCGGCCATGCTGGTGAACCATTGCCTTGAACACATCACTGACTTCCTCATCCCGTATTTCCCGGCCAGTTAGCTTGAGAAAGACATCATCTAAACTCGGGCGGCGCAGGCTGACACTCAGTATCTTGGTGTCAAATTTCTTGATGAAGGCAGGAAGGAACTCTCCACCACTGGCTACCTCGAAGGTAAGCCCATCGCTACCATGTCTAGTCTCGATTTGATAGCGAAGCTTGATCTCTTCAGCAGCTCTATCGTTATCGTCAGTCTTAACGGAGATGATATCCTTACCCACAATCTTCTTGAGCCTCTCTGGAGTATCCATAGCGACGAGCTTTCCATGGTCGATGATAGCAATTCGGTCTGCTTTTTCAGCCTCATCCATATAGTGAGTAGTTAGGAAAATAGTAGTCCCTTCACGCTGACGCAGTTCAAGTATGTATTCCCATATACGGTTGCGTGTTTGGGGGTCTAACCCCAGCGTGGGCTCATCGAGGAATAGCACCTTGGGGTAATGCAATAAGCCTCTGGCGAGTTCCAGACGACGTTTCATGCCTCCGGAGTAGGTACGCACCTCACACTTGCGCCTGTCCCAGAGTTCCATCATCCTGAGCATCTGCTCAATCCGCTGTTCACGAACTGAGGCAGGGACGTTATATACCAAGGCGTGAAAACGCAGGTTCTGTAACCCGCTGAGCTGTTCATCAAGACTAGGATCCTGAAAGACCAGCCCAATTGAACGGCGTACTTGACCCTGTTGCCGCACCACATTAAAACCGTCAATGATGGCTTGCCCTGATGTTGGTTTAGACAGGGTACACAGGATGTTGATAGTAGTAGTCTTTCCCGCTCCGTTCGGGCCTAAGAAACCAAAGATTTCCCCTTGTGCCACACTGAAACTGATATCATCCACCGCAACCAGTTCGCCGAATCTTTTGACTAGGTTTTCCACTCTAACGATGTGTTCGGTCATGTCTCCCCTGAGGGTTAGTATTAGCTAGTGGTAGTCCTTTTGCCTATGGTAAAGCATAGCTTGAGCGTGTCATAATTCTTCTGAACACAAATGGCCCATACTGTGTTATCATTTTAAACCTATTGCCGTTTAGAAGCAAGCCTGCGCATTGACTCATAATAAAAGTTACCGAAAGAAGGGTAGTTGCGTCAAAATTAGTGTTACCGAAGGAGGTAAAAGTGACACGACGCAGCATAGGGGAATACGCACAGGCACTAAG
>Ga0265594_1000674_pt1 | contig 27847 bp, 28 predicted proteins | sample saktaG_11_FD_190147 | JGI IMG/M metagenome (GOLD analysis project Ga0265594, IMG submission 190147) | Saline water microbial communities from Sakinaw Lake, British Columbia, Canada - sak_2011_5_24_80m | ecosystem: Environmental > Aquatic > Non-marine Saline and Alkaline > Saline ... | reverse complement strand
ATATATCAGTAAGACCTCCATGTACTTCTTCCGTACCCACCTCATAAGATATTTTGGTTAGATTTTTATCTCTTCTAAATTTTTCTATGTGACAGATTGGCTCGACAGTTCTGTCTACCACTACTTCAATATCTATTATCTCCCCAGGATGTAAAGATTTGTCTATTGTAGGATCTACATGAATGAGATCATATCCACCTAAAACTGCTTGCTCAAATGACCTCTTTATCCCATCCATGGATTTTTGTAGATCCCAATCTTCTATTACTTGTCTGTCTTTTAGCCAGCAATCACCATGGTCTATGCCAATAACCATAGGACCTTCAAAGACAATATCTTTTACCTCAAAATTTACTTTGTCCAAAAATTCTGAAAAATTCATATTTGTATAACCACCATCAGTGTCAATCTGATTAAGCGTTGCAGCAAAAATAAGTGGGCCATCTTTATGAAACACAATATCACAAGAACACCAGCCAACTCCATCTTTATTGGTTTTATCCTCCCCTCCCCCTATATGAAAAAATAGTGTGGTCCTTAGATGTCATTGAAGTGTGGTACAATATATTAAATTCATATCTAATATTTTCCATATTTATTCCCAGCTTCATATAGTGCGATAACATTCTCAGGTGGAACACCTGGTTGAATATTATGTGGTTGGGTAAACACAAATCCTCCTCCTTTTTTAAAAACTTTAGTAGCATGACTTGCATATTCACTAACTTCTCTGGGTGATTTATTTGGTAAAATATGCTGAGGATCTACTGCCCCTCCCCAAAAGAGAAGGTGCTTCCCAAATTTCCTTTTTAACTTTTCGGGTTCCATATCAGTTGCCCCTACTTGAACAGGATTTAATATATTAACACCAGCATCTATTAAGTCGGGGATATATTGATATACTGAGCCACAAGAGTGAAATATTATGTAATAATTACTTACCTTTCTAACATAATCATAAAACTCTCTTATATAGGGAATAACCATTTCTTTAACTGTCTCAGTAGAATACATCCCACCTTTTTCTGTACCCAAATCACTATACATAATTACTGCATCTATGTTATCACCTGCTACTTCTCTAAGAATATCAACTCTTTTCTTCCATACTTCATTTAATTTCTGCATTAATGCATGAACAACAGGTTTATTGGCAACCATAGCCATATAAAAATTGGCATTTCCCATCATTGGTCCAGCTATATCAGTCCAACCACCAACTATATCTGCTACAATAAACTTATCTGTTCCATTTCTTAATTCTTTTGACTTTTTTCTATACCACTCTTTTTCCTCATTATCCATTATAGGGATATCGTACTTATCAATATCTCTGACTGTATTAGCATTTTCAAGAGGTGATTTTACAGAATCAAAATAAAACCCTTTTGGAGGTAATCTATAAACATATCCTCCAGTTTCCCAAATATAGGATCCATCATCCATTTTATTTGGATTAAAATCTTTGAAAATCCTAACAGGAGTTTTATCATGTGGAGTATTCCAGTCTTTCCAACCATAGTCTCTTCTAATGCCCATAAAGTCTCTTAATGGATAAAGTGGGATTACATCTAAATTGTACAAATCAATAATCTCATCGTCTACATAGACAAATAATTGACTGGTATCAGCTATTTTTACATCTTTTTTAAGGTTAAGCTTTTTCAACAATTTATCATATGCTTCCGCTAATATGGTAGATACAGCAGTTCCTCCCAAATCAATTGGAGCCCTATCTAAATTTTTTCTTTCTATTGCTGCTATTACTCTATCACGAGAAGTCATCACATAACTCCCTCCATTTAACTCTTTGTTTTATTTATTAATAAATTAATACCTTATTTCTTTTTAATCTTGATGAAAAACTTCTTCTGCCTCAGCCCACCATTCTCCTTCTTTTTTGGTCTTTAACGGTTCTTGTATTGGCTTACAAATATCCCACCATTCCTGTGTCTTTACATTAGTTGCCATTTTTTCCATATCAGCTTTATAATTTTTACCTATATACTCAAAATAACTAAAAAGATACCCATCTTTATGGAAAATTGAATAATTTTTTATATTACATTTAGTTATAGTCTTAGCTACTTCCGGCCAAATATTTGCATGAAGTTTTTTATATTCTTCTAATTTTCCCGGCTTTATTTTTATTACTGAACCATATCTTTTCATAAACAACTCACTATATTGTTATATAAATTTAATATCAAATTAGTTTATTATAAAAATACAATATTTTTTGCAATTATTTTATCTTGACCTATTTTTCCAAAAAATAACAAGAATACCCGGCTTAATCTATAAATATTTAAGCTTTAATACTAAAAACCCTTCTGCGCTTTTGATAAAAGTCAAATAAAACAAATAAGAACAAAAACAATCCTACTGCTACCTCTTTCCAAAATGCTGATATAGCCAAAACTACTATAATATTTTCAATTAAATATACCGCAAATCCGCCTAAAATTGCGCCATACGGTGAACCTTCTCCTCCTGCAAGACTTATTCCTCCAATAAAAGCACCTGCTAATACAGGCAGTAAATATGATGGTCCTATCAAAACTGATCCTACTGATAAATATGAACCAATAATAATACCAACAAATGCCTGTATAAGAGAACCTAAAGTGAAAGAAATTAATCTTGTTCTCTTTACGTTAATACCCACTTTTCTGGCAACTTCATCATTTAGCCCTGTAGCAAAAAAATGCCAACCCAGAGATCTAAAATAAAAAATAAATGTAAAAATCCCTACAATTATTATTAGGTAAACAAAAGTTATCGGAACAGGTCCTAACTTGCCTTTACCTATGAAACCATAATAATCAGGCAAACCATAAATAGGAAAAGCCCCGGTAATGATTCTGGCTATACCTGTAAGTACAAAACTTAACATTATAGTATAAATAAAAACTGGAAGTAAAAATTTTAGGGGAGGAGAAAAGGCATTAGAAAATAAAGCTGTTGAAAAACCTATTGCAGCTCCTACTATTAAAACAATTAATACTGATAGCCATAAGGGCAAACCATACCATATAACAAACATAGCAACTAGGACATTAGATATACAAATTACTCCTCCAAATGATAAATCAATACCCCCGGGAACCAAATAAAGCATTTGCCCTAAAACCATTAGTGCATAAATTGAACCCCACGTAGCTATAAGTTTAAAGTTGGCTCCAGTGTAGAAGAAAGGGTTTAAAATATATATAACAACACTCAGAATAATTATTATAATGGTTCTGTTAACCTCTGATATAGAAAAAAACTTTTTAAATGAATTCAGTTTTATCAACATGATCCTCCTTTTTGATACGAGTAGTTATCATTTTAGTTAATTCTTCCATATTCGTATTTTCCACTCTTTTATCTAAAACCTTTTCACCATGGTAAAGCACTATTATCCTATCTGCGATAGGCAATATATGTCTTAAATTGTGGGTTACAAAAATAATAGACATAGCGGTCTTATCACGGATTAATTTTATTCGTTTTAAGGTTTTATCTACTTCATTTAATGATAATCCTGTAGTTGGTTCATCCAGGAGTAAAACATTCTTCCCAAAGTGAAATGCTCTACCGAGAGCCACTGCTTGTCTCTGACCTCCAGAAAGTTCTTCAACCAATTGATCAGAGCTTTTACTAATACCAATCTTTTCTAATGCTTCCTCGCTTTTTTTTCTCATTAACTTATTATCAAGTACACCTCTTTTTATAACTTCTCTCCCCATAAAGAAATTTTTGTGAATAGTTATTCCTTCAATCAGATTTTCAAATTGATAAACAATTTCAATACCCTTTTTTCTTGCATCTGCAGGTGATGAAAATTTAGTCTCTTTTCCATTAAGATAAATTTTACCTTCGTCCGGTTTATATAAGCCTACAAGGATATTTAGCAATGTGGACTTACCCGCTCCATTATCTCCAACCAATCCTATTATTTCTTTTTTATGTGTAGTAAAGCTTACATTATTCAAAGCAACTACATTTTCATATCTTTTAGTTAAATTTTCTGCTCTTATTATTTCTTTCATATAAATTAATCCTCGTATTTAATTTATACAGATTCTTTATCGGGCTAACCTTTTTTATATTTTTTATTAAATAATAAGTTAGCCCGATCATCTTTATAGTTTTTATTATACCCAATAAAATTCAGGTACGTCCCTTGAAATAAAGGAGTACTTTTCCAGCTTAAATTACTTTATAACATCCCATACAGCTGGAAATTCACTTTTCCATTCTTCAAGTGACTTAACCCATGCTAATTCTGGCCATGGCTCCACATCAATTTTATCATAAGTTATAAAGCCAACACCTAACATTAACTCCCCATTTTCTATCGGGTATTCTGCTAATACATCATCCCATCCATCTTGGCCTGCTTGAGCAAGTTTATAAAGAATCTCAGCACCAAGGTAACTCCCTTCATACTGTACCAGATCAATTGTAGCATCTATTGCTCCTGACTCCATATATGGAACCATTTCTCCAATAAATCCATCAGCCATAACCACAATATCATCTATTTTACCTGCATCTGTAACAGCTTGACCTACAGCTGGTCCGGTGTAATCGTAGTATGCCAGCATACCTACCAGATCCGGATAAATTGCAATGACTTCAGCTGCTCGTGCAGCAGCTTTACTAGCATCGCCCTCATCTAAAACTGGTTCCACTACTTCAAACCCAGCTGCTTCTACTGGTTCACTAAAACCATCCAAACTTGCCACATCTTCAGTTGATGCCATTCCACCAGTATGATAACTAACCTTTCCTGGAGGTTCTATTCCCTGAAGTTCAAAACTAGCTAAAAGTCCTTTTCCAAGTGCAACTCCCAGAGAATATGCGTCATACCCTACAAAAACAAGTCTTTTACTATCAGGTGAATCCACACCATAACCAGTTATTACAGGTATCCCTGCATCAATAGCCTGATTTATAGCATCTATCGGTGCTGCAGGATCATTAGGAGCGAACATAACACCATCTAATTCAGCAGCTGTCCAGGTCTCCATTACCCTAACCTGATCCTCAACAGTTAATTGTGGTGGATCATAAATAATTGCTTCAAAACCCATATCAGAGCTAGCAGAACTAAATCCTTTTTCACATATTACCCACCATGGAACAGCCAATCGAGTAATATAACCTAATTTTAATATTACTTCTTCAGCAGGAGCTTCCTCGACTACAGTTTCTATCACAGTTTCTGTTACAGTTTCTGTTACAGTTTCAATAATTACTTCAGGTTCTTTACAGCCAATCAATGTAAAAGTTGCTAACATTGAAATGCTTATTAACAATACCAATGACCATAATAATATTTTTCTCATTTCATTTTCCCCTTTCTTAAAATTATTCTAAAATACTATTGAGATTTGTTTTAAATTATGTTTTGATATCAAAATACTATCTTAATAATAATCAAATCTCAATTTTTTATTTTTTTATATTCCATCACCCCTTCCTTTTTAAAAATTTCCGCACAGCACTAGCTCTATAAGTAACTGGAAAAAATATTTTTATTTTCCTTCACCTCCTAATATTTTAATATTTTCTATATTTATGAACTGCTTCTACCATAGTGATAAAATTTTCTGGTGGAATGCCATCAAAAATCGACGAGCTAGAACTTAGTATATAACCACTTCCTTCTTTCAATTTATTACAATGTTTTTAACATCTTTTTCTATTGTAGTTTTATTACCTTCAGATAGTAAAACAGTTTCAATATTTCATTAATTCAAGCTGGTTCTTTAACCCTATTTTTTCTATCAACCCGTTATACACTGGATCATCTGCACAAAAATCAATAGTAATCCTGTCAGGGATCTCGAAATTATAAGCTTTAATTACTCTTTCCTTTGAATTCATTTATTCTGTCTCTTTAGAATACGGCTACTATATTTTTTTATATACTGGCCCTAAATTGTTACATGCCCTGTAATCTGCACCTTCTAGGTTAATAGTACCGAAAGCGCTCCAAGTGCTTGGCCTGAATATTCTTTCCTTTTTAACATTATGCATAGATACCGGAATTCTTAATATAGAAGCCAGGGTTATAATATAAGCTCCCACGTGGCCGTAACTTACTGCCCCGTGATTTGCTCCCCAGTTAGCCATAACTGAATATACATCCCTAAACGCTCCAATACCATTAATTCTGGGGACAAACCAGGTAGTAGGCCAAGTTGGATCAGTTCTTTCATTTAAAACAGAATGAACCATATCTGGTAATTCAATTGTATATCCTTCTGCTATTTGCAAAACCGGACCTAATCCTTTTACAAGATTAATCCTTGACATGGTTACAGGCATACCTCCACGGCTAGTGAAATTCGTAGAGAATCCACCCCCCCTAAAATAAGTTAAATTTGCCGGCCTAAAAAGAGTTGCATCTATACATTTTTTAACTTCTCTTTCACTTACTTTCCAGAAAGGTTTTATAGCAGGTTTTCCATCTATTTCCTGCTGCCCTGTGCCATCCAGAGCTGTTGAACCTGAATTTATCAGGTGGATTATTCCATTTTCAGCAATTCCAGCCAGTTTATGACCGGTAACCCTTTTAACTGCTCTAGGACTCCAATAAGTCCTGACATCTGAAAAGATTTGAGCAGTATTGGTTAAAAGATAGCCAAATAACATTGCGACTCCGTTTAAGGAATCATTTTCAGTGGCTAATATATATGGGAATCTGGTACCATTCCAGTCAAAGGAGCTATTCAATATTGTCTCGGTAAAATCTCCATTAGGATAATGATCTGTCCATTGACGCTGGCCCTGAAAACCAGCTACTATAGCATTATGTCCCAGTGACTCCTCAGAGTAGCCTAATTTTTCAAGCTTTGAATTTCCAACCATAAGATCTCTAATAATCAGGGTCATCTTTACCGAAAACTGCCAGTCCTTATCCAGTTCTTTCCTTGATTTTTGTAACTCTTTAGGATTATTATCAGTACCTTCTTTCAAATTATTCTTTACCCAAGAAAGGGCTAATTTATATTCTTCTTTATCATAAATTTTACTATCTATTCTCCTGGCAATTTCGGTCATATCTACATACTGACATCTCATGCCAAGATAATCTTCAAAAAAGTCAGGATATACAATAGAGCCGGCAATACCCATAGATACATTTCCTATGGATAGGTATGTTTTTTTACGCATTATAGCTGCAGCTAGTGCAGTTTTTGCAAATGACAGAATTTTTTCTTTTACATCTTTTGGAACAGTAGTGTCATTACTATCTTGAACATCTTTTCCATATATAGAGAAAGCAGGAAGGCCTTTCTGGCTGTGGGCAGCAAGTACTGCTGCAAGATAAACTGCGCCTGGTCTTTCTGTACCATTGAACCCCCATATGGCTTTAGGTCGATTAGGGTCCATATCCATAGTTTCAGAGCCATAACACCAGCTTGAAGCAACAGTTAGAGTTGCTCCTACTCCAGCTCTAGTAAATTTTTCATCTGTTGCTGCAGCTTCTACTACTCCTCCAATAGTTGTATCTGATATAATGCATTCTACTGGTTTTCCATTAGGGTATTTAATATTATCTGAAATAATCTTTGCTGCAGATTTAGCCATATTCATAGTTTGGTTTTCTAGAGATTCTCTTACTCCGCCCATACGGCCGTCTAATGTTGGGCGGATACCTATTTTTGGATAACTATTTAAATTAAGGGACATAATAATGTTTTCACTTTAATTTTAGTTTAATTAAATTAATCAGAATTAAAGTTTAAAAATGTTAACGTTTACATTACACCAAATCAATTTTATTGTCAAGGGGTATAAAAAATTAAAAAATTATCTTATTATTTTTTTTGTAGAATTTCTAACAATAAGCCTCGTATTTAGAGTCATTATAAGTGGTTCATTACACATATTTAATTTTTTATGTTCTATTTTTTTTAACAACATTTCTAAAGCAGTTGATCCTAAATTATATACTGGTTGTCTTACTGCTGTAAGAGGAGGATTTAATATTAATGACCAATCTGAATCGTCAAAGCCAACAATACCAATATCATCAGGTATTTTTAGTCCCATTTCTCTGATAGTAATAAACGTACCTAATGTCATATCTATATTTGCTACAAAAATTGCTTCTGGCCTATTAGTGCTTTCTAATAATTCCCTCGTTAAATTAATTCCACTTCTTTTTTTAAAGTTCCCAATTTTTATAAGACCATCATCTTTTGATATACCTGCTTCTCTTAATGCTCTTAAATAACCATTCAGTCTTCCTCTACCAGTAGTTCTATCTATATAACCATTTATTATTGCAATTTTTCTATAACCTTGATCAACTAAGTACTTTACAGCATTATATGCTCCATTTTCATTGTCAACTAAAACAGCATCACAATCTACTCCATCTATTAATCTATCTAAAAGAACTACCTTAGTTCCTGATTCTATTAGCCAATTAACATATTTTGCATTTTTACCTGTCGGGGTAAGTATTATTCCATCTACTCTATTAGATTTTAATACTTTAAGATATTTTAATTCCTTTTCAGGATCATCATCGCCATTACATAGAATTACATTATAGCCAAATTTATTAGCTATATCTTCTACAGATTTTGCTATAATTGAGTAAAACTGAGAAAGTACATTTCCAACAATTACTCCAATAGTGTTTGTTTTCTTTTGTCTTAAACTTCTAGCAATGGCATTTATTTCATAATTTAATTCTTTTATTACTTTAATTACTTTTTTTCTTGTCTTTTCTCTAACACCTGGATACTCTCTTATAACCCTGGATACAGTTGCAGTAGATACTCCTGCTTTTTTTGCAACAGTTTTTATGTTTACCTTCAATAAATCCCCTTGATATTTTGTTATCGTTTACTAATAAAATACTTTATTCTTTATTATCTGTTAACGTTTACAAAATTATAATTCAATATTCATTAAAGTCAAATTTTTTATATAGGGTGTATTACCAGACAGTAATTTTCTAAGTATTTGGAAATCTACATACAGCAAAGTAAATTATTATTCATCTTCACCATGAATATATATCCTGGTCTCCTCACCAATCATAAATTTAACATATATTTACTCATATTCAAATAGAAAAAACCGTTCTTTGGATAATTCAGCTCCGTAGGCAATAGCAGTTTTAATATCAGCAGGATTAAGTGTGGGATAGCTTCTTAAAATTTCTTAAGGACTAAAAACAGCTGCCAGATTATCTAATATAACTAAAACCATTATCCGTGCTATTTCAAAACAAGCCTTACCGAAACATATTTGTGTATCAACTAATATACGTTTGAGTAAATTCATTTATACCACACTCCATTCAGATATTTTAAAAATACCTAAAGTTTGTACTATTTTTGAGAAGTACTATTTTTGATTATTTTTACTGGATTTCCAGCTGCGAGACAATTCTTTGGTATTGATTTTAAAACTAATGAATGGGCTCCTATAGCAGTGTTATCCCCTATATTAACAGGTCCTAATACTGTAACATTTGTATATAGAATTACATTATTTCCTATTATTGGATAGCCAGATTTTCCATGATGGAATATAGTATGACCTAATCCTCCAAGTGTTACATTTGAAAAAATACTTACGTTATTTCCTATCTTTACTCCCCTGCCAATAACGACTCCTGCAGAATGCCATATTCTGCATCCTGAACCAATTTCAGCAGCAGGATCTATTTCTGCTCCATTTATAAAAAAGTTTATTCTACAAAAAATTTCAGCAATTAGTTTAAGTTTAATCTTGTAAATCCAGTGATAGAAGCGGTAAAAAATTATAGCTTGTACTCCAGGTTTAACCATTAATATTCTAATAGCACCCCAGATGCTTGTTCTGCCTTTCATTGTACCGTATTTACTGAATAGTCTTTTTGCATCCCCTTTTAAATTTCCGTTATTATTAATATTATTCATATTATAATATGTTTAAATTAATTTTAAATAATGTATTAATAAATATGCAAAATAATATATAATATTTTATTTATTTATATATTTAAAAATCAAACTATGGAAGTCTTTTTTATAAAAAAGTTTTATATTTATATCAGGATATAAGTTTCTTAATTTTTTTAATTTTTGATTTTTTTTAGTAACAAGTTTTTGATTTAATGTAGTTAGCTCAATATATAAATTATGATCTGGAAGGTAAAAATCAGGTGTAAAACTTTCAGTTGGATTGCAATCATTATCCCATTCAAGTGGAAAAGTCTTTGGCTCATACTCCCATTTTATTCTATAAAAATCAAGAATTTTAGCAAATTCTCTTTCACTTTCATGAGCAAAATTTATAATATCTGCACTTGAAAATTCAATGTCTATTTTTTTTGTTTTAGCTTCATTATTTTTTATATTTGGGGCTTTATTAATCATTAACTATTTATTAAAATCTTCAGGTTTTATATGATCCAGGAAACTTCTGAATTTCTTTACTTCTTCATCAATAGATTGAATTCTTAGACCAGCTGAATTAAGTACATATTCAGCTGCAAAAATTCTGCACTTTTCCCTTACTGCAATTGCAATAGCATCTGAAGGTCTTGAATCTATATTAATAACTTTATTCCTTAAAGCTAGTATATTTATAGTAGCATAAAAAGTATTGTCTTTAATGTCTGATATTTCAATATCATCTATCTTTAACCTTAAGTTATTTAGTATATTTACAATTAAATCATGAGTCATCGGTCTGGGAGTTTTAATATTTGATAATTCTAATGCAATTGCTGATGCTTCAAATGCTCCCACCCAAATAGGAAGATATCTATCACCATTTTTTTCCTTTAAGAGTATAATTGGTTTTTGAGATGGGAATTCTATCCTAACGCCTTCCAGTGACATTTCTATTAAATTGTTATTATCTCTTTTTCTACTCATAAACTTCAACTTTAAAAAAATATTTTATAACTTAAAGACGGATATTTATTTTAATATAATTATATCACTTAAAAATATATTTTTAAGTGATATTGTTTATTAAGAAGTTGAGCTATTTTTAATTGATTCAATATCTTTTTTAACTGCATCTATTTTTAATTCGTGTATAGCATTAAGATTTCTAAACTTTTGCTTGTAATCCAGTCCATAACCAACTATATAATTTTCACCAATATTAAAACCAACATATTTTATTTTTATATCTGTTATTCTTCTTACATCTCTATCTATTAAAGTGCAGATTTCCAAACTTTTTGGGTATCTGGCTTTTAATGTTCGCATTAAATAGCTGATAGTGAGTCCTGTGTCAATTATATCCTCTACTACAAGTACATCCTTGCCTTCTATAGGATCTTCTAAATCTTTAGTAATTCTGACTACTCCAGTAGAACTCTCACCTATTCCATAAGTTGATATACTCATAATATCTAAACAAATTTCTAAATCAATATGACGTATTAGGTCAGTTAGAAATATTATGCCGCCTCTTAAAACACTAATGAGTATTAGATCTTTTCCTATGTAGTCTTCTGTGATTTTATTACCAAGTTCGACAACTTTTTTTTGTATATCTTCACTTGAAAATAAAACTTTACCTATAATATCATTTCTTAACAGATTTCTTTTTATTTGTTCATTCAAAGTTTTTTAATATGTTAACCTATCAATGCTTGGTATTATTGATACCCAGGTTGATCCCCTATTAAACAGGACTATTTTTCCATCATCATCTTTAAATGTAAAAGGATCAAAAATACTGTTTCTCTCCCATGTTCCTTCAATAACATTTCCATCTAGAAAGTAATATGCTTTACCGCTCTGAGTGGTTCTAACAACCATATGACCAGCAGCATCTCCAGAATTTGCAATGTCTGTTATCATTACAATTACATTATTTAGAGTAATCTGTTCCCCTGTTTCTCTATCTTTATGAGGAGAACCTGCTAGATACTTTATATAATTATTATTATCAATATCATATTCAAAATCTATTTTAAATTGATTTGTTGAAAAATCAACAGTTATGTTAGAGATATTTCCCCTATCAGATTGTACTGAATCCAATTTAAATCTAAATGGAGAAAGCCCTCCTTCAAGCGAATATCCATAATTCTCTGCATCTTCTTTAAGTTTTACTGTGGACATACAAGCAGTGTGTTCCAGTGATGAGTGTCTGCTGCTATCTCTCCAACCAGATGGAGCGTATGCAAGAACTTCACTATTGCCATCTAAGACATCCATATCCATACTTTCTATTATTGGGTAACATTCGGGATAAGTGCCCCAGAATGCATATATTGGGTCAAAGCTTCTTGCAATTTCAGCATAATATTGTCTTGCACTTCTGATTGGTGCCATAATTTCTGCTTCGTATGAAGAATAAACTGCAACATATCTTGTTATGCCCCCTTCATCAACAACTTCAAATACTACGTCAGCAAGGTGAAGTCCTGATTGAGGTCTTGACTCAGTATGATTTTCAATCATAACAGCAATAGGCCTATAATTTTTTACACTATCAGAAATCTCAAGTCCACTAAGTATATTTATATTACCAGTAATTTCTGCACCACTCACTTCTTCAATTTCTTCTACTTCCCCTTCTTTCCCTATTTCCTCCTCTTCTTCTTCAGTAGTAACTTCATCTACAGGTTCTTCAATCTTTTCTGAAACTTCTTCAATTGCAGGTTTACCACAGCCTCCAAAGGAAAAAATAATTGTAACACAAAGAATTAATCCAAGAATAAGTCCAGAAATAAATATAACTTTTGCAGTTTTTATTTTTTTCTTTACTAGATTCACTTAGCCTCCAATTCTAAAATTTTTATTAATACTATATCACTCGTATATTTTTCTTGAAAATAAATTTCTAATAATTATAAATATAAAAACAAAAAAGTAAAATGCTATTATAAAAAATAAAATTTTTCTAGTTCGCCGTTCATTTTCAGTTGAGAGTTCCTGATAAATAAAGGGCTCTTCTACGAAATCCTTAGTTATCAACTTTAATTCTTTTTCACTATTGCCATTTATATTGATATCTAAAGTTCCAAAAACCTGATTTTCCAGTACAGGCAATTTAAAATTATTTATCAGAGTGTCTTCCAAATATATTTCATCTGAAGCTGTATTTATAAGTTTCGTAAAATCAGAATCAGGATATAAATCTATTTCTATTTTACTAATATCACCAACTTTTATAGTTTTAAATATATTATCAGAATCAACAATTTCTGTATATTTAAAGTTGTTATAAATCCAGTTATTAATTTTAAGAGCATCTTTTTCGCGAGTATCTTTTAAACTGTTTAAAATTACTGTAATTATTTTTAGGTCATCTTTTTCTGAATAAATTACCAAACAGAATCCTGCATTTTTGGTATAACCTGTTTTCACTCCTTTTATATAATCATATTTAAGAAGTATATTTGTATTAAAAATATCGATTTCTTCATCATTTATTTTAATGACATCTTCACTTATATTTACAATATTTCTAAATAGAATATTTTCTAAACAATATTTTGTGATTATTGCTATATCTTTAGAAGTTGTCTTATGGTCTGGAAATTCCGCATCAAGACCATTGGTATTTTGTAGAAAAGTATCTTTTGCTCCAATTTCCCTTGCTTTTAAATTCATTAATTTAACAAAATCATCAACATTGCCTGAAACATATTCTGCCAGAGCAATTGTTGCGTTATTATGTGAGCTAACAAGAGAAGCTTTTAGTAAATCTATAAGACTTATTTCATCACCTGTATCAAAACGGAAAAAAGAATTATTTCTTCCAGATGCATTTTTAGAAATTGTTGTAATTTCATTAAAATCATCTATATTTTCAATAGCTACAATTGCTGTTAATATTTTAGTTATACTTGCAGGATACATACTTTTTGAAGAATTTTTTTCCCATAAAATTTCTTCCGTATCATATTCTATTACAATTGCTGATTCTGCAGTAACATTAATATAATCATCTGTAGAATCTTCATTGTCTATTTCAAATTCATATATATCACATAACAATTCACTGTTTTCTTCAATACTGGAATCTAAACTAAAAGATTCATGGGGATTAGTAAAAAAAATTATATTAAGTATAATAAGAAATACCAGACAATAATTAAAAACATGTTTTTGTATTTTTTTACTTATAGCGGATTTTATACCTGTCATTTATACATTTCCAGGAACTTCTTATTTTCTTTTTTTACTAAAAGCGAGTGCAGTTCGCAAAAAAAATTCTCCAACTTGTATAATGTTTTAGATGCTTTTTTATGAGAAATTTTACTTGAAGATTTAAATAATGGGATTACTATCTGCTTGATAAAAGAAGAATGCCTATTTGCAAAATTTTCAAACAATTTTAAGTGCTTTACTTGTATTCCATATTTTGAAAGCTCGCAAATAATATTTAATATTTCAATATCTTTTCCATCAATTATAAATTTTCCATCTTCTTCTTTCCAACTTATAATATTATTATCAAGCAAGTCATCAATATACTCCTGTGACAATTTATATTTATCCTTAATTTCATTAGTTGTTAGTTTAGCTGACTTAAGACTTCTATCCCTATCAACAGTCTTTAATTTTAGTACTTTTAAAACACTCTTATCTCCTGCTCTTCTTTTAAAATTTATAGAATCTATCTTTTCTTTTATAATATCCAACGGCATGAAGTATTCTTTCTGCATTTTTAATATATAATTTAACTTTTTTACATCATCCTTGTAATAGATTCTATATCTGTTTCCAGATCTTTTAGGTGTTATAATACCCTTTGATTCTAGAAATCTTAATTTGCTTCGAGTTAAATCAGGATAAAATTCTTTCAATTTCTCAACTAGTTCACCAATTGTAATAAAAGATTTTTTATTTATTTTTTTAGTTGGCTTCATTGCAAATCCTTTTTAAAAAGAAAAGAATAAAAAAATATATTTACCAATCTGTATTCTGTCTCCGTTACTTAATTCTAAATTATCTACACATTTGCTGTTTATATATGTACCATTTAAACTACCTAAATCAGATATAGTATAATTACCATTACTTTTTTTAATTACTGCATGTTTTCTTGAAACAGTTATATCGTCTAATAATATATCTGATTCTATACTTCTTCCAATATTAAATATTGGCTTAGTTAAAAAAAATTTCTCACCTAAACTTGGCCCTTTTATTACTACTAAACCAGCTTTATTTTTTTCTATTTTTTTTAAGTCCTGAATAATATCTTCCGATATCTCTTTAATATATTCTATCGTCTGATCTTTTATAGAATCTGTTTTATTGCTTTTGTTTTTTTCATTATCCATTTTCTATTTAATTTTACTTTATTAAATTATTGAAATTTTTTAGTAGAAATTATATACAGAAATTATTATTTTTCTAATTCTTTTCTCCTATATTTATTACATCCTATTATATACTATTACATATATTATACTATATTATATTACTACTATTTGTTTATATATTTTATATTTTTTCTATTTATTTTTTATTTATTAATTTGTAAACCTATCAATAATATTCTTAACAAATTTTTGTATAAAATTGAAAAATTTGCTATCAGTAGACTCAATATAACATCTGATTAATGGCTCAGTACCTGAAGGTCTTACAAGAATCCAGCTTTTATCTTCAAAAATTAATTCCACTCCTTCTTTATCTATAACATTAACTACTTTTTTACTATTGATTATTTTATCTTTCTGATCGAGAAAAGAATTAATAATATCATTTTTTTTGTCTATTGGAATCTTTATATCGAGCCTTTTATTTTTAAAATTACCAAACTCATTACGAATTTTATTTAAATAATCTGACAAATAAAAACTATTAAAATTTTTATTAAGAAAAGATTGAATTTCTACCAGGAGTAGGCCTGCTAGTAGTCCATCTTTCTCTGGAATATGTCCTTTAATGCTTAACCCTCCACTTTCTTCGCCGCCAACTATAACATCATTATTAATCATCTCTTTACCAATATATTTAAAACCAACAGGTGTTTCCAATACATTAATATTATTTTTTTCACATATTGCATCTATCAAGTGAGTAGTAGCTATCGATCTTACTACCCTATCTGATGGACTATACTTTCTAGTTTTTATAAGATAATATAATATTAAAGAAATAATATTATTAGGACTAATAAAAATACCTTTACCGTCAATTACTCCAAATCTATCTGCATCTCCATCCAGCGCTATTCCCAGATCTAAATTATTTTTCATAACATTGTTTTTCAATAATATCAAATTTTTTTCAGAAGGATCAGGTAATTTTCCACCAAATAAAGTATCCCTATAATTATGAAATACAATAGGTTCAATGTTAAGATTATCTATTAAAATTTCGGGAAGAATTTTACTACCTGAACCAAACATTGTATCAACTGCTATTTTAGGCTTATTCTTTTTTATTAATCCACTATCAATATTTTCAATTAATTTGTTCTTGTAGCTATCAAATTTAAAAATATAATTAATATTCTCATCATAATTATCGCTTTCTATTATTTTCAAATCTAAACTGTCTTTATTTTTAATTAAATTGTTTAGAATACTTTCTATTTTACAAGTTGTGTTATTGTCAGCAGGCCCACCATAATCAGGTATAAATTTAACTCCATTATAGATAGGTGGATTATGACTTGCAGTAATCATTATTGCACCATCCAGTTTTAATTCTCTTACCATGAAAGCAGTGGTAGGTGTGGGTATGGATTCTTTTGATATAAATACTTTAATACCATTTTTAGCAAAAATTTTACTAGCTTGTTTAGCAAATTCTTCAGAAAGGAATCTATTATCATAACCAATAAATATTCCATTTTCATTTAAATTATTGCTTATTAAAAATTTATTTATTGCCAGTATAATTAAACTAAAATTTTCGAAAGTGAATTCATCAGCTAAAATAGCTCTCCATCCATCAGTTCCAAATTTTAATTTTTCTTCCATTTATTGATTAATTTTTTATAAAATTGGTTAATTTTTGGTCGGGACGAGAGGATTTGAACCTCCGACCCCCAGTACCCCATACTGGTGCGCTAGCCAAACTGCGCCACGTCCCGTTGTTTTTTAAAAATAAAATTATTATATATTTTAAGATATTAGAAAATATTAGTAAAGTAATGCTTTGTACATTAAACCTCGGATTTAAACTTTCTTGACATTAGGATATTAACAGATTTAACAGGATCTAAATTATTATAAATTATTTTATAAACACAATTAGTTATTGGAACATCAATATTTTTTATTTTTGCTATTTCGTAAACTGCCTTTGTGGTTTTTACACCTTCAGCAATCATAAACATGCTACTTAAAATTTTATTAATTTTCTCACCTTTGCCCAGTCTCTCCCCAACTTCTCTATTTCTACTGTTTTTGCTTATGCATGTAGCGACAAGATCTCCCATGCCTGCTGCTCCTGCAAACGTCTGCGGATTTGCACCAAGAATTGTTCCAAATTTGCTTAATTCGTAGAGACCTCGTGTTATAAGAGATGCTTTTGTATTTGCACCATAACCAAGACTATCTGAAATACCCGATGCTATTGCTATTATATTCTTAACTGCACCACTAACTTCAACACCGATTATATCTCTATTTGTATACACTCTAAAATAATCAGTTGAAATTATTGGTTGGAGATAATCCAGGAGTTTTACATTTAATGAAGATATAACTGTTACGCTTGGTAATTTATTTGCGACTTCCAAAGAAATATTTGGACCGGATAAAATTACAATTTTTGATTTTAAATCTTCTGGAACACATTGCTGCATCACCTGAGATAATCTAAGGTTAGTTACAGTTTCAAATCCTTTAGCCACATTTATAATAGCTTTGATTTTATTACAATTATAAAGTAATTCATCATAAAATAACTTTATAATACTTCTTAGAACGTGTGAAGGAACTGCAAAAATAATTAAATCTGTGTTTTTTAATGCCTCTTTTTTATTTAAAAATGGTTTAATATTCACTGGAAGTTTAAGATTGCTGGTATATTTTTTATTCTTTCTATATTTTTTAATTTCATTATAAGTAGTCCTACTTCTTACCCATAATTTAATAATATAGCCCTTTTCGGCAAGCATTGCTGAAAGAGTTGTTCCCCAGCTTCCCCCTCCTATGATTGAAATTTTTAAATTCTTTTCCATAATTAAATTAATAAAATTATAAATATAAAAATATTATAAGCATATTTAAATTAATATTTAAATTTAAAAAAAATGGGAGTTCCTGTAAAGCAAAAATTTTTCCTTATATTATTTTCAATAAATCTGATTATATTAGTCTTTTTCCTTATATCCATATTTGAAAAAACCAAAAAATATGGCGGGTTATTTTTTAATTGCTTTATGAATTTTATTCTAAATTTTTTACTTTTCCAGTAAACTGGTCTCTCCTGCTCTAGTTCTCTAAACAATTTTATAAGTTTACTTTCAGTAACCTTTCTATCTCTCTCTTTAATTAAAGAATCAATCATTTTGAATATATTTTTAATACCTTTTTTATTTAAAGCACTGATCTTAAGAAATGGAATAAAACTTGCAAAATCTAATTTTTTATCAAAGTCATCTACCATTTTTTTTAAAACTTCACTATCAACAATATCAATTTTATTAAATACAATACATGCACTTACCCCTTTTTCCAAACATATTTCCACTATTTTTATATCCTGTTTGGAAATCCCTTCCAAACAGTCAATTAGAATTAAACTTACTTCTGATTTTTCAATGGTTCTTATTGTTCTAAGTTTGCTGTAATATTCAAGATCTTCTTCTTTCAATTTATTTTTTTTAAGCCCTGCAGTATCTATAAATCTGTATTTTTTATTATTAATAGTTATTATGCTGTCTATGCTATCTCTTGTTGTACCTGCAAAATTATCAACAATTGTTCTATCTTCTTTTATAATGGTGTTAAATAATGTTGATTTACCAACATTAGGTTTCCCAAGAATAGAAATACTTGAAATATCTTCATCCATAATTCTTTTTTTATTAACATCTATTTTGACTATATATTTTTTTATTTTTATAATTACCTCATCCAATAGGTCCCCAATGCTTATACCATGCATGGCCGATATTTTTATTGGGTAACCTAATCCAAGTTCTAAGTAATCATCAGTGTAATATTTATCTTTTCTGTTATCCCATTTATTTCCTACGAATAATAGATCTTTATTTGATTTCCTAATTAAATCTGCCACTTCCTTATCTAACGGAGATAATGGTTCTGTTAAGTCAACTAAAAAAATAACTAAATTAGATTCATAAATTGCTTCTTTTGCTTGTAGAAGTATCTGCATGGCAAGCCTTTCTTTTGATTTAAAATCTATACCTCCCGTATCAAGAATATAAAAATTAATACCATTCCAATCAGTAGTGTAATATTTTCTATCTCTTGTTATCATTGGCTCTTTGTGGACGATAGCTTCTCTTTTTTGGCATATTCTATTTATTAGGGTTGATTTTCCAACATTTGGCTTCCCAATTATGGCAATTTTTGGTATATCTTCTTTCATAATTAATTTAATTTATAATTAATTAAAATGTTTAACAAATATATTTTTTGTTTATTATTTACATATTTCTTTAACAAAACTTAATCCATCTTCAGGTATTATTTTTATTCGATTACTAATTCTTTCTATTTCATGCTTTCTGTAATTATCAATTGTCAAATTATCGTTATTAAAGATACAATCAGGTATAATTATTTTACTATATTTTGTTATTTTTATTTTATCTAGATTAGATATTATATCAATTCCACTTAAAAGTCCTGTAACTTTAATATTTCCACCAAAAAAATCATTTTTTATACTTATTACTTTTAAATTAGAGTTAACCAATAAATTAAAATCTTTCTCTTTCTTCCTTATTATTTTTAGTGTTTCTGTTATTACATATTTTCCATATTCTGAAGTGATTATAAGAATACATTTTTTAAATGGATTATTATTGTTATCTATTGAATTAATCGAAATTTTTTTATTATTAATTTGAAAAAATTTAAAAATCTGGTTTAAAAAATTTATATATTTACCTACACCATTATTAATTTGACAAAAATCTCTGTAACAATTGTAAGCTGGGAATTTCTTTTCAGCAATAATATAAAATTCATCAGATAGAAAAATATTGTCAGAATTATATTTTTTATTAAAATTGTTAGTAAAATTAATTATTTCAGATGCACTTATCTTATTGTAGGGTTTTAATTCACCACACTTATTATATTTAGTTATCCCTACCGGCACCATACCAATAGATATGATATTATTAAAATTCTTATTTAATTTTGTAAGAGTCTTCTCTAAATCTTTCCCATCATTTATTCCAGGACATAAAACAATTTGAATATTTGTTTTAATTCCATTATTGTCAAGAATCTTTAAATTTTTAATTCCAGAAATGCTATTTTTATTTTGGAATATTTTATTTCTAACTTTTATATCAAAGCTATGAAGTGAAATATGCAATGGATAAAGATTGTATTTTATTATTTTATTTAAATCCTTTTCTTTAATATTAGTTAATGTTATAAAATTTCCATTTACAAAGGATTGAAGATAATCATCATCTTTCATATATAAGGTAGGTCTAAGATTTTTTGGCAGCTGTTTTATAAAGCAAAAGATACAGTTGTTGTTGCAAATTCTTATTTTATTCAAAATATTACATATTTTTAAGTTATTGATTATAAATCTTATATTAATTAAATTTTTTCTATTATCTTTTTTACGTTAAAAATATCTTCTAGTGGAGTTGATGCACCGCCACTTATACCAACATTTTTCCCACCCTTTACCCAATCCAAATTTAATTCTTTATAATTTTCAATATAGTATGTTCTTGGATTATATTTTTTAGATATTTCTACAAGATGAGCAGTATTAGCACTGTTTTTCCCACCAACAATTATCATTACATCAACTTTTTTTGCAAGTTCTTTAGTAGAATTTTGCCTGTTTTTTGTAGTATCGCAGATAGTATTTTCAATTAATATTTCTTTACCTTTTTCAATTATTTTACTTACAATTAATTTAAATTTTTCTATTGTTGAAGTTGTTTGGACTACTATACCAATTCTGTTATTTTTTCTTAATACATCAATATCTTTTTCATCTTCTATTACAATAACTGAATTTTTATTTTTTACATGCTCCCTTATTCCTATTACTTCAGGGTGGTTTTTACTCCCGATTATTACCAGATAATATCCCTTACTGGATAATATCTTTGCCTTGGATTGTGCCTTTTTTACAAAAGGACAGGTTGCATTTATTATTTTAATATTTTTTGCTTTTAATCTTTTTAAAATTTCTGGCCCCATACCATGGGACCTAACAATAAATACACTCCCTGGAGTTATTTCAGCTTCATCGGCTGCAATAACCAACCCTTTTTTTAATAATTTATCAACCACTCCCGTGTTATGGATAATTTGCCCAAGAGAGTAGATTTTTACATTATTGTTTTTATATTTTTTAAGAATATGCTCGGTGATATCTAAAGCTCTTTTAACTCCAAAACATAAGCCCGAATATTTTGCAATTTCTACATTCATTTTTCTAATTTCTATATATTATAAATAACAGTATAAAATATTAAAATCATCACCACATAGTTTTGTATATCATATTATTTTGTAGACTACTATAATATTATGGGTGTTATTTTATTTCGTTATATAATTCCTTTATTGATATCATTATTTTTTTTAAAATAATATTTATTGCTTTCTTTTTACTATATTTTTTTATAATATCTTCAGTATGAATTAAATTCCCGTAACATATCTTAACTTTTGGGAAAAATATTCTTTTATGTGGTTTTTGAATTATTTTATTTGTTCCGATTATTGCTACTGGTAAAATTGGGCTTTTACCCAAAATTGAAATTAAACCAGCACCTTTCTGACCTTCTCTTATTATGCCATCAACAGATCTTGTTCCCTCTGGAAATATACCCAATGTCTGTTCAGCTTCTAAAATATCTACTGAAGTTCTAATAGTACTTTTATCCACAGATAATCTATTAACTGGGAAAGCATTAAGAAATGTTACAATAAATGATAAGAATTTATTTTCAAATAACTCTTTTTTTGCAATATAATAAACATATCTTGGAAAAAACATACACAGCATTACTGGATCAATATAGCTCATATGATTTGAACATAGTATTAATCTGCCTTTTCTTGGTATTTTTTTACTGCTATTCTTGAATACTTCTACCCTGAAAAGAATTTTAAAAATAATAGAAACTGTAAACTGCATAAATATATAGAATATATAATAACACTTGCCATGCTGTAATTTAAGATTCATTTAATCTGTCCCTATAAATTCTTCTTATCATTTCAACTACTTCATTTATGCTCATATTAGTAGTATCTATAACAACCCCATTTTCTGGAATAATTAGTGGGCTATCCTTTCTATTACTATCAATTTTATCTCGATTTATTATCTCATCTCGTATTAGTTTTACCTCTATTTCTTGTTTTTTTTCTTCAAGCTGTAATTTCCTTCTTTTTACTCTTTCTCCAAGATTAGCTGTTAAAAAAACTTTTAAAATTGCATTAGGGCAAACAATACTTCCTGTATCCCTTCCTTCAAGAATAGCTTTATTTTCTTTAGCTATACTTCTTTGTATTTTTACAAGATATCTTCTTACACCGGAAAGCTTTGATACTATAGAAACAGCAGCACCTACTTTTTTACTTCTTATTTCATCTGTAACATCTATTCCATTTAACTTAATTTTAGTAAATCTTTTTTCATCTGATACTCTACAATCTAGCTCTATTTTAGTTTTTTTTGCTAATTTAAGTATTGATTCTTCGTCTTGGAAATCTAAATTATTTTCTAACGCAAGCAAGGTTAGTGCTCTATACATTGCACCTGTATCAATATATTTTAAACCTAGTTCTTTTGATAATATCTTTGCTATTGTGCTTTTACCACTTCCTGCAGGACCATCTATTGTAATTATATTATTCATTTTTATATTAGCACTTTTTTTAAAATATACTTAAAACCTGGAAATGATGTATTAATACAATCTGAATTTAATATTTTTACTTTACCTTTTGACAATAAGGATAATATTGCTAGTGACATTGCAATTCTATGATCTCCAAAACTATCTACAGATCCCTCGCCAACCCTTAAATTTCTATCACCTTCAATTATTAAATTATCTTCCTTCTCTTGTACCTTAATACCCAGTTTTTTAAACTGGCTAACAATTGAAGAAATCCTATCGCTTTCCTTATATCTTAATTCTCCAGCTCCATTTATAATAGTTTTTCCATCTGACTTTGCAGCTGCAGCACATATTATTGGAATTTCATCAATAATAACTGGAATTTTTTCTTTTTCTACAGTAATTGAATTAAGATTACTATAGCTAACTTCAATATCTGCAAAAGGCTCATTTCCAGACTTATTTATATTTTTTATAGTAATTCTTCCGCCCATTTTTTTTAAGATTTCTAAAAAATAACACCTGGTTGGATTTATACCTACATTTTTTATTACTAAATGTGAACCTTTTAATATTAAAGCTGCTACGATAAAATACGCTGCTGAAGAAATATCACCGGGTATATATACATTTTTTGCTATTAATTTATTTCCAGGTATTATTTTCGTGTACTTTCCATTATATGAAATATTTGCCCCAAAGTACTCAAGCATTCTCTCTGTATGATCCCTTGATACGTTTGGTTGTATTATTTCTGTTTCACCTTTGGCATGAAGAGCGGCTAAAATAATGCTGGATTTCACCTGTGCACTGGATATATTAATTAAAAATTTTTTACCTTTTAATCTGCTACTACCAAATATTACTAATGGTGCCTTAGTATTATTATCCCTGCCATATATATTAGCACCCATTTCATTAAGAGGATTTATTATTCTATCCATTGGTCTGCTATTAACAGAAATATCGCCACTTAATACTGACATAAACTTAGCTGCACTTAGAACTCCACTAATTATTCTTATAGTAGTTCCTGAATTACCGACATCCAGAATCTCTGCAGGTTCTTTAAAGTTTTCTATTCCTTCACCTTTGACTACTAAATTACTATTTAATTTTTCAATTTTAATACCAAGTTTCTTAAGTATCTCAATAGTCCTTATGCAATCTTCAGAAAATAAAAAATTCTCTATCACAATAGTACCATTAATAGTAGAAGATATGATTGCACTCCTGTGGGATATTGATTTATCTCCTGGTACTTTTATTTCACCCTGGATGCTGCTTTTACCCTGAACTTCCATTTTTAATCACTTATAACTTTTTTTACTCTTAACTTATAACCAGCACTTTCAATTGCACTTTTTGCAATTTCTCCAGCATTTTCACCCTGTACTAAAATTTTAAGTATACCTCCGCTGCTAACTTCTGTTGAATGAAAAATTGATATATCTTCTATATTAATTCCGCAAGAACTAATAGCAAGGGTTATTTTACTCAATACTCCTTTTCTATCTGGAATTGATATCATTAATTCATATAATTTAGAAATGTCTTTCTCTATATACTTGGGTAAATTAACTCTAGCCTTTTTTGCTTCAATATAATGATTTTTTATATAATCACTTTTATTTTCTTTTAAATTTTCTCTAAATTTATATAAGTAACTAATATATTCATCCAGTGCTTTAATGATTTCCTTCTTATTTTCCAAACTTATATCCAGCCACATTTTTGGATTTGACGCAGCAATTCTTGTCATATCTCTAAATCCTCCAGCACATAGCTTTAATAGATTTTTTTGCTTAATCTGTTTATCATTTATTAATTTTACTAAATTTGTAGACAAAATGTGTGGAAGATGGCTTATAAGTGAAACAATCATATCATGTTCTTTGGGTGTAAGTGTTATTACTATTGAACCCATTTTATTTAAAATTGAATGTAGCTCCATTAAAGATTCAGTTTTAGTCTTATCAGTTGGTGTTAATATATAGAAAGCATTTCTGAAAAGATCAGGATTTGCATTTAATATTCCCTCATTTTCAGACCCAGCCATTGGATGTCCCCCAATAAAAACGACATTACCTGGTAAAATTTTGTTAATTTCTTCAACTATATTTTCCTTGGCACTCCCAACATCTGTAACTATAGCTTCATCTTTTAGGTGATCCTTAATAGAGTTTATTACATTAACTATTTTGCTTATTGGGGTAGCAATAATAATTAAATCAGCATTCTTAACTGCATCTATATAACCAGTTGCAATTTTATCAATAATATTTCTATACTTTGCTATACTCATTGCATCAGAAATCTTATCAAATCCTGTTATTTCAAAATCTTTATTTACATTTTTCAGAGATAGAGCAAGCGATCCACCTATTAACCCTAGTCCTATTATAGATATATTCTTTATTTTATTTCTTTTTCTATTCATAAATAATTTTCCCTTTTAAATACAAATTATGAGATTAGTCTATTTTCACTATTTTTTCTTTAAAAATTATTTTTAATATTTTACTACACTTAGTTTCTTTTTATTATAGTTTTTTTAAATTATATCTTTTTTACTCTAAAAATATATATATATAATTATATTCTATACTTTTCCTTATCTTAAATAATAAAAATTTTTATTATAATATATTAAACTCCAATAATTAGGAAATTTTCTATTAATTTCTATTGACATAAATAATTAACTTTGCTATATTTATAAAGTCTTAAATCAGGAGGCAACTTTTAATAATAGCCTAAATTTATAAACGAAAGAATATAAAGATAAAGTTAATATGTTAAAAAGTCCCTGAGAAAAGGTTTAAGATAAGATCCCAAGATGTTGAGTAGCCTAAGGTGGAAACTATGGTAAAAGATAACTTGGGATATTTTTTTATGTTCAAATAGAATATTAACCAGGATTAATAATTAATTAAGATTTTATCTATTTTCTTAGGTCTAAGTAAGAAAATAATTGCAATACTAATCCCAGCAAATATAAAAATAATGATTTCTGTTATCATTATTCCAAATTTATATACTGCATATACTGCAATAAAATCAATTATAAAATGATAAATAATTGCTATAGCTATAAAATAATATTTCCTCTTTAAAAAAGCATACATTATTATAACTGATAAAGACACCTGTATGGTAATAGCAAAAATTCTTTCCATTGAGCCCACTAAAGGTAAATACCAATTAATATCCTGGAACTGGGAAATAGTATACCCGGGTAAGATATTTGGGAAAAATCTAAATAAAATATAGTTAATTAAGGATGTAATACCTACAAATATCATTGATTCTCCACCACCACCATGACCGATTCCATACATAATACTTTTATAGAAATTTCTTGGTTTTATTATTATACCAATTGCTAATATTCTAACACCTTCCTCAAATAAACCAGCTGTTAAAGAAACAAATAATGCAGACATTATAATAAAATTTTCTCCATGGAAATTAAATCTGATCAAACCAGTAACATAATTATTTAAGGGAATTCTAATAAGTGAAGCTAGGAATAAGACCATTCCTAAAAAGAATACTGCCCATGATACTTTAAATTTTTTCCATATTATGAATGCAAGTATTAAAGGCAGTCCAATTTCTATTATTATAGAAACTATATATGAAAAATCTCTTAATATGACATTATTCACTTAAAACTCCTTGATATATTTACACTGTTCTTGATTCCTTAATGTATTTTTTAATAATACTTATTAAAAATTCTATTTTTTCTTTTGTTATCCAATAATGAGTTACAAATCTAAATTCACCGTAATAACTTGGGTTTATTTTAATTTTATATTTTTTTAAGTAGTTTATAAATTTTTTTTCATTAAAATCTCTTATTTCTAATTTAAAAAATACCATATTAATATCTAATCTATTCCTTATTATTCCAAATATTTTCATTTTTTTTAATTGTTTCGCAAGGTATTTAGCATTCTTATGATCCTCATTTAAACGGTTTGCCATTTTATCTAATGATATTAAACAAGCAGCTGCTATATATCCTGTTTGCCGCATTCCTCCTCCCATTAACTTTCTATTTCTTCTTGCTTTTCTTATAAATGCCTTACCTCCAGCTAATATAGAACCTATAGGTGAACATAATCCTTTAGAAAAACAAAACATAACTGAGTCTGAATATTTAGCGATTATGTCTGGTTTTAAATTTAAAGCTATGGAAGCATTAAATATCCTTGCTCCATCTAGATGAACTGGTATATTTTTAGATTTTGCATAATTATAAACTTTAACCATATTTTCTATTGGAACAACTGTTCCGGATGTATGAGCATTTTCCATACATATAAGACCAGTTTTAGGGAAATGTATATTTTTTCTCCTATGCAGTGATTCAAGTTCATTTAAATTTATTTGACCAAGATTATCTTTCAGTGTTCGAAGTTGCACCCCAGAAATCACAGATGCTGCTCCAACTTCATAAAGAACAATATGATTGCTACCAGGAATTATAACTTCATCTCCCCTGTTTGTATGAGTTAGCAAAGCAAGTTGATTTCCAAAAGTTCCGGTAGGAATAAATAAAGAAGATTCCTTTCCTAAAATAGCTGCAGATTTTTTCTCTAATAATTTAACGGTAGGATCATCTTCGTATACATCATCGCCTACAATTGCACTTCTCATAGCATCGAGCATCTCTTCTGTTGGTTCAGTTACTGTATCACTTCTAAGATCAATCCATTTCATAATAAATCGTGGTTATAAAAAATTATCAATGAAATAATATATTAATAATATTATTAAGACTCATTTTGTTCTAATTCAAATAAATATATTTTCATTTTCTACAAGCTTTAGTCCATTTTAACAGTATTATTAATATAAT
>Ga0265594_1000673_pt1 | contig 27849 bp, 19 predicted proteins | sample saktaG_11_FD_190147 | JGI IMG/M metagenome (GOLD analysis project Ga0265594, IMG submission 190147) | Saline water microbial communities from Sakinaw Lake, British Columbia, Canada - sak_2011_5_24_80m | ecosystem: Environmental > Aquatic > Non-marine Saline and Alkaline > Saline ... | reverse complement strand
CCAATCTCCTCATGCCCACCCAGGCGCGGGAGCCGAAGACGAAGATGCGCAGAATACGCAGCGGGCGGAAGAAAGGCACAACCACTACCAGAACCTCTAGCCAGTGCCGGCGCAGGTAGATTAACCGTTGTGGCGAAATAGCCACTTTGATAATCAGGTCTATGGCAAAGATTGCCCAGATGAAGTAATCCAGAGCGATAAAAGTTGTCTCTTCCTGCGGGGAAAGCTCCCAGACCATCGGTCCTATTAGAAGCGGAATCATGACAAAGGCGAGGATGAGGAGCGGCATTTCCGTTATACGCTCCAGACGGTGAACCAGTTCTTCCCGGTGAGATGTATCTGGTGTCTTCATTTTTAGTGATTTAGCCATGCTTTACCCTCCTCATTTGTCTTATAGCTATATTTCCAAATCACTTTTCTGTTCATGGTGGTATTTTCTCTTTGGGACGATATAACCGCGGATTTTGTTTCCGTTAACCGCAAACGGTTTTGTCCAAGTTATATGGCGTTTGCCCCAGACGAACCAGCCGCTGGCCCAGAACCGCCAGATAAGAGTTAAGATAACCAGTATAATAATCCCCAGAACCATGAAATACCCCCATCGCCACTGCAACTCCGGCATGTATTCAAAGTTCATACCGTAGATGCCGGCCAGTAGTGTCAGCGGCATAAAGATAGTAGCCACGATAGAGAGAACCCTCATTGTCTCATTCTGCCGGTTAGCTACTGAGGAAAGATATGTCGCTAAGGCATTATCCGCTCGGTCAAGAATAGTCTGGTTCAGGTCTTCGATACGGACGATATGGTCATACACATCACGATAGAATATCTGGGATTCCTCTCTTACCACCGGGAACTCCCCGCGGCTCAGACGGTTAAGTACCTCCCGCTGGGGAGCCATGACGCGGTGTACTCTCAGGGAAGAACGTTTCAGCTTCAGTATCCCGTCTAAGACGTGCTGCTGAGGCTGGCGGATTACCTCTTCCTCAATCTCTTCAGCGACATCCCCCATCCGGTCAATGGTGGGCATAACGTTATCGACAAGCGCATCAATGATAGCATGAGCCAGAAAACCGGCGCCGCGTTTCATCAAGCGGCTGTCTCCATCAACCATTTGCTGAACTGCCTTAACGCTGTAGAGTGGAAAGTCGTGGGTACTGACCACAAAATTCTCACCCAGAAAAAATGCCAGCTCGGCTGTCTCCACAATATCTGACTCCACCACATGATTAATACCGTGCACGACAATAAAAAGATAATCGCCAAAGTCATCGATTTTCGGCGGATGTATCTGTGGGCTGACACAATCCTCAACAGCAAGATGATGGAAGTGAAGATTTTGCTCTAAGAATTTGCTATCATCTTCCGTTGTCTCTGACATATCTGCCCATAATAGCCCCTGCTTTGACTCGCAAGCCTTAACAATCTCATCCTCGGACAGGTCACGTTGAAGATTACCGCCCGGAGCCAGGTAATATGCCTTAATAGCCATACAGCACCTCCTTAGCACAGTAGTTTAGATTATTTTAGCACTTTTACATAATTCTATATATCATACTGACTCTGAATACATTTTATCATCCAGTCAGGTGTCTGATTGACAAGGTGAGTGATAAACTACGATAATCAAATTTGGAAACCTTGATATTATGGAGGCTATTATGGCAGAAAAACAATACACTATACTGGAGCTATGGCCGATGATGAAGGATGATATGCAGAAGTTTATCTCAGACCGTCCCGGCTGGTTTATTGATGCACTTAGTAAGGCTAAGAAAAGAAAAGGCAGCAAAGGCTGGAAAGATGTAGAGACGGTAATGAATATCCTGCAGTTCCTTAAAGATACCGAGGTTGAATATTAACCTTGCACATGCGGGCGCTCAGACCCCGCCATCATTTAACTAGAATGGCCATATCAACGGTATCAGCACTACCGAAAGTATCAAAAAAAGTATGTTCAGCGGTAGGCCAATACGGGTGAAATCTGTAAAGCGATATCCCCCCGGGGAATAGACCATGGTATTTGTCTGGTAGCCTATAGGTGTGGCGAAGCTGGTGGAAGCCGCAAATGTTATCGCTACCAGAAAAGGCCTGGGGTCAACGTTGATAAAACCCGCCAGACCTACGGCGAAAGGCACCAATATTATTGCCGTGGCATTATTAGACATGAAGGCGGTGAGTATGGCAGTGACCAAGTAGGTTGCAGCAAGGAGAAGAGTGGAGCCGCTTGCCAGGAAAGGTTTTAATACTGTATCAGCCAGTAATTGAATCGCTCCGCTTTGCTCCAGTGCCAGACCCAGCGGTATTATACCGCCAAGAAGGAATATTATCTTCCAGTCGATAGCGCTGTAAGCTTCTTCAATTGTCAGGCACCGGGTGAGTATCATACCGACACCACCGATAATAGCCGCCACCATAATAGGAACAATATTAAAGACTGCCAGGCAAACCATGGTGAGAGTCACCATTAAGGCAGCAATGGCTCTATCTCTGCGAAAATATAATTCACTCAGTTCGTTGGTAACAATAATGTTTACAGAATTCATTAATCGGGATATATCGCTCCTCTGTCCTTGAAGCAGCAGGGTATCTCCATCGTTTAACTCAATATCACCCAGCCGCTCTTTCAGAATTCTGCCGCGTCTTTGTATCGCCAGAATTGATGCTTTATAGCGCCGGAAGAAATCAGATGCCTGTAAAGTAGCGCCAATCAAGTTTGAGCGCGGTGGTATCAGAGCTTCGATGAGTTGCGTTTCCGATGAGCTAAGTTGCTGGTCTCGTACCTTTACACTTTTTATTATTTCAAGCCCGTATTTCTTTTCTAAATCAATAATTTCCACCAAATTACCGTGAAGCAGCAAAAGGTCACCTGGCCTTATTTTAGTATTTGCCGGCCGTGTCACAACTTTATCTTCACGCATGAGATTGGCAAGCTCCACTTTAACCTCGCGCTTTATTTCACTTTGCCCCCATACCCTACCCACCAGCGGAGAGCTACCCAGGACCTGAAACTCCGCAAGATAATCGGCGAGGCGATATTTGTCCACTTGCTCCTGCTCCCCTCTACGTTTGGGCAAAAGCCAACGGCTGGTGACGATGAGGTATGCAATACCGACAGCTACCATTACCAGTCCGAGAGGAGCGAATTCGAAGAAGTTGAACGGCTTCAAACCTTGACTGACAGCGATACCGTTAACCAGCATATTCGTTGACGTGCCAATAACAGTACAAACTCCGCCGAACTGGCTGGCAAACGATAACGGTATTAATACGCGTGAGGCAGGAATCTTGCGATTCTTCGCCAGAACGATGGCAATAGGGATAAAAATGGCAACAACCGCTGTGTTTACTATAAATGCGGACAATACAGCAGCGACAAGGCATAATAGCAGTATCAGCAAGGGTTCACCCTTGCCTACCAACTTGTCCATGTGCAACGCAATCCAATTTATCAGTCCCGTGCGAACTAGACCGGCACTGACAACGAATACTGCGGCGATAGTAGCGGTGGCTTGATTGGCAAAGCCGAGAAGTGCTTGCTCCGGCCGGATTGAGCCAAACAATAAAAGTGCTACAAGGACACCAATAGCTATTAAATCGATGCGGATCCTGCAGGATATGAAAAGTCCTATAGCGATGACAAGTATTGAGAGTGTGACTATAAAGTCAAAATACAACACCGCTCTACAATCCCGTTATGTCTTGCTGCCATCTGATATGTACATATTCTCGCAGTACCCCTTGAGCATTCGGCGCGAATTGAATACAGGTACAATGGAGCTGATTGACCTTTTCATCATGGAAACCCAGGAATGTGGCAGGCCATTTCTATTTCGGTCATAGTACAGGGGGACTACTTGATCTTCAAGGAGATGGTAAAGTGCTTCAGCGTCTGATTCATCTTCTATCTCTGTACTGGCTTTGAGAGACTCATCGCCTATGCTCCAGCCGTTATTGCCATTATAGGCTTCGAGCCACCAGCCATCCAGCACGCTTAGATTCAACACGCCGTTGAGTGCTGCCTTCATACCACTGGTCCCGGAGGCTTCCTGAAGGCGACGCGGCGTATTCAACCAGACATCTACCCCCTGCACCAGGTATCTCGCCAGCCGCATATCGTAATCCTCAAGGAATGCTATCCTGCCCTGAAAGGCACGATCTCTGGCCATGGTATGTACATGCTGGAGGAGCTCTTTGGATGCTGTATCGGCGGGGTGAGACTTACCGGCGAAGATTATCTGGACAGGGCGCCATTGGTCGTTGACGATTTTCTTTAAACGTTCAATATCATTGAATAGTAAATCCGGTCTTTTATATTCGGCGAATCGTCTGACGAAACCTATAGTTAGCGTATCATAGTCTAATAGGAAACCCATCGTCAGTATTTGTTGTGGTGTCGCTTCGGTCTTCGCCCATCTTTGCTGAGCCCTTTCAATAATAATGTGGAAAAGCTTTCTTTTTAGGAATATGTGGACTCGCCAGAGTTCCTCGTCAGGGATATCTTCAATATGCCGCCACATCTCAACATCATCCTGTTTGTCCACCCAATCATGGCCCAGGTACCTGTCAAATAGTTGCCGGTTCTCAAGCGCCACCCACGTGGGTGCATGCACACCATTGGTGATGTGTATGATGGGAGCATTCTCTTCGGTACAATCCAGCCAGAGACCGCACCACATCCGGCGAGTTACGTTACCATGAAGCCGGCTGACGGCGTTACGGTGGCCGGATGTTTTTAAGGAAAGATTAGTCATATTAAAAGAATTGTCTCTGCTGCCGACATACCGCCCCAGGTCCATAAAAGTTTCTCGATCGATGCCTAGGGCCGGCCAGTAGTCTTTGAAATACCGTTCGACAAGTCCAGCAGGGAAAATATCGTGGCCGGCTGGCACCGGAGTATGAGTTGTAAACACAGAGGTTTCCTGTACAGAAGTCAGGGCATCATTGAAGTTGATGCCCTTTGCTACCCCTTCTCTGATGCGTTCCAACATCATGAAGGCCGTATGGCCTTCATTGGCATGCCAGATGGCTGGCTCTATACCTAAAGCACGCAGAATGCGCACTCCCCCGATACCAAGCAGTACCTCTTGCTGAAGGCGGTTCTCAGGGTCAGCAGTGTACAACCGGTTTGATAGTTGTCGGTCTTGAGGCGTGTTTTCCTCAATATCAGTGTCGATTAGATAGAGATCTACTCGTCCTAGGTTCACCAGCCAAGCCCCGATATGTAGGGTTCGATTCCCGAGTTGTACTTCAGCCAGACATTGTTTGCCTTCCTCGGAAGATACAGCGGTCACCGGGGCTTTGCTGAAATCCAAACTGCTATATTCCTCTTCCTGCCAGCCTTCCGGCGAGATACGCTGGCGGAAGTATCCCTGCGGGTACATGAAACCAACGGCTACCATTGGTATTCCTAAATCACTTGCCTCTTTACAGAGGTCGCCAGCCAGAACGCCCAACCCACCGGCGTATATTGGCAGTGAATTATGAATGGCGAATTCCATAGAAAAGTAGGCTATTGATTTTTGCCGGAGGTCAGGATATTTGGTGGCATACCAGGAATTACCGTCGGTCATTTCTTTATCAAAGACAGCAATTGCAGCATCGTACAAAGAAAGGAATGAACTATCACCGGAGGCAGCTTCCAGTTTCTCTTGACCAATCTCATAAAGCTGCTGAACCGGGTTGTGTCCCCCCAACCTCCAAGAGGGGTAATCCAGCATTCTGAACATGGCACGTCCCTCAGGGTGCCAGCTCCACCACAAATTATTGGCAAGCTCTTCAAGCCTGTTGATACGCTCTGGTATCTCTGGTATCTTCGAAGCCATCATCAGTATTCCTACAATACTTATATTCTTGTTAAGAATTATACTCTAACCTACTAGACAAATCTAATTCCATATTGAAAAAATCCCGATTCTTCGCTTCAAGGGATTCGAAGATCTAAAATCACTACAAGGGAATTATCACTCCTATTTTTCTTGTTTCATGTTGTGTGTATAAAGCATGCATAATTTTTGATTTCACTTTTGCTTAATTAGTGCAAGGAAGCGGTTGGCAAACAAAAAGTCCCCAGCAGCTTTCCGATTTAGTAATAGCTCAAGTGGTTGGCACATCACGTCCTCCAATATTTAAAAACTATAGTGGATAGAAGGTTTGAAGACTTGGCAGTAAGGTAAAGTATTAAATTATTGTAGGAGTAAGACTACACAGTATCTCGGCTATTTTTATGGGTAAGAATTATGTGGTCAGTGACCAAAGTTATCCACTTCTAAGCATTGAAGCTGTGAAACAGATGGTTGAGCGTGATGGTCGGCCGATGAAACGTAGCGCGGATTTCCTTACCTACTCTATAGTAGATGCGCTGGTTGATAATGTGCTGCCGACCGTCGATAAGATGACAGAGATTGCTGAGGACATAGAAGAGGAGGTAATACGCTAGCCTCAGCAGCCAACACTCGAGGCAATACTAAAGCTAAAGCGTTCAGCCGTTCGTCTACATCGTGTGATGGCACCACAGCGGGAGGTGCTAAATCGCATCAGCAGAGGCGATCTAGCACTCATTGGAGAGGACGCAAGGATTTTCTATCGGGATATCTATAACCACATAGTACGTATTAAGGATCTAAACCAGACAATAAGAGATATGGCTGCTATCTTCTTACCACTAGGCATCGTCACCGGTATTTTCGAGATGAATTTCATTGACAACAAGCTGCAATTAGGTCATATATGAGTGTCGTGATGTTTGCCTAGAACAGGTTTCTGTTGCACGTTAAGGTCGGGTTTTGTCTCAAACAAAGAGCACAACACAAACTGTTCTGTTGCGATTTTCCTGATTATTATGGACTACGCTCGTAGACTTTGGTCAGATCTCGTAGTCTTTCAATTATACCTGGCGTAAGCATCTCAGCGGTGAATCGCCATTCCCAGTTACCTTTGGTTGTACCTGGTAGATTCATACGTGCCTCAGTACCAAGTCCAAGTACATCTTGAAGTGGGAATATGGCAATACGTGCTACTGAGCCTAGAGCTAGGCGGATAAAATCCCAATGTATCTCACTACCATCGGTACCCGAATATTTTAGGGCGTATTCTCTTTCTTTCTCCACTTCCTCTCTGGGCTGGGTGGTTTGTGTCCTCGGCTCGGCGGTAAACCAGCCTGCTGTAGTGTTATGATCGTGTGTGGTAGTATATACAGCGCAGTTTAAAATGTGGTTGTGGGGGCGATAGTCTGGAGCCTTCGGATCATTCCCGAAGGCCATTTGCAAGATCCGCATTCCGGGAAACCCCAACTGCTCCCGCAGGTTATCTACCTCCGGAGTAATAATTCCTAAGTCTTCGGCTATCATCTGGACATCACCCAATGCATCTTTTACCGCATTGAACAGCGCTATGGCTGGGCCTTTCACCCATCTTCCATTCACGGCAGTAGGCTCTGTCGCCGGAATCTCCCAATAAGCTTGATATCCCCTGAAATGGTCAAGCCTTACCATGTCAACCATAGAGAATATAGTTCGAAAGCGGTCTATCCACCAGCGATACCCCCTTTGTGCCATCATGTCCCATTGGTAGATAGGGTTTCCCCACCGCTGCCCTGTAGCACTGAAGTAATCCGGGGGAACACCTGCAACTACTAACGGATTCCCCTGCTCATCCAGATGGAACTGCTTTCTGTGAGCCCACACTTCAGCACTGTCATGGGCTACATATACGGGGATGTCACCAATGATGCGAATGCCTTTCTCATGACAGTAACTCTTCAAAGCCAGCCACTGCTTAAAGAATTGATACTGGATATATTTCCAGAACTGTATATTATCTGCCAGCTTGTTACGCCATTGCACCAGGGCATCGAGCTGTCTTCTGGAAGCGCCTTTCTCCCACTTAGTCCAGACCTGGCCGCTGTGGGCCTCCTTAAGAGATGTAAACAAAGCATAGTCTTCGAGCCAGAAGGCATTTGCCTCTGAGAAAGTATAGAAATCCTCTGGATATCTCGTGGAGTTCTTCTCTTTGAAGTTTTCAAAGGACTTAGCCAGCAGGAGCATTTTGTAATTAATTGCCTGACCATAGTCCACTCTATCTATCAGAAAATCAGGCGGATTCTCAACATCGGTTTGATCCAAGAGCCCCTCTTCCACAAGCTTCTCGAGACTAATTAGATAAAGGTTCCCGCCAAATGCGGAAAGGCACATATACGGCGAATTACCATAGCTTGTATGGCCCAGGGGCAGAATTTGCCAGAGACTCTGTCCCGTGCTAACCAAGAAATCGACGAATTTATACGCCTCAGTGCCCAAGTCTCCGATACCGAAAGGACCTGGTAAAGAAGTTGGATGCAGTAATATTCCGCTAGCTCTGTCTGTAGTCATATCTTTCCCCTCATCGGACGGTATACCTACAGTATCTTCTTACGTCTGTATCATAAGTAAAACCAGGGCTGTTACCAGCAATAGTATACCAAGTGCTAGGAGGCCGTACAGCAATTTCATATTCATACTAGCCCTCTTTAATGAGTCACTTCAACAACTTTTCAAGGTAACTCTTGGCGATGAATTTCTGAAAAGTGGTGATACTCTCCTCTATTCTTTTCCCTCGCACGCTAACTTTACTAACTGCGAAGTCCATCTTGCTTACCACTGTCATGGTATCATCAGCCACAACTATTATCGGGACATTTTTACTCTGTGCGGCAGATATGACAGAACTATCCGGGTACATATCGCCCGTCAGGATAATTACTTTCGTCGGGGTTTCCAGGGCAGCCAGCTGGATGTCAACTCGGTCGCCTCCCGTTATTACAGCCTTGTTCGCCTGGGCACGAAAGTATTTCAAGGCACTTTCTACATTCATGGCACCAACTATGAAATTTTCCACCGCCTCTTCCTTCTTGTCTTCGCAGCAGATAATCTTTCCTCCAAACACATCCCTGATTTCGCTGACACTCAGAGAATTAAGTTTCGGGTTTACTGGTACTATACCCCAGACCTTGACACCTTTATTTTCTAGGAAGGGGACGAAGTATTTCCTGGTGAAATCTAAGCTTTCCGATGGAAGGCGATTTAGAATAACACCTAGTAGCTTGTCACCAAGCCTATCGCGCATCGCAATTATGGCGTCAAGGTTGACATCTCCAAAGACCGGAGCGTCAACCAGAAGAACTGGCGTTTTAAGTTTTTCTACAAAACTTATATTGGAGACTCCAACTGAGAAGCCGTCGAACAGGTCTTGCCCCCCACCGACAAGAACGGCATCCTTGCCTTTCTTAATCTGCTCGTAGGCACTAAAAATCTTACTCTCGGCATCGCCAAGCTTGCCAAGGACTAAGTCAATATAATCCTGATGACCGAGGTAAAACGGGCACATCAGCGACAAATCGTCTTTCAGTGAGAACCGTTCTTTGATGAACAACACGTCCTCTTCAACCTTCACATCTTCTTTCAAGATGAAGTTTTTACCTATAGGCTTAAAGTAGCCCACCTTTAAACCTCTACTTTGCCAGAAATCCAGTATGCCGAGCACTGCCATTGTTTTGCCAGCGCACTTTGTTGTCGAGCCAATAAACAATTCAATCATTCCTAATCCCCCCTTAATATCAGTCTTCCGTCAACCGCCCAGACCCCTTCGCCTTTATCCATTACCATCAGCGGGTTAATCTCCATTTCAACTATTTCCGGGAACTTTTCACCCAGGGTACCAACTGTGGCAATGACTTCATACAGGGCTTCAAGATCTTTTTCTTTCTCACCTCTAACACCGCTAAGCAGCGGGAAAGATTTTATCCCGGTGACCAACTCTCGTATCTCCTTTTTACTAAGAGGGGTGAGAGCGAAGCTTACGTCCTTCAGAACTTCAACGTACACACCCCCCAGCCCAAACATCACCATCGGCCCGAACTGCGGGTCGCGAGAAAAGCCCACGATGACTTCTTTCCCACCCTCCACCATTTTCTGCACTGCGATACCCAAAATAGGTACCCGTGGCAGGAACCTCCGCAAATTGATCATGATAGCCTCAAAAGCCCTGGATACGTCTTCGGAAGTCCTTAATCCCACTCTTACCCCACCTACATCAGTTTTATGTAGAATCTCCGGAGAGTAAACCTTCATAACTACCGGGAAGCCCATTTGCACCGCGACATCTACCGCCTCATCTGCGGTATGGGTAAGGACTGTTGGCAGAGCTGGAATGTGACACATCTCCAGAAGCTCTCTAGCTTCAAAGTCGACCAGTTTGATTTTCCCCTCTTCTGCCTTCGCTTTAATAAATTCCTGGATCTTATCTTCCTCAATGTCCTTGTAATACCCTTCGGGCTTATCCCGTTTCTTCCACATACTATGGTTAGCCATGACGGCCATAGCTCTTACTGCTCTATCGGGAAACGAGATGTTAGCCACTCTTCCCCTCTTGAAGATACTGAAGGCAGTGGCAACCCTTTCTTCACCCATAAACGAGGTAATTACCGTTTTGGGAGAGGTATAAGAAAAGTTTGAGATTATTTTTGCTGTTTCTTCAATCTGGGTATTTGCCTGAGGTGACAGGATGATGAGCATCCCGTCCACTTCTTCTGCCTGAGCTACCAACTCAATAGCTTGTTGATAGCGCCTGCTGTCAGCATCACCGAAAACGTCAATCGGATTGTAAACCGATGCCGCCGGGGGTAGTACCTCCTTTAATTTGCCAGCAGTAGCCATATTCACAGTAGCAAGCGTCAGTTTCTCCTCGGCAGCTTTATCGGTAGCGATTATTCCCGGTCCTCCAGCGTTAGTAATGATGGCGATTCTCTTCCCTTTGGGCAGAGGTTGAGAGGCAAATACCTCCGCCCAATCAAAGAGGTCTTCAATCCACCTCGCCCTTATTACGCCTGCCTTGGTAAAAGCACATTCATAGGCTCTATCCAGGCCGGAAAGAGAGCCGGTGTGCGAAGAAGCGGCCCTGGTTCCCTCGGCTGAAACCCCAGATTTGAAAATAATGACCGGCTTTTTCCTGGAAACCCTGTCTGCAGTCTCGAGGAACCTCCTACCATCAACCACACTCTCAAGGTAGCCTATTATAACCCTGGTATTATCGTCCTCCTCCAGAATCTCGAGGAAGTGAGTCTCGTCGAGGTCCATCTTGTTACCCATGCTGATAAACTTGGAAAAGCCGATGTCTCTCCCCACAGCGAAATCAAGGATAGCTGTAACCATTGCACCGGACTGTGATATAAACCCGATCTTACCCCGGCGGGGCATGGTCGGAGCAAAAGAGGCGTTTAGGCTAGAGTGAGTATCTATTATGCCGAGGCAGTTCGGCCCAATGACCCTGATTTTACCCCGGCACATCTCGGCCAGCTCCTTTTCTCTCTGCATCCCTACTTCGCCTATTTCCTTGAAGCCGGCAGTAATCACGACGGCTCCCTTTACCCTTTTATCTATCAACTCTTTGAAGGTGTTTATGACCAACTCCGCCGGAACAATAACCAACGCCAGGTCAATCTCGTCGTCAATCTCTCCAACGCGCTTGTAAGCCTTCAGCCCGAGAATGTCCGGTGCACTCGGGTTTACCGGGTAAATCTTACCTTCATAGTTATCATCAATTAAGTTTTTCAGTGTGTCATAGCCAACCTTACCCGGTTGGCGGGAAGCGCCAATGATAGCTATACTTCTCGGCTTGAAAAAGAAGTCATAGTTACCGGCAGCAGAGCTCATGGTTTTGCCTCCGCATGTCTGAAAAAGACAGCAGCCAGCGGCGGAAGAGTGAACGTAATAGAATAAGGAAGACCATGTAGCGTAATATTGGTTGCCTCTACACCACCCATGTTACCCTGACCACTGCCTCCGTATTCCGCGGCATCACTATTCAATAGTTCTCTCCAGAATCCGGCTCGTGGCACCCCGATTCGATAGTTGAAATGAGTTAGTGGGGTGAAGTTACATACGACAACAACACTGTCATCGGGTGAATGTCCCTTGCGCATCAGGCTGACCACGCTGTGCTCAACGTCATTGCAGTCAATCCATTCGAAACCGGCCTGTTTGAAGTCCACCTGGTATAGGGCAGGCTGGTCGCGATAAAGCTGGTTTAAATCGCTGAGCCAGCGCTGGAGACCAGAATGAAGTGGATATTGCAAGAGGTGCCACTCCAGACTTTCGTCATGTGCCCACTCACGCCTTTGACCAAACTCACCACCCATGAACAGCAATTTCTTCCCCGGCTGGGCATACATATATCCCAGAAGGAGCCGGAGGTTGGCAAACTTTTGCCAGTCATCACCAGGCATCTTACCTAAAAGCGAACTTTTCCCGTACACGACTTCGTCATGAGATAAGGGCAGTGTGAAGTTCTCGAAAAAAGAATATATCATGCGAAAAGTAAGGCTATTATAATGGAACCTTCTATAAATGGGGTCTTTAGACATATAATCCAGCGTATCGTGCATCCAGCCCATGTCCCACTTGAGACCGAATCCCAGCCCGCCAATGTATGTTGGTCTTGATACCATAGGCCAGGACGTGGATTCCTCAGCAATGGTCTGAACATCAGGGTATTCCTGATAGACCGCCTCGTTGAAACGCCTGAGAAAAGTAATGGCTTCTAAGTTCTCCCGGCCCCCGTATTTATTGGCTATCCACTCACCACCCTTGCGGCCGTAGTCGAGATAAAGCATGGAAGCTACCGCATCCACACGCAGCCCATCAACATGGTATTTATCCAGCCAGAAGATGGCGCTTGATAGTAGGAAGCTTCTTACTTCGTTGCAGCCGTAGTTAAAGATAAAACTGTTCCAGTCGGGATGGATTCCCTGCCTGGGGTCTTCGTGCTCGTAGAGGTGAGTACCATCAAAATATCCAGGACCATGCTCATCGTTAGGGAAGTGGGAAGGTACCCAATCCAAAATCACGCCGATATCATGCTGGTGCAGATAGTCAACCAGGTACATGAAATCCTGCGGCGTGCCGTAGCGACTGGTCGGGGCGAAGTATCCCGTGGTCTGGTAGCCCCAGGAGCCATAGAATGGATGCTCCATAACAGGCAGGAACTCAACATGAGTGAAGCCCATCTGCTGAACATACTCAGTCAGCTGAGGGGCCAGTTCCCGGTAGCTGAGAGAGCGGTTTTGCTCCTCTGGCACCCGCCGCCAGGAGCCAAGGTGCATCTCGTAGATGGAAATGGGAGAATCAAGGGCATTCTTCTCCCGCCGCTTCTCCATCCATTCTCTGTCTTCCCAGTTATAGTTTAAATCCCATATGATTGAAGCTGTCTTCGAAGATACCTCGCTGAAGCAGGCGAATGGGTCCGCCTTCTCAACCCGGTAGTTCCGGTGCTGAGATACGATGTAGTATTTATAGATTGCTCCTTTACCCACACCGGGGATGAAGCCTTCCCATATGCCTGATTGTTCTTTGGCATGGAGCTGGTGGCTCGACTTGTTCCAATCATTAAATTCACCGATGACACTGACTTGCCTGGCATTCGGTGCCCAAACGGAAAAATAGGTTCCTTCAATTCCACCTATACTGGTAAGATGGGCTCCCAGTTTTTCATAGAGCCTGTAGTGAGACCCCTCATTGAAAAGGTAAAGATCATCATTGGAGAGTAGCGTCATATCGTAGCTCACCGTTTGAACTTCCTCAGTTTGCTTTGCTTTTTTACCTTTGCGCTCTGCCATCTCACCCTGACCCTCAACTACACTCGTTCTAAGCTAACTTCTGGTCTCCATTAACTGCAATATACCTTCCAGGGGTACTTTTACCCAGTCCGGCCGGTTGTTGAGTTCATAGCCGATCTCATAGATAGCTTTCTCCAGTAAATAGGCATCGAGCAGAATCCTCAGATGCTCCGGATCCTTGGGTAGCAAACCAACAGGCTCGACGACGTCGAGATATGAAGTTAGAAATGACACCGAAACCCAGACATACCAGTACTGTGCCCAGTGCTGGAGTAACGGCAGGTCATCCTCTGGCCTGGGTACCAGAGGCGCCTGGTGGATTAAGGCACTGTGGGCAGCATAATGAAATGACCGTATCATGCCGGCGACATCCAGCAAAGGCGAACGCTTAAGACGCCGCTCACTCAGTGATCTGGCTGGTTCACCCTCGAAGTCTATAATGACAAAATCCTTTCCGGTAAACAGAACCTGCCCCAGATGATAATCACCGTGGCAGCGGATACGAACTGCCGAAATCTTCTGCTTGCGTATCGGCTGATAGCGTTCGATTATTTCTTTCTCTAAATCAAGAACTTGCTGTGCATCTTCCCTCAGTTCTTCGGGTATTTTTGTTAATTGCTCTTTCAATATTTGTAGCGTTCTGATGGTGAAGCTCCGCATGGATTGATAGAGGGATGTTTGATACATATGCGTAAAGAAAGCCGGAGCAAAGTCCGGGTCATCCAACCCTGATGCTAGGGCTATATGCATCTCGGCAGTACGTTGCCCCAGAAGCTGTGCTGAATTCAAATAGGGGCCGATGGTCTCTTTGGCCAAGGGAGGCGGCTCCTTAGGCAGGGATAACATGTGCTTCAGAGGAATGGGTGGTGATTGAACCGTAGGATGTGTCAATACACCTTGTAGATAGCGTTCCAAAGAGTCCAGGGTATACTGCCAGGCATCGCCTTCGTTGGCTACAAAGCCCTGCAGTATGGCCAGACTCATCGGTTTACTCTTTCTGCGCTTGTACTGCAGTGAGCCGGCAACCTGAGAAATGTGCTCAAACGGCGTCTTTTCGGTTAGAAATCGCCCGATTTCGAGGTCTGGGTTAGGTCCTTCTTCAAGCCGACGGAAGAGTTTAAGAATCAATCGGTCCCCGTACACTACTGAAGTATTACTTTGTTCAACTCTCATAGGGTTTGGGTCCAACGAAGCTTCATCAGAGCCACGGGCGCTGCGGAAAATTTGGGTTGGTAAAGCTGATATCTCACCGAGCTGTCCTTTGAAGTGACGTTTTCGCCCTATCGCCTGCAGGAGGAACTTGCCGAAACCTTTATCTGCAAGGGCATCATAGAGTAACCGCTGGCTGTTCTTACTGCCAAACTGAAGTTTGGCAACAAGTGCATGTGGATATTCGTTCATAAGCTCGCTCGCCCTATCACTAGCTGTAGTTATGAGAGGGACTACGTAAGTCTCGGGTTCGCCTTCCTGGTACTCAACCTCAATCAGAACGAGATATGCGGTGCGGCCAGAAAAGCTCATAGGGATAACGTCCTGAATCTCTGACACCCATGATTCACGAGCCTTACCGCGGTACCAGCGACGGCCTTTCATGTATTCCAGCATAACTCCTTCCAGAACATACCAGTTCTCTTTTTTGAAGAGTCCCTCCTCGGTCTCATTGAGCACTGGTAGTTCCAAAACCTCTTCCGAAGGAAGAGCCCGGTCACGCATTGCCTCAGTTGGCTGCGGCTCAAGAGAGAACCAGTAGAACCCGTAGGGACCTAAGGTAAAGTAATACTTGCCGTCGGTAACCGGGTCAAATTGTGTCCTGCCAAATAGGTCAACCGGTCGCCATCCCACAAATTGCGAAAGGTCAAGCTTAGTCTGCTGTGCTAAGTGGGATAGATTGGCCACGACCAGCACTGTCTCTTCGTCGTAGCGGCGCAGGAAAGTCAGAACCTTACGGTTTTCTGGCTGAAGGAACTCGAGACTACCTCGGCCGAATGCCTTGAAACGTTTCCTTAAGGCAATCATCCGCTTCATCCACCAAAGTAGAGAGTCGGAGTTGTTTTGCTGGGTTTCAACATTGACTGCCTCGTAGTGGTATTCTGGGTCAATGATTGGAGGCAGATATAACCTCTGAGCATTGGCACGAGAGAAGCCAGCGTTCCTATCCGGACTCCACTGCATTGGTGTACGTACTCCGTTGCGATCGCCAAGATAGAAGTTATCGCCCATGCCGATTTCATCTCCATAGTAAATAACCGGCGTACCTGGCAGGGAGAAGAGCAAGGCATTCATCAATTCGATCTTCTTAGGGTCATTATTCAAAAGCGGAGCCAGTCGGCGCCGTATGCCGAGATTAATTCTAGCCGACGGGTCACTGGCATAGACTCGGTACATATAGTCACGCTCTTCATCGGTGACCATCTCTAGCGTTAGCTCATCGTGATTTCTCAGGAATATAGACCACTGGCATGTTTCCGGGATTGGCGGAGTTTGCTGTAGAATGTCTATGATGGGGAAACGTTCCTCCATTCGTATTGCCATAAACAACCGTGGCATCAGTGGGAAATGGAAGCACATATGGAACTCGTCACCGTTTCCGAAATAGGGTACAGCATCTTCAGGCCATTGATTTGCTTCAGCCAGGAGCATGCGGTTCTTGAATTTTTTATCAATTCGGGCACGCAGTTCCTTCAGGAAGGCGTGAGATTCCGGTAGATTCTCACAGTTGGTGCCCTCTCTTTCATACAGGTACGGCACGGCATCACATCGTAGACCATCAACGCCAAGCTTTAACCAGAACTCCATCACCTTAAACACAGCCTGCCGAACAGCCGGGTTGTCGTAGTTGAGGTCAGGCTGGTGGGAATAGAAGCGATGCCAGTAGTATGCTTTGGCCAGATGGTCCCATGTCCAGTTGGAATATTCAGTATCGGTAAAGATAATGCGGGCGTCTTTGAACTTCTCCGTGGTATCATTCCACATGTAAAAATCGCGATAACGGCTTCCCGGTGGCGATTTTCTTGCCCTCTGGAACCACGGGTGCTGGTCGGAGGTGTGATTTACTACCAGCTCCGTGATGACTCGTATACTGCGACGATGAGCTTCGTCAACAAAGGTCTTGAAATCCTGCATATCACCGTAGATTGGTTGTATATTGGTAAAGTCAGAGATATCATAGCCATCATCCTTCAGTGGTGAGGGATAAAAAGGGAGCATCCAGATTGCCGTGATTCCTAGATCCATTAGGTAATCCAGCTTGTCAATAAGCCCCCGAAAGTCCCCCACGCCATCCGTGTCGCTGTCGGCAAATGCCCGCACGTGAAGCTCGTAGATTATAGCATCCTTGTACCATAATGGGTCATCGCCGAGTTGCCATGATTCTATATTTCTTCTTGCCATATCTTACTCACCCAGTAATGTATGTACATATTCCAGCAGTTCCTTAATACCAAGAGGCTTGACCATCAGGCCGCTGGCACCATGTTCCATGCTGTCTTTCTGAATAAGGGGACTGCGCTGCGGAGAGATCACGATAAAAGGTATCTTTACCTTACGTAAAGTTTCACAGTGCTCCCAGATATGCTGGTCAAATCCTGATAGGTCTATAAGAGCCAGGGCGATATCCTTTTTCTCCTGGATTGACTTATCCAGTTCTTCCAGGCTAGCAGCATTCAATGTCTCATAGCCCTCTTTGACAAGCTGCTGTGACAGGAGATCCAGATTCGCCCGGTTGCTGCCTACAGAGAGAATAACCGTTTTCATATCATTACTCCAGATGGTCCCCGGAGATATTACCTAGTGTAATGCCTCCACTGAGAATCCCGCGTAGCCCAGTGAGAGGCTCACCCACTTTGAGACCATAACGTGTTATTTCAAACTCCCTCAGGGTTTTCTCAAAGCTGCTGGTGCGCTTCTTCAACACGCCTATAACCCGGCGCATTTCTCCAGTCACCTCCAGATAGCGGAGAAAAACAATATTATCGGCTAGATGACTCGCCCCAACCTCTGTAGCTTGGAAATCTCCGGTGATAGTTTCCACTTCGCTGATTAAAATAGTAGTAATACCCATGTTCTTAAGATACTGGGTCAGGGCACGAATATGGTTCACCATTTCTCTACTGCCAAGAGAAAGTCCATAACCAGAGGTGCTGTCAATCATAATAATACGAGAGTTCTTTTCTTCGACTTCCTGTCTTACCAGGTTGGCGAACTCATCTGGAGTGTAGTGCAGGGGCTCTACCTGCACAATGGATAGCGTTTTGCGTTCTATCATATCGCGCACGGGGATATTTATGCCCATACACCTCTTTAGCATGGTTTGCCTGCCTTCTTCAAAGGTGTAGACCACAGACCGTTCCCCTCTGCCGGCGGCCTCTTTCATGAACTGAAGACCTAGTGTAGTTTTTCCCACTCCCGTCGGTCCACCGATGATAGTTACAGTTCCCCTCTCCAAACCACCATGTAGCAGCTCGTCCAGTTCCGGTACGCCAGAGGCTATGGGCTCAGCTATATATTCCCTGGTATATGCCTCGGGTACCAGCCGTGGGAAGACTTCCGCTCCCCTATTACTCAGGCGCATGGACTGAGCACCGCTGCGGAAGTCGGAGCCACGGAATTTGATCACGCTTATCTTCCGTCCATCGCTACCAAAGTCAAGGTTAATCACCCCGTCGCACAAAAATTGCAGATCATCATCGGGTGCATCAGTACTTCCCTCCGAACAGAAGATAACTGTAGCGCCTTCTTCCGTTAGATAACGCGCCAGTGCAAGCATCTGCTTTCTAAACTGGAAAGCATCTGTGGAAAGGTAACGCAATTGAGTTGCTGAGTCTAAAAAGACTCTCGCTGGCTTTAATCTTTCCACCTCACCTTTTATCTTTTGGGTGATCGGCCCTCGCTCCACCTCAGCCGGGGAGAAGATATCGTAGCTGCCTGACTCAGTGAAAAGCTCCTTGGTTGGTGTAAGATCCAAGAAGCTGACTCCTTTTAGGTCAAAGCCCATTCTCTGGGCATTCTTACGTACCTGTGCCTCTGGCTCTCCCAGAGTAATAAACAACACCTTCTCTCCTTCGCCGGCACCAGCGGTCAGGAAGTGTAATCCTAGAGTGCTCTTACCAGTGCCAGGGCCACCCCTGACCAGGTAGATACGTTGTGGTACGAAACCCTGATTCATAATTTCGTCCAATCCGGCAATGCCCGTGGACACACGATTATCAGTTTTTTCTGGTTCAGCCTGCTTGCGAGCCATAATGCACCTCCTTCGTGATTAATATACCTTATCTGCCCCAGTTCTTGAGTTGTCAGGCTCAAACAAGATCAATTCTAATATGTTAAGTATTACATTTCAACCTCTCTCTAAATGTAATAGTCAAAGTCCTGATCTTTAATTAGCTAGCTAATTTTTTCCACCTTCAGTAGATTGGTGGTGCCAGTCACCCCGACGGGGACACCTCCGGTAATTACTATCAAATCATTTGGCTTAGCCATACCTATATCTTTAACTAGTTTGGCTGCCGTAGTAAAAAGCTCATCTATAGATGATGCTTCCTCTATCTGGAATGGGAACACACCCCAATGGAGTAACAGCTTGCCGGATACAGCATTATTAGGTGTTATCGCCACAATAGGTATTCTTGGGCGGTACTTTGAAACTCGCCTGGCTGTACTGCCTGACTGAGTAAAGGCTACAATGGCTACTGCTCCCAGACTATTTGCTATATGGCAGGCGCTGTAGCTTATTAATTCATCTGTCTCGCGTTCAATCCACATATCCCTTTCCGTTATCAGATACTTATAGGGAAGTTTTTTTTCAGCTTCCTGAGCTATTCTAGCCATGGTTCTCACTGCCTGTACCGGGTATTTGCCCACGGATGTCTCTGCCGAGAGCATAGTTGCATCGGTACCGTCGAGGATAGCATTGGCTACGTCAGTGACTTCGGCTCGCGTCGGGCGGGCAGCACTGACCATTGACTCCAGCATCTGAGTAGCGGTGATCACCGGCTTACCGACACGATTGCACTTCTGAATTATTTCCTTCTGTATGAGTGGTACTTTCTCCAGGGGAATATCTACACCCAGGTCTCCTCGCGCCACCATGATGCCGTCACTGGCTGACAGAATATCATCAAATTCCCTTACCGCCTGCCCCCGTTCAATCTTCGAAATAACCGGGATATCTGCATTGTGCTCGCGAAGCACAGTCTTTACGGCGAATATGTCTTCGGTGCTGCTGACAAAGGAAAGAGCAAGGTAATCTGGCTTTTGCTGAACGGCGAAGGCAATATGCTCACGCAAGGCATCAGTAATGAAGGAGCCCGAAGTACGCATGCCAGGAACCACGAGCCCGCGCCTCTCAGTGAGCACGCCACCCACGATTACTCTGCATTTCACCTCGCTGCCACTTTTCCCTATTACTCTCAACTGCATGGCCCCATCATCCAGTAGGACAGTATCGCCTGTTTTCACATCTTGAGGCAGATTAGGCAGGTTGACTGGCACCACAGCCGCATCTCCCTCAATGTCTCTGGTGGTTAGGGTCAGTTGGGCACCCTTTTTTAGAATGGCCTGGCCACCTTTGAGCTTGCCAGTACGATATTTTGGCCCCGGCAGGTCAACGAGAATCGCCACCTGCATACCCAATCGCTGGCTTATCCTTCTCACGGTACGAATATACTGAGCATGGACATCGTATGTGCCATGCGACAGATTAAGCCTGGCAATATTCATACCGCTCCTGATAAGACGCTCAATGACTGAGGCTGTACCCGTCGCCGGACCGATAGTGCATACTATCTTGGTTCGCCTCTTGAAGTAACCAGTCTGCTTCATAATATAATTCTGCCTCACTGATTGACCAATAGGTTAGTATTGCTCATACCAGCCCTCGTTTGCTACCTTAAAATCTCCCTTGTCGCTCCCCACTTTTTTACCATTGTGCCATGTCCCTTCACCGCTTTAATCAGATAGTATAGTCAGTAAATCTGTGAGCCCAACGGGTAATGCTTTTTTCTTTTCCCAGGTATCCTTAAGGGGCGTGTAGGCTATCTCTCTGTTTATCTCACCTACCATGTATCCACCTTTACCATCAATCAACGCTTGCACTGCAGCGACTCCTAGCCTGCTGGCAAGAACCCGGTCGCGGGCGGTTGGCGCACCGCCGCGCTGAATGTGTCCTAGAATACAGACCCTTGATTCAAAACCTGTCTTGTTTTTGACCTCCTGTGCTATACGAAAGCTGTCGCCCGGCTGCTCTGCCTCAGCCACTACCATAATGGCGCTTCTTTTACCTTCTTTGAAGTTTTTCTCAAGGTGCTGGCTGAGTTCATCGATGCTCATCGGGACCTCAGGAATAAGTAATTCTTCGACACCGCCGGCAATGCCGCTCTCTAAAGCAATGAAACCGGTATGGCGCCCCATCACCTCCACAAAGAACAGGCGGTCATGGGCGGTGGCAGTATCCCTGATACGGTCGATAGCTTCCAAGGCCGTATTTACAGCAGTATCAAAACCTATGGTGTAATCGGTACCATAACAATCGTTGTCTATCGTCCCGGGTATACCGACGACGCTAACACCGCACTCCTGAGATAGTAGAGTACCACCACGGAACGTACCATCGCCTCCAATCAGGATAAGTCCCTCGATGCCCTCCTGCTGGAGTATCTTAATAGCCTCTGCCCTGCCTTCTTTCGTTCTGAACTCCTCAGAGCGAGCAGTGCCCAGTATAGTTCCTCCCTGGTGAATAATATTGGCAACGGCTCTTCTGTCAAGAGGTATCATGCCGCCGCGAATCAGCCCAGCGTAGCCCCACCTTATGCCGAATATTTCCAAACGATTGGCTAAGGCAGCACGTACTGCTGCCCTGATGCAGGCATTCATACCAGGGGCATCACCACCACTGGTCAGGATACCTATCTTCTTCATGATAACCTCCTACCTATGAGGGGAGAGTTTTAATTCCTATCTTAGTTGTCATTTCGAATCTCCTTCATTTAATTTCTCAAGAGCGTAGGCAGCAGCACCAAGTACACCGGAGTTACGTCCCAACTCAGCACGAGAAAAACGCACTGACTGATATGACTGCTTAAATGCCCGGCGCCCAGCCTCTTTAAAAGCAGGTTCGAGCAGCATGTCCCCGATGTTGGATAATCCCCCTCCAATAACGATTACTTCTGGATTGAAGATGTTGATTAAATTCGCCAGACCGACACCTAGGTAATAAGCTGTTCGGGCAATCAGCTCATTTGCCAGCTTATCACCAGATTGTGCCGCCTCATGAATATCCTCGGCGTTTATCTTTTCTATGTTCCCATCTGCATACTTCAGGAGAGATGTCGCTACTCCCTCTCCAATACTGTGTCTCGCTTCCCTGGCTAAGGCAGTACCTGAGGCCAATGTTTCCCAGCACCCTCTGTTACCACAGTTACACTGCGGCCCCTCATCGTCAATGACCATGTGTCCCAATTCTCCCGCCGTACCGATAGAACCGGTGTAAATTTTACCGTCGATGATTATGCCGCCCCCTATGCCGGTACTGACAGTGATATAGACGAAATTGTTGGCACCTCTACCGGCCCCGAAATACAGTTCTCCTACGGCAGCTGCATTGGCATCATTGATGAGAAAAGCCTTCCTGCCAAGCTCTTTTTCGATGATGTTTCGCAGGGGGACATCTTTCCAACCAGGGAGATTGGGTGATGTAAACAGAATCCCTGTTTCCGGATTTGACAGGCCTGGGGCTCCCAATCCTATGGCAGCAAGGTCAGCGGCAACTATGTGTGCTTGGTCAAGGGCTCGGCCTACAGATTCAAGAATCGACCCGACAACTGCCTGCTGACCTTCTTTTGCGGGTGTTATGCTGTGGTCGCGCGACAATATCTTTCCCTGGGCGTTAGTAACCGCCGTTAGTATCTTGGTACCGCCAAGGTCAATGCCAAGAACTAAATTGTCGTGTTTTATAATCATTTTGTGGTTCTCCTTAAAGGGAGATTAGCTCGGAGATGTTTTCTACATGAACTCGTCGAGCAGCGCTTCAAACTGCAACGGGTCGATTTTCTGTTTAACAAGTGGCATCTCCTTTAGAGCCGGAAGTTGCTCTTCATAAACCGGCCTTTCTGTCCTGTAAATGAGACCGATTGGTATCCGATCGCCCCATTCTTGGGCCTTGGTAAAGGCAGCCAGCTTGTCACCGGAGTCATACTCTTGGTCCTCCAGCTTATAAACTCGTTCACGGTACCACTGGTAGGTGTTCTTGTGGTTGAAAGAAACACAGGGCTGGAGAATATCTATAAGAGAAAATCCGCGATGTTCTATTCCCATTTTCAGCAGTTCGGAAAGGTGCTCGATGTCGCCGGCGAAGCCTCTTGCCAGGAAACTGACATCAGAGGCGAGTGCTAAAGCAATTGGGTTAGCCGGCTGACCGGCTCCCAATGGTGTCGTTCTAGTGACGAAACCGAGGTCACTGGTAGGTGATGCTTGCCCTTTGGTCAAACCGTATACCTGGTTATTGTGCACCATGTAAGTAATATTGACGTTACGGCGTATCGTCGCCAGCAAGTGGCCAACGCCTTCCCCATAGGCACCGCCATCGCCGTCAATGCCAATCACAATTAGCTCATTATTAGCAATTTTAGCACCGGAAGCCACAGGAAGAGTTCGTCCATGAAGCCCGTTAAAGACATTTCCCTGAGCATAGTGAGAAAGCTTTGGTGCTTGTCCGATACCGGATACAAAGAGTACCTGGTGAGGCTCTATTTCAAGATCGACCAGTGCCTTTCTCAGGGCCTGGAGTATAGCAAAGTTGCCGCAGCCCGGGCACCAGGCAATGGGTATTGACTCTGCATAATCTTTAACTGTAACCATAACTAAAGGGCCTCCTTCTTGAAGCGGTTTACTATCTCTCCCGCTGATAATGGGCGTCCATCAAACTTTAAAATACTACCGTTTACCACGTGTCCGGTTTCACGCCGGATAAGCTGTGCCAGTTGCGCTGTGGCATTACTTTCAATAGCAATACTTTTAGTTCCATTGTTCAAAATGGAGGCTATTGCCTCAGCGGGAAATGGCCATATCTCGCTCAGATGAAGAACATTAACAGCAACACCCTCGCTATTCAGCGCATCGCTGGCTTCTTTAATGGCTCCGTAAGTGCTACCCCAGCCAACCAGTATATACTTAGCATCAGGCACTTTAAGAAACCTCGGTTCCCCAATCTCTGTTCTTAAGGCAGCTTGCTTGCGAAGTCTCTTTAGATTCTGCTGGTTCCGCGTCTCGGCATCCTCTATAAGGTGTCCGGCCTCATCATGCTCATCAGAATCGGTCACAACCAGGGCCTTATTTCCTTGGCCGGGCAGGGCTCGCGGGGAGATGCCGGACTCGGTTACCAAGTGTCTCTTATAATCGGTCAGATTATTTACTTCTCCATCGGATAGGAGTTCACCCCTGTCTATCTTCATCTGCTTCAGGTCAAATCGTTCTACTGTGGCATAGGAGGTTGCGAGGTAATGGTCGGTTAAGACAATCACTGGTGTTTGATACTTCTCGGCTAGATTGAACGCTTTTATCGTGGCGTAGAAAGCATCCTCAGCCGTGGCGGGTGCCAGCACAGCCCGGGGGAATTCACCATGACCAGCGTGGAGAGCAAACCAGAGTTCACCTTGCTCTGTTCTTGTCGGCAAACCGGTAGCCGGACCGGGTCGTTGACCTAGTACTACCACGACCGGAGTTTCGGTCATACCGGCCAGCGCCAGACCCTCAACCATTAGAGCGAAGCCGCCCCCTGAAGTGGCAACCATGGCTCTAACTCCGGCATAGGCTGCCCCGACAGCCATATTCATAGCAGCTATCTCATCTTCTACGTGTACAGCAACGGCATTATACTGCCGACCCTTGTCGGCTATGTACTCCAAGATGGAGGTAGCCGGTGTCATTGGATATCCAGCGATGAACTTACAACCACCAACCATTGCTCCTAGAGCTATCGCTTCATTACCGTGCAGGAGCATTCTTTTATTGTTGCTTGATATGGGTTGTATTTTCTGGGCCAGTTTATTGGCGCCATACTCAATGGCAAAATCAAAACCAGCCTTGGCGGCAATAATATTATCCTCGACTATCTTGTCACCGTGACGAATAAACTCCTTTTTTAACACTGCTGACAGGATGTTAAAATCATAGCTGCAGAGTCCGATAGCTGCGCCGACAGCCACGGTATTAGTCATAAGTTTGTTTTTGACTTTTTCTTCAGCCAGTTTTAAGAGCGGTACATTAAAGTAGATCTCACCCTGGATATCGACTTTGGTCTGCTCCTGGTCATAAATGATAACGCCGTTACTTTTCAGTTCATCGGAATGAAGGTCTATTGTTTCCTTATTAAGTGCTATCAGGATATCCAGCTTTTCTGATAGCGACAGTATCTCCCTATCGCTTATTCTAATCCGGAAAAAGTTATGTCCACCCCTAACCCGGCTCTCATAGTCCTGGTCGGCAAAGACGTGAAGACCACCGTGTGCCATTGTCTCCGCCAGGATCATACCAACCGACTGCACTCCCTGTCCTGCTTCACCACCTGCCATTACATTGAAATCAATTGCCATTACTCCACCTCCCAGAAAAGTTAGACGACCTGATATACATAACCGACCATAACTTCTTTGATATTACTCAACAGCTTTGCTGATGCTCTCATGTTTTTGGGCTATGGTGCCTGCTAACGCATCCAAGGCTTTGAAGTCTTCTTCCTTAGGCAAACCCTTCACAATCACCGGCTCGAGAAGTTCTACCTTAAGATTGGGAATCATATTGATAATCTGTTCCTTGGCCTGACTGCCCCAACCGTATGAGCCAATGATAGAAGCAAATCTGGCTTTCGGACGCAGGGCATTTGCTAAAAAGACAGCATAGGCGACCTTTGGATGAGGACCAATTAGAGTGGTAGGTGCGCCAACTACCAGTGTCGCTGCGTCCACAAGTGCCATAGCCAACTTGCCAATGTCAACTGTCGCCAGGTCGAACTGCTTTACTGTTACTCCTCTGTTAGTAAGAGCCTCAACAAAATACTCGACCATCTGGCGTGTACTGCCGTGCATCGAGATATAGGGCAGAACGACAATGTTTTCCGGGAGGTCAAATACCCACTTACGATAAGCCTCCATGATAAACTCAGGCCGGTTATACAGAGGGCCGTGGCTGGGAGATATCAGTTCTATCTGATAGCCTTTCAGCCTCTCCAGATGCTTCCCAATACTGGTACGGAAGGGCATCATGATTTCGGCATAGTATCTTTTAGCGGCTTCAAACACTCTACCTTCATCGGCAACATACAGGTCGGAAGTTGCCAAATGCGAGCCGAACAGGTCGCAAGGAAAAAGTATTTTCTCTTCTCTCAGGTAAGTCAGCATCGTCTCCGGCCAGTGCACCCAGGAAGCGTGGATGAACTCCAGTGTTGTATCACCGAGAGAAAGTGTCTCTTTGTCATCAACCGTGGTAACTCTGTCCTCGGGAATGTGAAGCAGGTTAATGAGCAATTCCTTGCACTTTGGTGTGCAGATAACCTTTGCCATGGGATACTTCGCCAGCACCGCTGGTATTGACCCGGAATGATCCTGCTCAGCGTGATTAGCTACTAAGTAATCGATTTGCTTTACTGCCAGGTCATCAAGACGCGACATCAGTGCGTACTCCATGGAAGGGTCAACAGCATCAATAAGAGCCGTTTTCTCCCTTCCTTGGATTAGGTACGAGTTGTAGCTTGTACCATCAGGCAGCGGTATCAGCTCGTCAAACAGGCGCCGATCCCAGTCTACGGCTCCTACCCAATAAATTCCCGGCCTGATCTCCCTAGCTTTCATATTAATCCACCTTCTCGAATTGATCCTTGGCTGCTCCGCAGACAGGACATACCCAGTCATCAGGAATATCCTCAAAGGGTGTCCCCGGTTTTATACCTCCGTCGGGGTCGCCCTTTTCCGGGTCATAGACATAGCCGCAGACTGTGCATTTGTATTTTGCCATTTTGTTTACTGCCTCCTTTGGTTTTTCTTCGATTTTCTTTTCATCAATATATGTCGCCGCCGCTTTAGGAGTTTTACCGCCCTTAATCTGGTGGTAATATTCATAGGTCATGCAGACCTCATCTGAAATGACATCGGCGTTGACCACCTCGCCAATAAAAAGGGTATGCGTGTCCACATCCATCTCCTTAATTACTCTGGCTTCCAGATACGAGACGGCGTTGTCAAGGACTATTGGAGCGCCCGTCTCACCTATCTTATAGTTAATCCCCTCAAACTTGTCTGTGTCTCTGCCTGATTTAAAGCCAAAGCGGCCAATGAAGGTTAGGGGCGTGTCCTGGCAGAGAACAGAGGCGGAAAAGACCCTGCTTTCTTTGATAAAATCGTGGGTGAGGTTATTCTTGTTGATGCTTACTGCTATAGTGGGAGGTTCTGATGTTACCTGAAATACTGTGTTAGCAATCTGCCCATTAAAACGGTTGTCTTTTTTCGAGGTTACTATATAGACACCGTAGCCCAATTTGTAGAGAGCGCTGATGTTCATAGTTTAACCCCCTATATTTTACTGGTTCACCCCATCTGGTTACATCCTTCTCTGTATTAAGTACTATTAGCTCGGTTATTATTGAGGTTTGGGAAAGTATTGTCAAATTTTTTTATATGTAAAGATTAGTAATTTAATGGCTGTCGACAATATTTAACGAGCTTTACCCTGCTTGGCTACTGCTTCCATTGCTTTTCTGACTTCTTCAGGATTGCCGAGATAGTAGCTCTGCTTGGGTTTCAAATTCTCATCCAGCTCATATATTAGAGGAGTACCAGTAGGGATGTTCAGCTTTAGAATATCATCGTCACTGATATAGGCTAAATGCTTGACCAATGCACGGAGGCTGTTGCCGTGAGCCGAGATTATCACTCGTTTCCCTGATTTCAGTACGGGTACTATTGTCTCGTGCCAGTAAGGTAGTACTCTGTTCAATGTATCCTTTAGGCTCTCTGTTAGAGGCAGGTCTTTTGCATCAAGGTCCCTGTATTTGGGGTCATTTCCGGGATACCTCTCGTCTTTCCTATCTACTCCTGGCGGTCGGACATCATAACTTCGTCGCCATATCAAGACTTGCTCCTCACCAAATTTGGCTGCGGTATCAGACTTGTTCAAACCTTGCAGTGCGCCGTAATATCTCTCGTTGAGCCGCCAGG
>Ga0265594_1000671_pt1 | contig 27864 bp, 19 predicted proteins | sample saktaG_11_FD_190147 | JGI IMG/M metagenome (GOLD analysis project Ga0265594, IMG submission 190147) | Saline water microbial communities from Sakinaw Lake, British Columbia, Canada - sak_2011_5_24_80m | ecosystem: Environmental > Aquatic > Non-marine Saline and Alkaline > Saline ... | reverse complement strand
CCGGCGTTTACCTGTTTTGGCATCGTAGGCGACCTTGTGAGGTGTGCCTGAGAAGTCCACCCCGGAGATGAGCCTGTCGCTGTCCAGCAGGGCCCACGCCCCACCGCGTTTGGCGCCCGGCGAGGCGTAGAATAGAAATTCTCCGGTATGCCGGTCGAATCCAGCAGGCATCGACCGGCCCGAAGGAATATACAGCACATCCCTGGAAGCGAGCGGGTAACCGTGCGGCGAAATCCCGCCGTATTCCAGTTCGTGAGCCCGGTCACCGATCGTATCGTTTTTCCAGAGAACCGAACCGTCGCCGGCCTTGAGCGCACAAATGTACAGACCTTCGTACGGAAAAACGCCGGCAGCAAAATATACAATTTCATCGTCGACAAGGACACCTGTCCTGACCGGCCAGAGCGATATCATTCTTTCGTTGCCAATGATTTTCTCATCGGTGGGACCGGGTCGGTATTTCCATACGAACGAGCCGTCTTTGCAGTCGAGACAGTACACATAACCATCGTCGGAACCGAAATAAACCTTGCCGTCACAAACAGTTGGGGCAAAACGAACCGGCCCTTCGGCAAAGAATGTCCAGCGTATCTTGCCGGCAGCAACATCGATTGAATAGATTTTATTTGTCGTGCAGGAACCGAAATAGGCGCTGCCGTCGGCTATCACCACATGATATGCGTTGTCGTTGTGCATTCTCGGCAGTTCTTCGGAGGGCATCGGCCAGGCCGGTTTGGGCTTATAAGCTGGAACATATTTCCATTGCAGAAAAAGACCCGGACCAACGGTTTCGGAGGTAATCCCGCTTCGAGTTATATCAGAGCGGTAAGTCGTCCAGTCCTCAGCGAGGCCAACGCCGCAAACCGCGAGCAAGATAAGGAAAGCCCAAAAACCCGTTAGAGGACGAAAAAACACCGATAACAGCCTGGAATCACTCATCGTATTTTGCCGCTTCATTGGATAACTCCTCTTAAAACAATAAAAGATATTTAACATATCAAACCAGACCGGCTCACTCCCGGCTTCACCGGATTAAATCATAATCAAATTTGCCGGTCTTGAACAGTACTTCTTTGACTAATCGTGTCTCCGTCCAGTCTTTAGGCTACGCTCTGGAAAATTGATATTTGTTAAATGTCAACATATACCTTCGCACTGCTGTGACTCCGATAATCAGACCACTATAAAAATATCGTGGCCAATTTACCTGCTTTTTCTAACAGTAAGGGACATTTGTTCCTTGCTTTTCGAGCAAAGTCAAAAGTACAAATCGAAGGATTCAACGTCCTAATATGTTTAAGGAAAAGTTTTCAAATAAACCACAAAAATCATATTTTCTCCTGAAACCACCTTTCTAATATACCGATACACTTCTTGATCGTACTAAATACAACATTTGATTGAATATTTTTGGGGTTCGTGAACATGATTATGCTTCTTAGGAAACATCTTGATATACAACAATTGAGATTAATCCTGGCCTTCTTGGTTTTGACTACAATTTGCATACCCGTATTCTCAGAGCAGCAGGACGCAAACGAGCCGGAAGATCTGTTTGAAATGTCTATTGAGGAATTGATGGATGTAGAGGTTACCACTGTATCGAAGAAGGAAGATACTTTGTTCAAGTCACCTGCTGCGATCACTGTAATCACTTCTGAAGACATTCGCCGGTCTGGCCATCAATCGATACCGGAAGTCCTGCGAATGGTGCCCGGAGTCCATGTTGCTAAAATTGATTCAAACAAATGGGCTATAACGGCGCGTAGTTTTAACAGTATGTATGCTGAAAAGTTGCTGGTGCTTATAGATGGCCGAACAGTTTACACTCCTTTGTATTCTGGTGTTTACTGGGATGTTCAGGATTTAATGCTTGAAGATGTTGAGCGGATAGAAGTAGTCAAAGGTCCCGGCGGGACACTATGGGGATCAAACGCAGTTAACGGCGTCATTAATATTATCACCAAAAAGGCCAAGGATACACAGGGGACGCTTGTTACCGGCGGGATGGGCACTGAAGAGAAAGGTTCTTCGAGTCTGAGACATGGCGGCAAACTTGGTGAAAACGCATATTACAGGGTCTATGCTAAGTATTTCAATCTTGATGAAGGCATCTATGCCAATGGAGACCATGCTAATGACAGATCTGATGCGTTAAGAGAAGGTTTTCGTATCGACTGGGACAAATCAGAGCAGGATCATATTACCCTGCAAGGCGATTTTTATGATGGTCATTCGGGCGCAAGAACAGTCTTGACTTCTCCAGTAGTTCCGCCGGCTCCTTTTGGTACAAACTATCAGCAAGATCATAATGTCGATGTCAGGGGATTGAATATTTTAACTCGATGGACACGAAAGTATTCAGAAACATCGGATATGTCGCTTCAATTTTACTATGACCGGACAGAGAGATACGGAATTGAACTGGGTGAGTCACGAGATACTTTTGATATTGATTTCCAGCGTCGTTTCCAATTGACTGAGGGTCACAACTTAATCTGGGGTCTCGGCTACCGTCATACCGGAGATAATACCGATGGCAGTTATACGGTCAGCTTTAGTCCGCCCCGCAGTAATGAAGAGCTGTTTACGGGATTTGTGCAGGATGAGATTACTATTGTTGATGATCTGCTCAAGTTCATTGTTGGAACAAAGGTTGAGAAAAATGATTACACCGGTTATGAATTCCAGCCGAGCGCACGATTATTGTGGACACCTGATGAGAAGAACACTTTATGGACGTCTTTCACACGTGCGGTCTCAACACCTTCCCGTTCTTACGCAGATATGAAAATCAATTACAACGAGATTCCATCGCCAATGTCTATCAACGGCAGCAGCGACCTTAAATCACAGGAAGTATATTCCTACGAACTGGGATACCGTGTGAAACCAAAGAATAATTTGTTCTTTGATTTTTCGTTGTTCTATAATGAGTATGACCATCTTATTGCTACCGAAAATACTTCAAATCCTTTTGCTACGATTTATGATAATAAAATGTATGGCGAAACGTACGGAACTGAAATTGCTGCTCACTGGCAGGTTAACAAAAACTGGAAGCTGGCTGGTGGGTACAGTTTCTTAAGGATGCAAATGCACACCGAAGACTCAAGTACAAATACCACCACGGCATCTAAAACAGAAAGATCGTCACCGCAAAATATGTTCCACCTGAATTCACAATTAAATCTGCGGGCCGATCTCGAATTTAATACAACGCTTTATTATGTCGGCAGCGTGCCCCACTATAGCATTCCATCGTACACACGGTTAGATATGGGGCTTACCTGGCACATTAGCAAAAATATGGATTTTTCAGTCATAGGACAGAATCTCTTAGACAGAGCACATCCCGAATTTGGAGATGATGGGACAATTGCCACTGAAGTGCAACGCGGGGTTTTGGGAGAGTTAACCTGGCGATTCTAGTAGTGTAAATAGAGAACAATGAAAAATAAAGTTTACATCTTAGTGATTTTGATACTGCTTGCGGTATTTGTCTCGGCAACGTCTATGGCAGCCGATTCGGACAAAATTCGTGAACATCAAATCAAGGCGGCGTTTGTATATAACTTTCTCAAGTTTGTTGATTGGTCCGAAGAAAAAGCCGCTGATAGTAATGAGCCTATAACAATTGGCATTATCGGCTCTAATGATTTTACCAAGGCTTTGAAACCTCTCGAACACAAGAAAATTAAGAACAGAAATATTTCCATAAAGTACTTTGCCGGTTATGAAAAACTGAAGAGACCCCAAGAGGCTGATGACCGCCAGTGGAATGAAAAAATGGAAGTGCTGAAAACCTGTCATATGCTTTTGTTATGTTCCCGTGGAGATATGCGTATCGAAAATCCATGCGAGATCATTAAAGCATTGGAAGGTTCACCCGTTCTGACAGTAGGTGAAACGGACGGTTTTCTCGAATCCGGCGGCATTGTCAATTTCGTAATAGATGATCAGAAAGTCCGTTTTGAAATAAACAACGCTGCCGCCAAGCAGGCCAAACTCAAAATCAGGTCGAAACTCCTACGTCTGGCCAAAAGAGTGATAGAAGAAGACGGATCAAAGGGGGCAAAGGACTGATCATGTCTATAATGCAAAACATGACAATAAAACGTAAGCTGATATTGATTATCATGTTTACATGTACAATAGCTTTGCTGCTGACCGGCACTTTAAACCTGTTCCATCAACGCACACAAATCCGGAAAGAACTAATTCGCAGTATATCGTGCTATGCGGAAATCATAGGCGAAAAATGCAGGGCGGCGCTCTCTTTCGAAGATGAAAAAGACACATCGGAGATGCTCAAATCACTGGATGCAGATTCTTCGATAGTTTTCGCTTGTGTATATACGAAGGAAGGCAAGGTGCTGGCCAGCTACCGGCGTCCTGACATTACGGAGGATATCCAGACGCCGCTGTGTGCCAAAGAAAGTTACTGGTTTAATAATCACTACTTCAAACTGTTCAAACGGATTGACAGCGGCGATGAGGTTATCGGCACAGTATATATCCAGCTTGACATGAGTGAGATGAACGCTCACCTCCGTCTGGAGGCGGGCATTATGATCCTGCTTGTGCTCGCGTGTTCCCTTGTAGCCTATCTGGTTTCATTAAGACTTCAGCGTGTTGTCTCAAAACCAATTTTGAGTCTGGCCGAGGTGGCAAGAGCAGTTTCGGAAAAGAAGGACTATTCCACCCGGGCTCCGAAGCAAAATAATGATGAGGTAGGCTCGCTCATAGATGCATTCAACGAAATGCTGGAGCAAATCCAGCAACGCGACTTGGCGCTGATCGATACAAAAAACCAATTAGAAACAAGAGTCAAAGAACGTACCGCAGAGCTGACTCTTGCCAATGAGGAGTTGACCAGAGAAGTTACCGAACGTAAACGGGCCGAATTAGCTATCTTGGACCGAGAACAACGGCTGAATCTGGCCTTGCAAGGCGGCGATCTGGGTACTTGGGATTGGAATATTCTGACCGATGAGGTGATTTTCAACGACAAATGGGCGCACATGAAGGGCTACGACCCTGATGAAATCAAACCACACTTTAGCAGTTGGGTAAAAATAGTTCATCCGGAAGACCTTCCGAAAGTTCAGGAAATCCTGCGTGCTTATTTTGAGGGAGAAACACCGGCATATGAGGCCGAATTCCGCATACGCCACAAGTCCGGGCAATGGCTGTGGATTCTGGACCGAGGGAAAATTATTAAAAGGGATGACGACGGCAAGCCGCTTCGAGTCTGTGGCACGCATATGGACATTACCGATCGCAAGCAGGCCGAGGAAGCCCTGCTTACCAACGAAGCCCGACTGTTAAATGCCATGAAGATCGCTCATCTTGGATATTGGGAGTATGATGTAGTTGATGACCAGTTTGCTTTCAATGATCGCTTCTACGATATTTTTCACACAACGGCCGAGCAAGTTGGTGGCTATAAAATGAAGCCTGCTCGATACGCTGAATTATTTGTATATCCTGACGACAGGCAGGTAGTCGCTATTGAAATGAAAAAGGCCCTTGAAACCACAGATCCACAATACAACCGTCAATTAGAACACCGTATTGTATATCCAACCGGTGAGATAGGTTACATTTCTGTCCGTTTCTCTATCGTTAAAGACAAACAGGGCCGTACCATTAAAACTTTCGGTGCAAATCAGGACATCACCGATCGCAAGAGGGCAGAAATAGAACTAAAGAATACACACGAAAAACTTTTAGAAACATCCCGTATGGCGGGCATGGCGGAAGTGGCCGCCGATGTACTGCACAATGTCGGGAATGTTCTCAATAGTATTAACGTATCGACCACCCTGGTGGTAGAAAAAGTTACCAACTCAGAACTGGCAAACCTGGAAAAACTCGCAAGTATCGTCAACGATCATATTGACGACCTTGGAACGTTTCTTACCGAACATCCACAAGGAAAACATATTCCCGTATATCTGAAGGAAGTCAGCAAACATCTGATTGATGAGCAGGCTGACATTGTCAGTAAACTCCGGGTATTGGCAGAAAACGTAGAACACGTCAAGGAGATAATCAGTTCGCAGCAGTCATACGCCAAGATCTCGGGTGTTGAAATCCGAGCATCTATCGCCAAATTGGTGGAAGATGCGATCCAAATCAACAGGGCAGGTTTGGAACGCCATGGAACCCAACTCATACGCGAGTTCGAGGAACTTCCCGATGTCCAGATTGACAAACAAAAATTGCTCCAGATCCTGGTGAATCTGATAAGCAATGCCAAATATGCTATGAGTAACAACGATAAAGAAGAAAAATTACTAACTATTCGACTCTATAAGCATGGTGAGGACTGCTTCCGGATCGAAGTGGCCGACAACGGCATCGGGATACCCGAGGATAATCTGACGAGGATATTCAGCCATGGATTTACCACCAAGCGAAATGGTCACGGTTTCGGATTGCACAGCAGTGCCCTGGCTTCCAAGGAGATAGGGGGATCCTTGACTGTCCACAGCGATGGTGTGGGACGAGGAGCTATGTTCACGCTGGAATTACCATTCAAGCCTGCAGAGGTTATAAAATGAAAGAAAAAAACCAGAGGAATCGTCGTGTCCTTGTGATTGACGACAGCGAGAGCATTCACGAAGATTTCCGGGCAATTCTTGGAAGCAGAAACGTCGATACCACTACTCTCGATGAGGCCAAAGCGGCAATTTTTAGTGAAATACCAAACTCATCGGAGCAAATAAGTTTTGAGATTGAATCCGCATTGCAGGGCCAGGAAGGATTACAGAAAGTTAAGCAGTCTTTACACGAGAACCGTCCCTACGCCATGGCATTTGTTGATGTTCGCATGCCGCCGGGATGGGATGGAGTCGATACGATCAAGCGAATTTGGCAGGAATATCCGGAACTTCAGGTCGTAATTTGCACGGCTTATTCCGACTATAAATGGAATGATATCGTTGCGAAGCTGGGACAAACCGAACGACTGGTGATTCTGAAGAAGCCGTTTGACAACGTGGAAGTATATCAGCTCGCAAGCGCTCTGACGGAGAAATGGAACCTGGCCAGGCAAGCCTCACTGAAGATGGAACAATTAGAGCAAATAGTGCAGGAACGAACAGAAGGACATAAAGAAGCCAACGGACATCTCAAACAGGAAATCGCCGAACGTGAGCATGCAGAGGAAGAACTGGAGAAGCTGAATAAGGATCTGCAATCAACCATCCAAAAACTGGAGCGAGCAAACAAGGAGCTCAAGGAATTCGCACACATAGCAGCTCACGACTTAAAATCACCGCTCAGGGCAATTGGAACATTGGCCGACTGGATATCAACAGACTACGCCGACAAGTTTGATGAGCAGGGAAAAGAACGAGTCAGGCTGCTTCTTACAAGAGCAAAACAGATGAGCGCCCTGATCGACGACATCCTCCGATATTCCAGACTCGGACAAAGCAATCCGGAAAAGCAAGAAGTGGACTTCAATGTTATTCTCACGGAATTAATTAATGAAATCGATCCGCCTGAAAATTTTGAAATAATCATTGATAACAAGCTGCCGACAATAACGTGTGAAAAAATACATATCATTCAGATTTTTCGGAATCTGCTAACTAACGCTGTAAAGTATATCGACAAGCCCAAGGGACAAATCAAAGTCCGATGTGTCGAGCAAGACAGCTTTTGGATATTCAGCGTCGTAGATAATGGGCCGGGAATTGACGAAAAGTACCATGAGAAGATTTTCAAGGTGTTCCAGACCCTTACGCCGTGTGATAAAATCGAGAGCACCGGCATTGGACTTTCAATCGTGAAAAAGCTCGCCGAAGTAAACAGCGGCAGAGCCTGGGTGGAATCCGAAATCGGCAAAGGAAGCACATTCTTCTTCACACTGCCAAAGTAATTTCTTGATGTTATTACTGTGTTGGTGTATAATTGTCTGCAAGAATTGACGGTTTAATCGGCTGTTACTTTAAGATTTACCGAGCCTCTAAGCATTTGTTGTTCTTGGGAAACTCATTAATCGGTGAGGAACCCGACGGATTCAGGGCACGAGTTGTGAAACGCAGCAGAATTAACAGAGTTATAGAGATTCTTACAACATTGCAGGCAGGTGAAAGTTATACCGTCGGTGATTTGTCCGAGATGTTTGGAACGAGCCGGCGGACAATCTTTCGCGATATGAAAGAGCTGCAGGCTATCGGCGTGCCGTATCATTACGATATAAAAACAGGCGGCTATACCATAGAACCTGAATTTTTCCTGCCGTCGGCGGATCTGAACCTCCAGGAAGCAATGAGTTTGCTTCTGCTGGCTCACAAAGTAAGTAACCAGGTACAGTTGCCGTTCAAAAGGTCTGCACTTCTGGCCGCCCTGAAAATCGAAAACAATCTCCCCGCCGAAATCAAACAATATTGCAAGACAGCCCTGAGAAATATCTCCACCGGAGTCAATACCCGGGCACCGGTCCGGCAGAATGTCCAATTTGACAGGATCTTCACACAATTACAGGAAGCTATCGCGAAGAAACACAAAGTGAACATCTGTTACTATCCGTTTTTCGAGAGTGGAGTCGTTAAAACTGAACTGTGTCCCTATCGTCTTTTCTACAATAACCAGACGTGGCATGTGCTGGGCCGCTCCAACCTGCACAATAACGTCCGGACATTCGAGCTTAACTGCATCAGGGAATTGAAAACTACGGAAGAATGCTTCCTTGGAGACGAGGATGTTGACGTGTCCGAATACCTCGGCAGGGCCTGGTCAATGATGCCGGAAGGACGAATCTACCATGTAAAGCTGCATTTCCTGCCAAAAGTAGCAAACAATATCGCCGAGGTAAAATGGCACAGCACACAAAAAGTTGCACCCAACGGCGACGGCTCGGCAATCGTTGAATTTCGCGTCGACGGCCTGAGTGAAATCACCTGGTGGATACTCGGATACGGCGACCAGGTCCAGATTCTGGCGCCGAAAGCACTCCGTGAAAGAGTTTTGGAAGTCGCAACAAATATGATCAAGCTCAATCAGAAAGTTTGATTTTCACGCCGATACTGCTGAGTGATACATCAGCCACATAGTTTTCTTGCTACAAAACTTGCCTTTAATTTGCTTGCAACAATTTCCCGATAAAAGTAAAATAATACTGCCCTTGAGGTCGATATACGCGTATATCGAAAAATAGTGATGCCAACGTAGCTCAGTGGTAGAGCTCTGGTTTTGTAAACCAGTGGTCGTCGGTTCGAATCCGACCGTTGGCTTTTCCAATTTCTTTAATTACGATGAGCAAAAAAGTAAAGACAATTAATAAAAGTCATCTGATAGCCGTTTTAATGATACTTATCCCGGCTCTTGTTCCGCCCGGCCTGGTCATTGCCGCCGAGCAACGATTATCTTCGGCGCAGGATTCCTCAAACAAATATTTCAAGATTCAGGTAGTGGACCGGCAGACCGGCAGGGGCGTGCCTTTAGTCGAATTACGGACGACCAATAACACGCGGTATTTTACGGACAGCAACGGAATCGTGGCGTATCACGAGCCGGGCCTGATGGACGCAGAGGTCTTTTTTTTCGTCGAAAGTCACGGCTATGAATTCCCAAAAGACGGATTCGGCATGAACGGAACAAGGCTGAAGACCTCGCCCGGAGGCAGTGCTGTTATCAAAATAGATCGGCACAATATTGCCGAGCGGCTCTATCGCGTCACGGGCCAGGGAATCTACCGTGACAGTATTCTTACCGGCAGTCCGGTTCCGCTTAAAAACCCGGTCCTCAACGGGCAGGTCATGGGACAGGATTCGGTGTACAACTGCATCTATCACGGCCGGCTGTTCTGGATGTGGGGCGATACGGGAAGGCCCTCGTATCCCCTCGGGCACTTTGCAATGGCCGGCGCGGTTTCGGATCTGCCCGGGCAGGGGGGGCTCGATCCTTCTCTCGGCGTCGATCTCGAATACTACGTTGCTGCGGACGGATTCAGCAGGCCGGTTTGTCGCTTGAAAGAGAAGGGCCTAGTCTGGCTCGATGGATTGCTGACTGTCAGGGACAACCAGGGCCGGCAGCGGATGGTCGCAAAACTGGCCCGGCTGAAAAATCTCGGCGAGGTGCTGGAGCGTGGGCTTGTTGTTTTCAACGATGCGACCGAGTCATTCGAACCGCTTGTTCGCTCGGGGCCCGATTTCCTGCCGCATAGTGATTCGGGACATGCCTTCGCGGTGGAAGTGGATGGGAAGAAATACTACTATTTCGCCACACAATTTCCTCTGTCGGTTCGCATGCGCGTCAAGGCCGAGTGGGACCACGTACTCGACCCGAACCGTTACGAAGTCTTGACGTCTCCAAAACCGCCGGAGCCCTGCCACTGGATCCGTGTCGGCGAGCTGATTGGCGATGATGCCGCCCAAATGCCTTCGCTAATCGAAGCTCTGAAGCAAGAGAAGAAAGACACACATCTCTACGATGTAACCTCGGGCAAAAAAATCACACATCACGGCGGCAGCGTCTATTTCAACGACTACCGGCAACGATGGATCGCGATTTTCGTGCAGCAGTTCGGCGAAAGCTCATTTCTGGGCGATCTCTGGTACGCCGAGGCCGATACGCCCGTCGGGCCGTGGGCGTATGCCGGAAAGATTGCTACGCACAATAAATATTCCTTCTACAATCCGAAGCAGCATCCATTTTTCGATAAAGAAGGCGGCCGCGAGATTTTCTTCGAGGGCACATACACGTTCACATTCTCCGGCTCACTGGAAAACGCCACGCCGCGCTACGATTACAATCAGATTATGTACCGCCTGAACCTCGACGATCCACGTCTGGCTCTGCCGGTTGCGGTATATCAAGTACGGGATGAACTCGTAGGGTCGGCAAATTCCGTTTTGCCCACGCGGAACTATCTGCTTCGCGACGGCGTGGAGAAGGCGGAACTGTGGGATTCTGTCGAATCGATACCGTTCTATGCCGTCGAGCCGAAAAGAGCTCACAACGATCTTGTCCCCATCTACGCTGAAAAAGGACGGGGAATCAAACTGACTATGGAGCGCCCTAATCCATCTGCCGAACCGCTTTTTTATGCTTTGCCGTCGAGCGAACAGCAGAGCAAAAATTCAAGTATCGCACCGCTTTATGAATATCGTAATGCCGAGACAGAGCGGCGAATTTACAGCACTAAACCGACCCTGCAGGAAAAAGGCTGGACCCGAACGGAAAATCCTCTGTGCCGGGTCTGGAAAGCGCCGCCGGGCTCGCTGCTTCTCGACAGGAACGTAAAACCTGCCGCAGGCCCGTAGGGTGGCAACGCACACCGCAACATGATTGGTGGGCAGTGCCCACCCTACCGCCCGACACCCGCAGTTCGTCATAGACTGTCATTCCTGTGGAAGCAGGAATCCAGAATCGAAACAGTTGATTCCGCGTTCCTACTTTACCAGCTCCGCGACTTCCTCGTCGCTGAGCACCTCGTCATAGATACGAATATCATCAATCAGACCTAACTAATACGATTTCTGATTAGCAACTGCGCTTGCTTGGGTCATCTCCACCGTCAGGTGTCCCCAAGGGAGAGCGAAGCGCAACGGAGTCAAGAGATCTGGTTACTGTACATGGATTGGTTTCGTATACCAGATTTCTCCGCTTGAAGGCCACTTCGTGGCCCCCTCCGGTCGAGATGACAAAAGTGCACAATTTAATCGTATTTGGTATTAGATGTAGTGCTCATTCTCGATTGAATATAACATTCGAAAACAGCGTGCAAGTTTAAAATAGGTAATTTATGAAAGCTTTTCTACAGAGCATACCGGACCCCTCTAATTCCCCTCGATGTAGGCAGCTATAGACTATAAAAGTCAAACGTTCAAAATATCGAGCAGTTCGAACTGTTTATCGAGTACTATCCGGCTATCAAATCCAAGCCATCGGTCCAATACGGTTGCATAGACGCGGCGGAAGTCAGTGTGGAACTTCATGGCACCGTTATCCAAATCGGTAAGGCTGGGATGTGACCCGATTAGACCACTCTTTAGTTTGCCGCCGGCCAAAAAGACGGGGGCAGCCGCACCATGACCGGTGCCGTGTCGGCCATTTTCCTTCACTGTCCTGCCAAATTCAGAGAAGGTCATCAGCAGAACACGATTCAATGCCTTGTCTCGCTTTAGATCATTTATAAACGCTGCTATTGATTCGGATAAATGGTGCAGTAGAGAGCAGTGGTTGCCCAGTTGATTTGCGTGGTTGTCAAAGCCGCCGATTCCGCCGCCGCCGAGTTCGGTGAAGAATATCCTGATGCCGACGTCGGCCCGGATTAGCCTGGCAACCGTATGCAAAGTCTCGGCGAGCCGGAACGCCGGGTATTCGGCCTTGTTGGCGGATGCCCCGGCCACCGCCTCGATTCGTCGGCTGTTGGCACGGGCAATCGCCGTGCAGTCCCGCAGGTGGTTGAGAAGTGGATTGTCCCTGTCGGCACGAGAAAGCTCGACCGCCTGCCTCGGCTGCGATTCGCCCGGCGCCGGATCGATAGTCAGATCATCCGGCGACTGGATAGAAGGGATAATCACGTGTTCGGCCCTCAGGCCGAAAGGCTGAACGATCGGCCCTACGAACACGGCGGGCGTGTCCTTCTGGTTTGTGTGCCAGACGCTGTCTGCGGCCTGGCCCAGCCAGCCCGTCTGGCAATTGGGATCATCCGGCTTGGCGGTATGCCAGTGGCGCATCGCGACGTCGTGAGAGCGGTCCGAATTGGGATAGCCCACGCCGTGGAGGATGCTCAGATGTCCCTCCTTGTACAGACGCGAGAAGGCTTCCATTCGCGGATGGAAGCCCAGATACGAGTTGATCTTGTGCACGTCTTTGGGCTGTAAGCGCAGCGTAGGGCGGTTTCGGGCGTATTCGTCGTCGGCGTACGGAACCACGGTGTTGAGACCATCGTTGCCGCCGGATAGTTGAACGACCACGAGAACTGTGTCGCGTTCATTTCGCCGAGCGGCGCCGGTGCTCGCAGCACGAAGAAGTATATTCGGCGCCGGCGATGCGAGCGACAGCATCGTTGACGCTCCCAGAGCGGCCTTCAAGAAATCGCGTCGTGTATAGGACATTGTATTATCTCCCAATTTAAGCCAGGTGGAATTCAGGAAACGTGACGATTGCCTGCGCAAGATAACGTGCTCGTCCCCCCAGGTCATCATCCTGTCGGCGGGCCGTCTTCGGCAGCGCATCGTAAACGTCGGGGTCTATACTGCCTTGCAGAAAGAGATCGAGCAGAAACCGCCGGGCGTCTTCGGGCGTCGCGCACCCGTGCCTTTGGGCTACGGCCCAGGGATTGAGCTTGTTGCCGTACGGGCCCGAGCCTCGCAGCAATGCCGAGGCAAGGTTCTGGCGAGCGACTATCGCCGTGCTGTTGATCCAGTGCTGTCCGCCGGCCCAGCCTTTTACGGTCGGCGGGTTGTAAAGATTTTGGCCGAGATTAGCCAGGTCGTTTGCGAGCTGCGTGGTGGAGACCGTCTCTTCCAGAGCCTCGACTATACCAATCGCAAACTCCGCCGGGCTTTTGATTCGCCTGCGATATGCCGCCGCGGAGAAGAACAGATTGGATCGCAGCATCGTTTCGACAAGTTTCTGCACGTCGTAATCGGTCCCGAAAGACTCGGCCAGCGGGGAAATTAGGGCCTCGCCGGGCTGCCCGGTCTCACTGATCAGCCAGCGGTACAACTTGCGGACGAGCCGGCGAGACGTGGCCGGCTGTTCGAGTATGATTCGCGTCACGTCGTCGCGAGCGAAGTTCCCTTTCCGGCCGAGGATCTGTTTTTCATTCTCATCGTGCTCGCGAGAAATATAGCGCAGCTTGTTCCTGAGTACGAACCAGCCTGTGAAAGCCCTGGACGCATCCCGGATATCATCTTCCGTGCAGTGGTCCGGGCCCAGTGTGAAAGTCTCCATGAGCGCCCGGGCAAGGTTCTCGTTCGGCTGTGCTTTGCGACTGGCCTCGGCGCCCAGCCAGATGAGCACGGCGAGGTCTTGTGAGATGCCTTCCAGAAGAACCTGGAACGAGCCCAGAGCCTGACTGCGCAGAAGCCGGACGTGCTGCTGCATCAATCGGGCATTCTTGACCTTCTCGGCGTTGGTTGCGAAATGGCTGTGCCAGAACAGCGTCATCTTCTCCTGCAGCGGGTGCGGGGTTTGAATCATCCGCCGCAGCCACCATGCCCGCAACTGGTCCACCGAACCTGTGGCCGCTTCATATTCGTCGTATGTGCGGTTGAATCCTGCTATATCGCCCTGAGGCTGGAGCAGCATGTCTATGGTCCGTTGCGGCCCGTCGGCGAGCGCCTGCTGCAATTGGTCCCAATTGGCACCGAAAGCCGCGCGTCGGTAAAGATGTCCCGCTCGCGCAAGATTCCACGGGCGATCGGCGTCAGGTTCGTATGCCGCCCAGGCCCAGCGGGGGTCCGGCGGTTTCTCAGTTTGCCCAGCCATGAGTCGTTCCTTTCGCTATTCACACCCGCAGATAAACGTTAGCACAAACAGAAGTTTACTGCAAGTTCAGCTTTATTTCCAGTCGCCCCCGGGTTAAGCCCTCGTGTGTGCCAAGGCTCAACTTTGCGCGGTCAACTAACCTCACCACGGTTATGAGCATATCGATACCTGCTTCAGCTTCTTCCTGTGTTCTGCCCTTTTTGACCATGTCGCCACGTACCAGCGTATCCCGGTTTGCTTTTAGTATCGATGTTAGCTGGGCTGTTTCGATTTCTACAAGGCTGTTGCTTTCGGCAAGTGGTTTGACCTTGTGCTCCATTTCCTGGTTCAGGGAATCGATAAGGTCTCGGGCTAAACCATCGGTAGAGCTTAGAATTAAGTATTCGCCCGGCATAGCCAATGCAGGGCGGATGTTGAATCGCAGTTCCAGATTATTTTTTTCATCGATCCCGGAGGTTGAAAAGTAAGCCATAGAGTATTTTGTCCCTGCGTGGACAGAACGGTCTATAATCAGCCCCTGCAATGCCTGCTGGCCACGAGTGAAGTTTATGAGGCCCAGGGCTTTCTGCCAGGCTTCTTCCGCTACTTCATTGAACTGCTCCGGGTGGTGAAGCCGCAGGATTACGGCAAAGGCCGGGAGCTTAATCTGCGTTGTACCGATTGCGGGATCGTACTGCTGCTCGGCCATCACAAGGCGGATTTCAGGTTCGGTTTCCGCCAGAACCTCTTCGGTCAGGTCACGCCCGCTGAAGAATATACCCATCATGTTCTCGAAGAAAATCAACCCGGATGTACGCTCGGGGAAAAGGTCATCCTTGGCAGCGTAGAATTGATGAAGGTCACGATATAGACTTAACGCAGCAATTTGACGCGGTACCGTCAGGTTTGGAAGGGCACCTTCATCCGGCTTTTTCGGTAAGGCAAAGGCGGCGGGGCTCGTCTGAGCTGCCGTCTTGCCGTCAACGGATGCCCGAAAGATCAGCGTGCTATCCTCGATGTGTAGTCCCAGCGCAAGCCAATTCGAATTGCGTGCTGCTTCAAAAATTCCTGCGAAAGCCAGTGCCGCCAGGGGATTTTCATGCTGTTGCTCGAAGAGTTGAGCGACTTGTGGAAGACCAATCAGGGGCTTGAGATTTACAAAGGCATTGGCGATTGCATCGGGCCCGACAGTTCTTTTCGCCGCCTGGTAGGTGGCGTTTGCCGCTAAGCTCTCATTTTTCGCTTGTGAGCGGCGTTGCAGGACAGCTTTGAGCCCTTCCGGACGGTTGGATAAGACCAGCCGCTTGCCGATAATCGTGTGTGCTTCTTTTCCATCGAACGTCCATGCCGTAACACCATCATACTCTTTGGATGCTACTATATTATATTTGCCCTTTTTTTCGGCCTCGGATCGAGCGATGTTGAAAAAAAACTCGTGAAACCGTTCCAGCATCTGATCATCCTCAGCGTCGATAATCAGCAACACCGTATCTTCGGGACACACCGCAAGTGTAATCCCGGCTCCCGTTAGTTTCCCCAGCCCCGTTCGCCAGTCTGTGCCTAACGTGGTTTCAATAAAGCTGATTATATTGAGGAATTCATTGAACTGAGGTTTCGATGCCTGTTGCTTGTAGAGTGGCAATGCCGTTATAGCCGCGGTCGCTTTGTCGTTTGTGAATGCTTCGATTAGTTCTTTCGGCCTGGACACTTCCAGCACAATCAAGGCGTCTTGCGGAATCCATTGGATTGCCGGGGGTAAAGTTTGCCCCGCTGCTGTGGTGAGCGACATAAATGCGGCCAATATTAAGGCCGGTACGAGAGCGAGATTCCGTGACATGCTATACCTCCAGGGCTTGTAATAATTATTTGTATTTCATATTAATATAAGGGATTATACCGGCTAAATGTTACCATTTTGTTACGGTTTCACTTTTTTTTTTATTTTTTCTTGCCTTAAAAATCGCTCTGAAAGGCTGGTTTAGAGAAAATCACCCTGTTTAATGTATTTAATCAAGCGTAGCAAAACCGGATGTCTTAATTTCCGAATATTCTTAAAGAACATGAAACAAAAGCACTTTAATATACCAAAAAGACATGTGGAAGCTCAAAAAAATAAATTGAGTATTTCCAACGGGACTCTTGCTTCGAGGCGATGAGTTGTGGTATCGCTACGTGCCTTAATCGGGCAATTGGCACGTCGGGACTCTCACCCGCCGGATGGCGGCCTTGTCGGCTGCTCCGCTGTCCATAGTTTTACCTTTTGCACTCTTTTTTGGCTCAAAAATAGTATCTCACCCGCAACTCTGCCCTGTAATCATTTTGTTTTTCTCCGAACTCGGTATATGAGTCCCCCACAAGAAAGGTCGTTCTCAGTCGAAGTTCCAGATTTTTGATGCCGGTGTACAATAACTCGGGGCCAATGGAAAAGCTTTCGTCATCAACATTAAATATCCCCGTTAGCGAAGGTGTAAAATATAGTATATCAAACGGCTCTTTCTGACTGGCGCGTAGATAGAGATAGTCTCTCATGGGATTTCTTCTGTTGTAGCTTCCTTCAGCTAAGTTTGATGCTCTTGTTAAAAGAGAATCATCACCTGAAGCAAGATACGTATCATAACCCTGGTCTATGAACGAGAAGTAGTCTGTCATTTCGCTCTCAGCAAATCCTGTTGCATCATGAAAAAACTCAAAGATATAGGTGGTATCTGATTCGGTCAGATATCGGAGGCCAAGCAGATAGCTTGTCGCATCATATTCATTATTAAAGACTGTTCCATCACTGTTGATATATCTCTTTTCGTAATCATTAATAAACGCGAGCTCTCCATGAATCTCAAAATTTGAGGTGATGTTCCTGGAAAAATCCATACCGTACCGGCTTGTTTTGCTTCCACCTGTAAGAAAGAGCAAGTCAATATCTGTGTCATAAAGCAGAAAATACGTCTTCCCTGCGAAATTCAAGTGGTTAATCTTTCCGAAATCATCGTTTATATGGTCATAAACGGGCATCAAAACCGGTGTGAAAGAAAACGTTTTCAATGGACCGTCAAAACTCTTAATGTAATCCGCGGATGCCACTATAAAGCCTTCACGGGCCAGCTCGGGGTCATAGGGATCTTTAGGTCTGTCCAAAAATGCTACAGGATTCCATGCATATCCTGTGCCCCATTTTAACGTTTTTTTACCTATATTGAAATTGAACGTCGACGATGGTCTTGATGACATATAGCCTTCATAAAGTGTCGTTTCTTCTGACCATCCGAGATAGGATTTTCTTAAGTCAGTGTTGACTATTGCACGAAATTCTGTGGTTCCCTTCTTATAGCTGCCATCTAACAACACCGAAAAATTATATTCTTCACGGATATTTTCTTTGTCGCGGTCATACAAGTTGAGCTTGTACAATGCAGAGTTCGTATCCAATCCGAAAAGAACGGGATTAAACTCGACATATCCCCCAATATGCAATGGCTTTTTCTCTATTTCTGACAGGTCAAAGGAATACTCTTCCTCGGCTAAAGCCATTCCATAAGAAAGTGTTAACAAAATCGCCCATGCTGCCCATAATCTCATTGTCTCAAGGATTCCAGATTTGGCATAGATGTGAGCGTAAAGACTTCATCTTCGAACGCTCTTTTTTTCATATTTGCGAATATCATTACAGATTTATAGCCTTTATGGAGAGGGCTGTCCGTCTCAATAACCGATGGCCTCACAATTTTACCCCCAAAGTCCTTGGTTTCTTTGAAATAAATTGTTTTTATGAGCATAGAAGCTTCGGTGAGACACTCGACCTTTGTAGGCAAGACTTTGTCTTTGTCTACCCACATTTTCAATTTGTCGTATGCTACAGTTTTTGTTTTTGCCTTAAGGTGCAAAATATACTTGTCGCCCAACTCTTCCATTTGCTCGACAAAATATTCCGCTGCATAATCAAGGCGCAATATGTCGGAATTATTAAATACTCCTCCTACCACTGACTGAAGGCTTGTTATGCGAATGGGTTTGCCTACATTAGGGATGTAAAGCCACATATTCTCGTCAAGCCTCAAGGTGCTCCTGCCTTTTTCGCTTGCAGGTGAGAGAAATAATGCTGCAACTTTATCCCTTCCCTTCTTGATGGTAAAAAGCACATACTCCCTTTTTTTGCCGTTAGGCTCGATGTTTATCAGTTTTCGATACGACTCATAGGACTCCGGGTTGAGATTCCTATCCAGCTTTAGTAGAATCTGATCGCCGGGACTCAAAACTGTCTTTACGGCATCATGAACAATTCCCTGGAGTTTGAGATAATCCGTACCATTACTCCTCATGGCCCCAATCATTTTGTCACCAAAGGTTTCAGCAATTATTAGAGTCACGCCTTTGTTGGCAAGGAAATCCGCCGTTTGCTGCCCTGCTCCGCGTTGTGCATCTTTGTAAGGATTGTTAATAACCTCTATTAGTTCGCCCGTACTGTTGAATATAAGATAGTATGGGCATTTGCCTGCCTTGTTGCTTATAGAGGATGTAGCGTCTTTGCTGTTTGATGCGACAGCAATTTTCGCCTCTTCCTTCTGAGCAGCGTAAGCCATGACCGGTACCAGAGACAGAACGACCAAAGTTGAGAAAAGTTTCTTCTTCATTTCGAATTACCTCCTATACATGTCTCAGCGCGTCAATCGGATTCATCCTTGATGCTTTATAGGCCGGCTGAAGACTTGCAATTACTGAAATGGTTATTACTATTATTGAAATCACGAGAACATCTTGTACATTTATGCTTGGAGAAAGCAAAAGGCCTTTTTGCCTGCCAAAACTAAAAGTGAGTTTGGCAACGTTAAGTACAGAGATAACTGCAATCCCCAGAATATCTCCCACTACTGCACCAAAGAAACCCAGGGAGAAACCCTCTATCAGAAACATTGCCACTATTTTCCCAGGCAGTGTACCTATGGCGGCAATAGTACCGATTTCTCTTATCCTTTCATACACTGCCATAACCATAACATTCATTATGCTTATAAGTACTATGGCTATAAGCATCAGCTTTACGAAGAAAGTCATAACATCTATCATCCTCGCGATATTGTAGAATGGAGAGAGCTTTTCCCACGTGTGAACCTCAAATGCCGGGGCGCCTTGCTTGTTTAGCTCGTTCGAGAGTTTATCCTTGAGTCTATCAAACACCGCGTGGAGTTCGTCAAAATCCCTCAGCCTTATGGCAATTTCGCTTATCTCCATTGTATCCATTCTCAGGATTTCAGCAGCGTCATCTATGTGGATATATCCATCTCTGCCCCCGGGACCTGTAGCGCTTTCAAGTATTCCCCCGACCTGAAATTGTTTCCCGTTAACAGAGCCGTCCCTATTAGTTGCAATGACAACAACTGTGTCGCCAACCTTGACCTTCATTCCTTTTGCGAGGAGTTCAGGCACAAGGATTTCCCCTGTTCGTATGGTTTTGTCTCCTTCTTTTACCCTTGAGAGAAGCAGTGGAACAGTCTTGACTTCATCTTCAGGATTAACGCCGTTGAGTCTCACGTTGGTTGTTTCAACAAAGTTACTGAACATGCCACCGAACTTTATTCTCTTTGAATATGCCTCTATATCAGGAATCTCATTTATTGCCTTCTCGACTTTTTCGAAGGCCTTCGGGCCCAGGTTCAATGTAAGGGGCAGGCTATCTATGGACGACACATAACCCTTTTTGTGTATCTGGATATGCCCGACAAAGGAGTCTGTTATCTGCCCAATCATCATGTTCTTGAATGATCCTGATACTGAGATAAACACCAGCACAGATACTACCCCAATGGTGACTAATGAAGCTGTAAGAAGTGTCCTTCTTTTGTATCTCAGTAGGTTTCTTATTGCGATCTTGAATAAGTCAAACATTGTCCCTAAACCTCTCTGCCGGCCAGTTCTCCATCTTCCAGCGTATATATAATTTCAGCTTCTCCGACGATTTTCTGATCATGAGTTGAAAAGATAAAAGTAGTGCCGAGATCATTCTTCATCTTTTTCATAATATCGATAACCATATATGCTGTTTTGTGATCGAGATTGGCTGTCGGTTCATCTGCTAAAACAAGCTTCGGATTTGTAACTAAGGCCCTCGCTACAGCTACCCTCTGTTTCTGACCACCTGATATCTGGTCCGGATATTTGTCTTTCTGTTCGGCCATTCCCACTGCATCAAGGAGCGCGAGAATACGCTGCTTCCTTTCACTGGAAGGGGTATTCTGTACCATGACGAGCGGATAACCCACATTTTCATACACCGTGAGCACAGGAACGAGATTGAAATCCTGGAATATGAAGCCGATCTTCTTGCCTCGAAAAGCTGCCGCCATGCGTGTATTAAGGCTTGAGATGTCTGTGTCATCTACGCGCAAGATACCTGAAGTTGGCTTATCCAGACACCCAATAAGGTTCAAGAGTGTGGTCTTTCCGCTACCGGAAGGACCAACGAAAGAAACAAAAGAGGCTGGTTCAATCTCGAAATTCAAACCCTTTAGCGCCTCGACCTTTGTCTCGCCCTTTAGGTATGTTTTGGATAAATCGTGTGCTGTTATCAAGCTCATAGACTTATTCCTTCAGGAATCTTGGTGTACGATAAAACAGTTTGAGAGCAAAACTTATTTAGCCCTTTATATTTGGAGATGCCTTTCTATCATCAGAACGACAACGAATCGTTCTGGATCGCCATTCATCACTTCACATTATACCTATCCTCCCAGCTCAGAACAAACACATTCGGCGAAAACCCTGTTCACATCGCCATATCGCAAATACTTTGCCCTTCTACTAATAAAAGCACTTTAATATACCAAAAAGACACGCGAAAGTTCATAAAAATAAATCGAGTATTTCCAACGGGACTCTTGCTTCGAGGCGATGAGCTGTGGATGTATTATGGTGCGGCGGACAGTTGCACTTCTCTGGCCACGGCAAAACTTGACGAAGTTTTAGCCTCACTGGTTGATTGACAGCTCAGGCATGTCTCCATTCAGGGTTAAATAGATGGTTGCCGACTTCGTGTATTGAAGTTCTTTTTCTTCTGTTTCTCTCACCCGCCGGATGGCGGCCTTGTCGGCTGCTCCGCTGCCCCTATTTTTCTTGCTCCCCTGAAGGATGTTAGTGACACCTAAATCAAAAGCCTGACCCCTTTCCTCCCCTAACAGTATCCCTGATTGCCTCTGAGGCGTCACAAGAGAGGGGAGCCAAACTCCGCTTTTACTTCCTCCCACCAATCTGACAAGCGTTCTGAAGAAGGAGGTTGCCTTGAATATATGCGATCAGACAAGCCGAAAAACGGCTTGCGAGCAATCTCGCACCACTCATTAGATCCGACAGTTCCATCACCTTCTAGATTTGCCTTGATAATCTCAAGGTCACTGCGGTCAGCTGCGAATATCGACTTCTCCGCCCAAGCAGCAAGGAAAGCGTTCACTTGGTCAATCGTCCACGACCTAGCTTCGTCAACAGCCTCCTGAAGTCCTCCAACGAGAACGTGTTTCTTAGACAGTGGGACTATTGTTATTTGTCCTCCTTGCCTTATGCCGTTCGTCTGGCAGACGGGATTGTCTGTCAGCACAATGTTGCATTCCCTCTGTAACACTTTCATCGACCATCGAAAGTTGGACCTTGTCAGTATGTCTTTAATCTCAATAAACCAATTCAACCGAATAGTGTTCATAATCAAGGGCAGAAGACTGCCCAAGAAAGCATCTTCCTCGCGAGCGATCCGATGCGACAAACATGCTATTGCCCTTGTCCGACACAGCATAGCAGCAACCCAGTCAACCAAGGCAGCCTCGCCCTCCCCGGAAAGCTGAGCCGGTTGATTCTGACCGACTATGGACGGATAGTAGTGAGCGAATGCCTGCTCAACGCCCTGCAAAATCTCAGCATCAAAGTCCAAAAGGAAGTCCCGATAAAAGTTGTCTATCCAGAGAATCTGACGTGGGTACTTACGACGAGTAGCGATTGTAAGCATTGGCTTATGGAATTCAATAAGTCTCCCATCATCGGACGCAAAGCGTCTAATCATCATTTGTGGTACTATGTGCTGACGTCTGCCCGCTGGCATGATGGTCTCTTCACCAATAGTGTAAAATTGTTCCGTCCACTTAATTCCAGCCGATGTCTGCGCCCCAAAGCTACGCAGTAATTCAGCCCACCCGCTGTCCTATATCAAAATCTGTCATTATCAAGCACAACTCATCTAAACATTTACTGTAGCTCTTTAAGTCTTTGCACGTATCCTGGAAAAAGTACCATAATTTCCCCTGACGGTAGTTGTTAGCCATTCTGCTTCTTCCACTCTTCAAATTTTTCTAAGATATAGAAAGAAAATGCCCATAGTATGTGCATACAGACTCTGGCTGCACTCTGTTCTGAAATGCCCGGATGAGATCCCTCCTCGCTGAAATATCCGTACACACCGTCTACGAGTTTCTGCTTTTCTCCCGTGTCAAAGAAACCGCATTGCTGTAAATACTCTCTAATCTTTACAGGTTTGCTTAAATTAGGAGATTCTTTGTTACATTCTGCAATTGTCTTAGCGACGTCTTCCAGTAACTGCTCTACGAAATTCCTCGCATGGCCTATAGAAGAATCCCACTTTTCTTGTTTAAATAAGTCAATATTTTCTGATAAGTGATGGCTCAGAGTATTTATATCAAGATATTCAGAGTTCCTCTTGATAAGTATCTCTAAAGAAGTACGGGTATCTTCAGCGACTGGTACATCTTCAGCCATTGATTTACCATTTACGACGAATCCGTCTTTCATAAGAGCTTCTTTCAGCCAGATTCGATCATCACGTTGCAAGCGTTGTAAAGCTTCGAATACGATTTCTCGTAGGAGTTTGGTGTTTTCCACCTCTTCCAATCCTCTGAAAAGGTTCAACAATATCCTTCTCTTTGAATCACCAACAATTAGTTCCTCAGGTACATTCAATTCATATAGAAACTGATCGATCCGTGTATTGGTCCATCTTTCCAAACAAGATATTGCTATACTAAGTGTTTTTCTGCTCAACGTTGCCATCGTATTTCCAAAATAATTAAGTATCCGACTGCACACTGTTGAATATCAAGTTTTATGTTTAATAGGTACATTCACGTATTTATGTTATCTTATTAAGTTCTTTTACTTTTGTTTATTTACAGCTTCAGCCTCCTTTTTCTTCTTTTCACGACCTTCTGCTCATGAACGAAGCCTAATGTAGTACACGTCTTCATTATTCTCTTTTACAATGATATTTCATTATCTTCATAACATTTGTAAATTTTCCTATTTTTCTGAAAGCTTCAATGTCTGTTTGGAATAATTGCTCTTTCGTTGTCTAAAGTTAGATTTGAAAAGATACCGTCACCGTGAAGAGCAAAACTCACCCACATAGACTTAACTGGCACTTCATTCTTTTTATCAAATGCAAAGGTTCGTAAAAGTTCTCCATTTATAAGAAAATCTATGTTTACATTTTCAATAAGCAATATCTGATTTTCAATATAATCATACCGGATCAGCGGTATGTGAATGTCAATTTGGTCATAGTCAATAAGCTCTGGTAACAATTTCCCAAGAGGATTGTCTCCCGAATGAACGGCTACACGTGCGTAAAATAATGCTTTGCCCTCTCCCGCATCTTTGAATTGATACTCTTCGGAAGCAAAGAAGGTGATCTTCTTACGTTCTTCTGGTGATTGTGATTTCTGTAAAACAATATAATACTCCTGATTGACTGGCGAGAGAATTCTTGTAGGATATGGCTTATTATCTTGGGGCCATTTACCTGAAAAAACAATTTCAAGCTTTGCTTGAAAGTCCCTAATAGTTCCTTTCTCTAACTCAAGTTTTTTCTCCAGAAGATCGATTTTATGAGTTTTCCTGTGGCCTTCAATAATCAAAAAAATGCGTATGCCAACATTAATAAAAAGAATTGCCCAAAAAACATATCTTATCTTGCCTTCTCGTGGCACAAACGCTAGTCCCAAAAGCGTCAAGATAAAGAGAATATCTAAAACATATCTCACTATATTAGGCATTCTTAGAGCACCTTAATAAATTCTATCGATATTAAGACTATGGACAGTCACCCATTTGATCTACGCCACACATCCTTATCAAAATACTCACCCGCAAAAGCCTGCCTTCCACGAAATAATCAATATCTCATATCTGCTGTCTTCCGCCGGAATCAATTGAAAAGCTCGCTCAAGGTTTTTATTTCATATAATATCCATTGTTACGGTCCAAAACAAACAAATTCTGCTTTTCTACTTCTTACAGCGTATCTCACGGGGTTCACCCCATTAGATAATCTTTTACGCGGCCCTTAATATATCTTTTGCCCCAAGCAGTCTTCAAATACTTCTCTCTTCTTGTCGCATCATGTTGACTGATACAGCCCTCCCAATAAATGAGTTTCATGGGCCGCCGATCCTTCGTTGACGCAATTCGACCGCTATTATGCTCTTCCAAACGCCTCTGGATGTTCTTCGTATACCCGACGTAGAAATTGCCATCCTTTTGAGACATAAGGACATATACGTAATGGTAGTTTGCCATTTTATATCTATTGTTTACATCGTTTTAACGGGGTTCACCCCGTGAGATAACTTAAGCCATCTTTACTGATGGCGTATCTCACGGGGTAAATGTTACTGACAAAATCGAAAAATTGTGAAAAAAGTGAAAAAAGACAAAAAGCAAGGAAAGAGTAAAAAGGTAAAAGGAAAAACTGCCGGAAATCCCTTTCCGCTATACGCAATACGGACGCCGTGTAATGGACATTTTTCCGGAAAAAGCCCGCCTTTTCGCCGGCCGGGTCGTATAATAGGTAACGAATTCGTATATCGTATATCGTATGTAGTATGTCGTGATTTGAATGAAAAATAGTAAATCGCAAATAGAAAATAGTAAATCCGGAGCTTCTCCGGCAGGGCTTAAGTTGAAAAAGCAAAACCAAAGCCGGCCTTCGGCCGGAAATCCTAAACTCGAAGTTCTAAATCCTAAATGAGTTGAAATGGTGTAAAATGACAGAGCCCGAAGCAGGTCTTATAGAGATTATTCGTAATACAATCTTTCAAAACGTTGTTTTTTATGCTCGATTTTTGTTTTGGCCACTCGTAACCTTTGTATTTGCAAGATTTTACGAAGCTTTTCTATTAGACGAACTTTTTGGTTGCGGCCAAGGGCGAAGCCCGAGGCTGCGCCAGGTTAATTCGTGGTTAATTTGAACTAAAAATGCAAAAAAAAGCCAAAAATAAGAGCAAATCCGGTGTTTTTTCGTGGTTAATTTGAAAAAACAAAGCCAATTTGCGGTAGGGTGAAAATGGCGCAAAGTGTTATATGAAAGGGGATTATGAAGAATTTCACGCTTTTGGTCGGCGAAAAAACAAAGCCAAACAAAGCCAATTTGGCTAACCCTAAAGGGGTAGAACAGAGGCCAGTCGATGATGGACGCTCGTCTATCGTTCCTCATTCCTCGGCCTTTCAGCCCCATTCATGGGGTGCCTGCCCATAAACCGGTTCAAGAGGCAGATTGATCGATTTGTAGCATGATTTTTTTGAGAGAAAGAAGAAATGAAAAAAAATTTATTAATTTAGGTTTTTTTGTTGACGGAGGTATAGCGGATATGGTACAAATAGATAAGTTGAGTAAATTAGCTTCTGCTGATTTAGCTTCATGATGTATGAAGCACCCACGGTTCCTGGGCAACTATCTGACATTGTGTTGGATAGGGGAAATAGTTGGAGTAATATAATCCGGCAGGAGACAGAGGAGAGGTGTTAGGTAGAATAGTAGGCTTTGGAACAGATTTCTGCTGCTCGTTGTTCTCAGGGCGGTAATCTCGACTGCCAACTGCTTGGCTCTATGAGTTGAGCATACTTTCTCTTTATACCACTATCTGTTGTTTCCACGTGGTTTGTGGTAAGTCCAATCTTGTCTGATTAAGCAGCTCTAACGATAAAAAGCAGGGAAGGATAGTGCGTAAGACCCTTGTTATAGGGCCTTTACTAAGCTTTCGTTAAAGGCTTCTTAAGGATAAATGGGATGAGAAAATTAATTATTATTTGTGCCCTGGCAGTCCTGTTTCTTGCTGTTAGCAGCAGGACACAGGCAGGAATAACTTATGTGGATGTGGTAGATGCCGGTAGTGGTCAGCCCGATACATATTTCGGTGACTATCGTTGGTGGAACGATGACTGGGGCTGGACACATACGTTTAGCCCGCCAGAGTTTCCGGATGTTACAATAAACTGGGCTACATTAGAGATTCATGCATTTGATGCCGACCTTACTGAGGTCGATCTCGTTGAAGGTGATGGATTATCGTTAGGCCAGCTTGAGGGTGCCCCGGAAGAATCATGGCATACAACAACGTTAACTTTTGACGCTCTTGCCTTAGACGCGCTATTAGACGGGTCTATGGATATTTGGCTGGATATAGGTTCGATACCCGCTGGTTCGTCTGGTCCATACTGGGCAGTAACCTTGGCGTCATCCACACTTACGATAGATTATGACGTGATCCTGCCGGACCCACCAGTTGATCCGCCAGTTGATCCGCCGATTGATCCGCCGGATCCGCCAGTTGATCCACCAATCGATCCGCCAAACGATCCGCCGGTAACGATCCCGGCTCCTGGTGCTATTTTGTTAGGCAGCATTGGTATAGGCCTTGTTGGCTGGCTGCGCAGGCGCAGAACACTTTAAGAAGAAGTATTATAAAATTCAGTTTTGAGAGGGCTGGGCTGTTAGTTCGATACTTACAGCCCATCTAAGCCCTTCTTCTATAGAAACATCCATAGAGTCTTTCTAAACTATCCGAAAGACATGGACTTGTTTTATATGCTGATATTGTCAAGGGTCATGCTTCGTTAGGATAATCGACGAAGGTGAAAACCAGTCATATCGGCCCGCTTGAACTGTAACAACACAGGGGGAACTTTTAATCAATATTGTATATCCTTTTCACCACGCGATTTAAGCAAACCAGATCCCCGGATATAGCTATCCGTCTTCGGGCATATACATATCACCGGGGCCGAGCTTGTCGTACCAGGTGAATTTCATAATGACGGAAGTTACGGCGAGAACGACGATGGATATCCACATCGTCCGATACTGCCCGATGATTAAGCAGATTGGAATTATGTTGAGGGTAAGCTGCCATATGATACCGATTGCCACGTTGAACGCGTCACGCCGGAAGTCTGTGTTGGCCTTGAGGTTCGGGTATTTGTCCAGCAGGCTTTGATAGACGGGCTTCCAAAAACCCCACGGCCGAACGGTGCGATAGAAACTTTCGAGGACTTCGTCTTTTTCCGGGGGCGTCAGCAGGCAGGCGGCGACCGATGCGGCGGCACTGAACAGGACGATAAACGGAAATATCAGCAGCGCCTCCGGCAGCAGAGCCAGGGCCGGAT
>Ga0265594_1000670_pt1 | contig 27894 bp, 19 predicted proteins | sample saktaG_11_FD_190147 | JGI IMG/M metagenome (GOLD analysis project Ga0265594, IMG submission 190147) | Saline water microbial communities from Sakinaw Lake, British Columbia, Canada - sak_2011_5_24_80m | ecosystem: Environmental > Aquatic > Non-marine Saline and Alkaline > Saline ... | reverse complement strand
CCACAGGTTGCACCTGTGGTTATTAACCCCGTTAGATATTTAGTTTAAAACATTGTTTTTATTAATTTATTGGTTATCTAACGGGGTAAAAATTAAACTCTTTCAGAGTTTCAAAAAAGTATAAACTGCAAAATGAAAGATGCCAAAACATTTAGTTTTTTATACTTAGGCATTTTGTAATAAATAATTTAGCCAAGTCCTTTTATTTTTGGCTTGCCGGGTATAAAATCTTTCAAGTAAAAAGGTTCAAAATAAGCAATATCTTCAAAAGTTTTTTTCAGGAATTTATTTTCAGCAAGAGTAATCATATTAACAGCAGAAGCAGATATATCATCAATAAATAATGCATTTTTGTTTGATACCATGGATTTGCATTTGTCAGCACCATTTCCAAAAAAAATCATTTTATGTTTATTAAGAATATCAGAGAATGAATTTTTAGTAATAATTTCAGCTTTTGTTTTTCTTATTTCATTATTATTTATGTCATAAATAGCTGAATACACTTCCATTCTTCTTGCATCAATCATAGGGCAGAAAAATACGGATGCTTCATTAATTGACTCGTAATTAGTTGTTATTCCATAAGCCATTGCTTTTAGAGTATTTATGGATATTAGGGGTTTATCAAGTGCATAGCATAATCCTTTAGCTGTTGAGACACCTATTCGTAATCCTGTATATGAGCCAGGTCCTTTACTTATAGCTATAGCATCTAAATCATGAAATTCAAATTGTGTTTTTTTAAACACATCTTTTATAAATGTAGTAAGTATTGAGGAATGGGAGTTCTCAGCATAAGTTTCTTTATTTGCTATTACTTGACCTTTTTGACCAATAGCAACAGAGCAAGATTTTGTAGATGTTTCAATATTAAGTATTAAAGCCATTTGAAATAAGTTTTGTTCGTTTTAGGCGTATTATCTTAATTTTTCACAATGCCTTAATTATTTTGTTTGCAATTTCTTTAAATTCCTCAGGCGTTAGTTTTAATTTAGGTCTTTTAAAATCAATATCATAGATACTGTTTATAGGTATAAGGTGTATATGAGCATGAGGAACTTCAAGACCAACTACTGCAACGCCTACTCTTTCACATTCAATAACTTTGTCAATTGCCTTGGCTATATTTTTTACAAATAAAAATAATCCTTTATACAAATTGTCATCAATATCAAAGATATAATCAATTTCTTTTTTAGGGACTACCAAAGTATGTCCTTTTGCTAAAGGATTTATATCTAAGAAAGCCAGATAATTTTCATCTTCAGCGATTTTATAAGATGGTATTTCACCTTTAATTATTTTAGAAAATATACTTGTCATAATTTTAATTATATAGGATCTTCGGTGTTTTTTATGGATAAAGAAATATGTTAGGTTTATATGTATATAAAGGTATAAGGGTATAACTTATTTTTTTATATCCCCTATTTCCTTTATATACTTATTTCCTTATAACATTTTTTCCACACATTTTACCGAAGAACCATTATACATTTATATCAATAATTTCGAAAGGTATTATTCCTACAGGAACTTTTATTTCTACTTTATCACCGACAGATTTACCAAGTAGTCCTTTAGCAACAGGTGAATTTATAGATATTTTTCCGGATTTAATATTTACTTCATTTTCATGTACAAGAGTATAAGACATTACTGTGTTAGTATTAATATTTTTTATTTTAACAGTTGAGAACAGCAAAACTTTTGAATTATCTATTTTTGATTTATCTATAATTCTTGCATTATTACATATTTCCTGTAGTTTTCTAATTTTTATTTCAAGTAATCCCTGATCTTCTTTGGCGACAGAATATTCTGCGTTTTCAGACAGATCTCCTTTATCTCTTGCTTCAGCAATTTGATGTGAAATGAATGGTCTTTCTACTGTTTTAAGATAATGTAATTCTTCTTTTAGTTTTTTTAGACCTTCTTCTGTATAATATTTTACTTTAGACATATTATTCAAGATTAAAATATGATTGTTTATAATGATAAAAAGGAAAAAAAGATTCTTTTAAGGAATCTTCTTTAAAAATGAAAGATGTTAAATGATTTTGATTTATATGCTTACTTTTACTCCAATACTATGAGTACCATCAAATGGATTAGTAGCACGATAGGAATAATCTAAAGAAAAGATAGTACCTTTTTCTTTATTAAGAGGTATGTCAACAGAGAATCCTGCACTTGGTCCTGTAAAGACATTTGTTCGTTCAATTTCATCTAATAAGCCATCTTCATAAGTATAGCCGACTCTAAGATGTAAATAAGATTTAAAGCCATAGTCAAGTCCAAAAGAGAACAAATCTTTTGTGAATGAATTTGATGTAAAATTTCCTGCTGCTGTTAAGGAGTGTATATCAGAAAAATGGAAGTCATAAGCGGCTCCTATATTTATCAGAGAAGGTAATTCAAATTCGGCAGATCTTTGCGAAGCAGTGATATAATTAGCAGTTCCGGGTATCAGATGCCTGAGAGATAGTCCGTCTCCTGTAAATTTCAGACGGGTTCCTACATTTTTCATTGAGACACCAAAATGGATATTTTCTTTTTTACCTGTTACATATTGTATTCCTGCATCAATAGCTACACCCTGTGCGCTATTATCTGAAATTGATTCGGAAATAATTTTAATATTAACTCCTCCGTAAATGCTATTTGAAAAAGCTTTTGCATAAGACAAATTGATATTCATCATATTAGGAGAGAAGTTTCCTATTCCACCTTCAGGCAAATCTTCTGTTGTGATATCAATATCGCCAAAAGACATAGACATTACAGCTAATGCTATTACGCTTGTTTCTCCTATTCTTTGAGAAAGGCCAAAAGTATTTATATTAATACCAGAGCCCTTAAGCCAGTCAGTTCTTGAAAATATTAATTCTGTTTTATGCGTAAAAGCAATTCCTGCGACGTTTGAAAACATTGCTTCTAATCCATGAATACATGAAGTGTTTGCACTTCCCCATCCGGAGCTACGTGCCCAAGGATTTATTAATAATTCAGGTGCGCCGGCTTGTCCAGACCTGTCCTTATTTCCAGCCATGAGGTCTGTAGTAGTTATTAATGTTCCTGTTAAAATTCCTATAGCTAATAAGTATGTATAAATTTTTTTCATATATTTATATTTTTGTATTTAATTCATTTTCAGTTACTTACATTTTTATCAAGACAAAAGTAAAAAGATAAAAGTTTCAAGTTCAAAGCACAAAGCACAAAACCCAAAATTCATATTTATTGTCAACTGTCTTTGGTTATGAATGTTTCATAATTATATTAAAATGCATTCAGGTCTATTGGTCGCAAAGACCCGAACCATTTAATAACTCTTTCGCCAATGCCATCAGCTTTTATATGGATTATATAAACGCCTCCGGCAATAGGTATTCCTGCATAATTTTTCAAATCCCAATCCAAAGAAGTTATTTCTGAATCTTTAGTATATTGTCTTACTAAAATGCCGTTTAATGTGTAAATTGTAACAGTACATTTTACCGGCAAATTTGTTATTCTTACGCGGTTATCTAACTGGCTTGTTTCATAAGTTGAATAAGCATAATATGGATTTGGGACAATATTTATTATGTCAAGAGCATTTTTTGCAGTTTCGTCATCTTTTGTAATAGTTTCCAGGTCATCAGTACTAAATGTGTACATAGGATAGTTGTCATTTTGTGGTGTTGAACTTCCATAAGTTGAGTAGTTGGATTTATAAGGTTTTGATACTCTGATTCTTATTTTAACCTCATTGGATAACCATTCTTCTCCTCTCACAGCCATAGGAATACCAGTCCACATAAAATCTTTATATACATTTCGTATATTAGCAGATCCTCCGGCTAATAATTTGCTATGTATCCATGCACATTCGTCGTAAGCAGGTCCATTAAAATCATCACTATTTTCACTATGTCCAACAATATAAACACAATGTTTACCTCCGAACAAGATTTCTCCCAAATCAGTAGTATAATTAGATGTAGGGTTCCATATCATATCTCTTCCGTTTTCCCCTATCAGCCATGAGTCCTCAGCAAACACAATATTAAGACGTTCACCTGTTTCAACATTAATAGCATAACCGGGGAACCAGCCCATTCCTGTTCCTGTTCCGTCAGGATTACCATATTTATCAACAGATTGTCCTTTTCTCAGTTCAAATTTTTTTACACTTCCTTCACTTAATATATTACTTTCACACATCTCTATTACTGCACTTCTTGACCATTTAGATTTATCAGGAGTGATAACCAAATTAATGCTTGCCAAATTTTCAAGCTTATAGAGTGCTGGTATTAGAGGTGCCATTGCAGGACCATTTTTATATTTAGAGCACATACGATAAGGAGCAAATGTTCCTCCTAATATTTTTTCATAGTTTTCATTAGGATCTAATGCTGTTCCTGCTGCTACACCTGAGAGGTCCCCATCATTATTTTTAGAGTTAGCTTCATCAACAAGTGTTCCTGAACGTATCCAGTTCCATGCACTAGGATTACCATCAGCATCAGCACTACCGCCATCTATATCAGGAACTGCTCCCAGCCATTGTCTTGAGCTATCGGCATATTCACCGGAAGATTCAATTAATCCATTATTTTCAGATAAAGGATCTCCCGGTTTTTTAACCTGATTAATAGTAATAGAGAGACCTAAATCAGGTAACAGTTGTTCATTTGCAACTTCAATAGTTTTGTTAGAGAATATAATATCATAAGTATCATTGTTAACAAGAGTCCATCTTGCAGTATCAATTTTATTATTTTCCACATCAAGCTTTAATGTAAAGTTACCTTTTTTTACATTTAAAGGGTCTATAACTTTGATATTAACAGGTCCTTTCCCATTTTTATAGGTTGGTGTTAAAGTATTCCATGGAGGTCCTGACATTATTTCGTTTAAAGAGTTTTCTGTTAAATCAAGAGTCATTCCTCCATTACCTTGTCCTTCAATGCGTGTAATTTTAGGTCCATCGCCATAAGAAGCTTGTGAGATGGTTCCTTCAGCTTCAGGGCTTGGTATATGAGGGATAACAGTGATTAAAGTAATTGTTCCTCCTATACTATTTTTACGTCCTGCGAGGTAAGGTTTTTTTTGTCCGTATAAGCCACCTAATACACCTGCATCCTGTGAATATTTTTTAAATTCATTATAGCCATAAGCAATTGCAAGATAATAATATTGTTTATGGTTTACTAATCTTTTATCTCCTGTAGCAAATTTATCATCAGTAATTTTAAAAGAATGGACAATTCCCTGATTAGCTCCATTTACTTCTTCTGTAGGAACATTACCTCCCAAATCTTCTGAGTAGTAATAGTTTACTAGTTGTCCTATAGGATTACCATCTTTATCATAATTTTCAACATCACATTGTGCAACTAATCTTACCAGATCAGGGTCATGAATATCTGCAACAGAGACAGAAGCATCTTTTAGCTGGAATATTTGATAGCCCTCAAATCTGTATAAAGAATCATATCTTTGATATGTAGGGAAAGAATCCGGAGATATAATACTTGGGTCAAATTCTTCATATTCTTCCAAATAGTTATTAGAAAATACAGGGTTGGATATATATAATAATAGAGTTCTGTCAAGTTCCTGTGCAGTTAGTTCGGGGGCATCAGGACCATCTATAACTTTAAAGCAATTATCAAACAATCGCTGGCATTTATCATCAACCAATCTTAGGAGTTCTACTGAGGCGAAAGGTCCGCCTGAACTTGCTCTTGCCCATGGGATACCAACGGTAATATAATTAACAGCTCCCGGTTCAAGGATAAAAGGACCTGCTGATTGCATAAAACGTCTGTCAGAAGGTGTATTACCTGCTGTTTCTTCTGTCCAGTATGTTGGTCCGTTAGGTGGCATTCCGCCGGTTCCCCAGTTACAGGGGTCTGTGTCGCCTGGAAACATAAAATCACATTCAGGTCCATAAGCAGAAGGGTCTGATATATGAGCATTTCCACCATAAATCATTTTAGTATTATCTTTCCATATACCTCTCAGATAATTGTAATACTCAATAGCAATATCAGGGTCAGCATTTGGTCCTGAGCCTGAATTATTATGATAAACGAATCTTCTCATACCAAAACGTTCGTTATCAACTATGCAATCGCCAAAATTAACGCCATTAATACTTACATCACATATTTGTGTTTCTGTGGTATCGCCATTTGCATCAATAAATAAGGTATATTTAGGGTTGTCAAGTCCATCAGGGTCCATATAAGGTCCCTGGAAAAAGTCAACACCAATAGCAGGTGGCTGTTGTCCGTAAGCTTCTGGTTGTCCAGTGCCATCAATAGCATTACCATTATAACAGTATCCTAATCCTCTTTGAACATCGCAGCCGACATAATCATCCCATGCATCTCCTAAATCAGTATCAACCCACTGGCTAAAATAAGTTTCTGTTAAGCGGTAAGTAGAGCGGTTTATAAGTTCATAAGTATAAAAAGTCATATTATTAATTTCATCATTAGTAGCAAAAGCAAATGCCTGAGCACGTATTTCCATACCTATTGGCTGTCCCTGTGTTTCTGTATGAGCATTTCCTTTATCATTAAACACCCACCACAGGGTTTGGTCTCCTTTTAATACCTGGTCACCAAGGATACCATTTCCTTCCATAGTTATTTCAGGTATGTATTCTGTATTACTATGACATGGATCATCAGGTGGGCATAAGTGGTTATTTATATCATAATAGGGATAATCGCCATTTAAAGGATTATAAGTTCCATCTCCGTCATTATCATAAAAAGGGGCTAAGTAGTAGCTTTGACCTTTTGTAACATCGCCATGTGCGGGCCAGTTTAATATTGAATTAGGGATAGTATAGTTTGGGAAATTGTTGCCACCTTGTTGCAGGTCGTTCCACCAGGCAAGGAATAGGTCAACTTCGGCTCGTGTCATAACAAAATGTTTATCATACTGGTCACATGTTTCTGCATCAACAGAAGCAGTCCCGTCTGTTGTAAGTGGTCCTGGCCAGAAGTCATTTCCAATCTGGCGGTATCTAAGAGCAGCTAATTTTAGTTGTCCGTTAACATCAAGACCGCCCATCCAAAGAGAGCCGGAAAACATTGACGTTTTGCCGCTTCCTGTTGGTATTTCATATTTAGGATGGTCCTGCAGGTCCCACCACATATCTCCACCTGTATTAATACGGGCTCTGACATTATTAATGTTTAAGTCGGTACAACCTGTTGCAGGAATACATGCAGCAGCTTTTATGCTTTTTGTATTTGATTTTTTATCTTTAGGATTTTTTTCAGCATATATATTTTCAGATATGATGATAGATAAAAATACTAATAATAAAATATGTATTTTATGAGTTAATGCAAATAGATTAGTAATATTTTTCATTTGTAAATAATTTATAGATTAAACAATATTTTAAACTTTTTCAAAGTTTAAAACTTTGGAAAAGTTGATTTAATTTTATTTATTATTATTTTTTTGTTAAAGTTTTAAGTTTATAATAGTTTTTAAAAATTAAGAGCTATTCCAAGACGAATTCTTCTAGGTAAGCTATAATTATAAGGACTATTAATATATAGTTGATATTGAGCAATAAAAGCTTCAGTAGATACTTGTGAATTAATAGTATTTTGAAATTCAGCAGCAGACAAATATCCGTCATCATCAGGGTTACCTGTTGCAGAATAAACAGACATAACATTTTGTGTGTTAAGAACATTAAGTATTTGTAAATAAATATTAAAGTCAGTTTGTTTTTTACTATTTTTATTTAGTTTTACAGAGAATACTTTATCTATTCTGGCATCCATTCTAAATTGCCAAGGTAATCTTGAACCGTTTATAGACCCTTTAACAAGAGAAGATCCACCGGCAAAGCCAATTATACTATTTCTTGTATAAGGTATTCCCGAGCCACCTGTAAATGTTATATTTATTCCGGTATTTTCAAGTAACAATATAGTTTTAACTTTATCAGTATTTTTTATTCTTTTAGTTATTTTTGGTCCGTTATAATCTTTCCCTGTAGAGAAGCGGTAATCAAAGACAGTAGAGATAGCGTGTCTTCGGTCATAACTTAAAGGATTGGTTACTCTTAAATTTGGCTGGTCGGATTTTACAAGGCTAAGTCCTGATGTTGCAGTAGAACCGGTGCCATCAGCAAATTGCAATGTATAGTTAGCTTTTATCCATATATTGTTAGATCTTCGTAAATCATAAGAGACCGTCATACCTTTAACAGTTCCAAAGTCAATATTATTAAAGGAAATATAAGATTTTGGATAAGCTTCATTAAATTTATAAGCTTGGACAAGGTCTCTTAGTTCGCGATAATATAAAGAGATTTTTAAAGCAGATTTATTATTTAATTTTTGTTGAAATCCAAATTCATAGTCAACAGTTTTTTCAGGTTTTAAATTTGGGTTATTAACTAATACATTAACATTTTGCATAAACAGATAATCGGTTATATCTAAACGTGCTGCTGTGGTAGGTCTTTTAGTTAAGACATCGTAATGAGCAAAGAACAGTGCTTCGTCAGATATAGGAAAAGAGAAAGATATTCTTGGCATATAAGAGACCTGTGGTTCATAATCTTTAAATGAACGGGCGTCAATTTGTTTTTGGTCAGGGTCAACAAGATAAGGAGCAATACCTGATGAAGTTTCTAATATTGAAGGGTCCTGGATTTCAGTACCCTGATCATTATACCATGTAGCTCCATCTCTGTATCCTAAAATTGATGAAGGATTTTCTATATTATTAACATAAACAACATAATCCTGTCCCATATTTGCAGGATGATCGCCAAGATTACCAACTTCTTTTACGGTCTTTGCGTTGTATAACAGGAATGGGTCTTTTAATACTTTTTGGTTAGCATCAAATCTGTCAACACGTAGTCCAATGTTAAATATCAGATCTTTAAAAGCAAATTTATCCTGTATATAACCTGCGGAATATATTGGTTCAAAAGCACCTATTTCGCGTTTATAATTACCATGTTCATCTTTTGCTGTAAAGAAATCATCAAAGCTTGGTTTGTTAGCTAATACTTTTCCTGTATGATCATAGCCATAATAATTTATATAGGAATAGCCATCATTTAAAAGTTCGTCAGGGCTGAACATGTCAATTGAGAATGTTTCAGGGTCGTAATTGTCAACATCTATCCAGTCCAAGCCATCAACAGGTAGTCCTAAACTATTTCTTAGATTATAATCAAAAAAAGCTTGTTCACCCGGGCTATATAATCTGTTGTAATTAACAGTATCCTGAAACACGCCATTTGCATCATATACAGCTAAAGGATTTAATTTATCCAATTGTTCTATATGTCTGTTTATAAGTTGTCGCATTAAAGTCCATAGACCTACGGGTCTGCATCCATAGTATCTATCTGAACGTTGTTCATATTGTATGCCAAATTGTATTGCATGGTTTCCTATATCAGCAGAACCATTAGTATTAACACTCATCTGTGTATAATTTCCAATAGAATAACCTCCTGAAAATCCGCCGGATAAAGATTTAGAGCTACCATTATATAATGTTCCTGTATTTGACCATATTCCATAAACAGAGTTTGGTTGTTCACCGTTTAATAGACCACCTCCAAATTGTACTATGGTAGAGTTCATATAATAATCTGAGTGTTCATAATATTGAGAAGTATAATTAGATAGGTTTGGATTAACATCAGAACTTTCAAAAGAATATAATGTATCCATAAATCCATTATGTATCCAAACATTGTCATATCCCAGTGTAGTGTCAGAACCTAATTCATAAGAATTTACTTTATATGTTTTAAATTTTCCCACATATCCATATTTAAACAGGTCGTCTTTATGTTCAGGGTCTTGGACTGTTTGATGATAATTTGAGTAATCTGCCTGTATGGAATAGAATACATTTTGTATTAAAGAAGATTTGTTTTCTTTTGTTGTAGGGAATCTTTGAGTAAATCTACCATATACTCTCCATGTATTATCAATTACCTGTGGATTATTTTTTGAGTTAAACATAGAGTATGAGTACATATAAGAGTTTCCATTATTGTAATCCAAAGAGCCGCCAAAGGTCAGGTTAGTATTAGGAGTTGTTCTTACATCTATTTTTCCTGATAAATTAATTCCGCGTGTAAGGGTATTTTGTTTTTGTTTAATTTTTATTAAATCATTATCTGTTATGAATTCTGAATTTTGGAAAGAGCCAAAGCCAGTTCCCGATGGGCGTAGAGGATATTTTTCAAGATTTTCAAGCACATCATCTTTAACAGTATATTGGTCTATAGAGAATGGATTAGGGTCTGCAATAGAAATAACTTCTCCTGACAGAAAGAATCCGAGCAGAGAAGTAGCTTTTGTAGAGTCCTTACCCATTATCAAAGGTCCCTGGATATTAAAACCCAAAAGGTTATATCCATAATGGTCAAAGAGTTCGGAAGATACGATTTCGGCTCCTACGCCAAATTTACGTGAAGGTCCTTTTGAAGTAATATTTATTATTCCTCCTGTAGCGTCTCCGTATTGTGCCGGTAATCCGCCTGTTACGACAGTAACCTGGTCAATAGCTGACTTAGGTATGCTTGAAGAACCTCTTACTCTTACACCATCAATATAAGTAACAGTACCCTCTGAACGCGACCCTCTGATGCTTCCTCTTTCTCCGTCTTGTGAGAAGACACCGCCTACTGTTATAGCTACAGAAGTTGCTGACCTGCCTGGCATTTTTTCTATTTCTTCAGATGTCATTGTGCCGCCTGATTGCGTTTGGTCTTTACTGATTAAAGGAACTTTATAGTCAACAACTTCAACTGCATCAAGGTTTGTAGCAGTAGAACTCATTTCCAAATTAAGAAAAGTAATTTTATCTATGTTGACAATAACATTTCTTACTAAAAGAGGTTTATAACCTATATAGCTTGCTTTGACATCATATTTACCAACAGGTATAGGCTTTATTGTATAATTACCATCAAAGTCAGATGTTGTGCCTCCCATTTGTTTACCTCCCAATTCAATAATAATGTTAGTAAAAGGGATAGCTTCTTTTGTTTTTTTGTCAAAGATTTTTCCTTTTAAAGTTCCATTTTGAGAAAATACTAATGTATTTACTGTTAATGTAATGAATAATAATAGAAGTATTTTTTTAAACATATCTTATGTGATTAATTAATTAATTAATAAATTAATAAATTTAATTTTAATAAAAAGAGTATAAATTTTTAAGTTTGTAAAAATAGAAAAAAAAATATAATACATTTTTTTTTACAAATTATATATATTTTTATTAAAAATAAGTGGTCTTAAGTATTTCAGAATAAATTATAGCTTGTTTAATATTAACTTTAATATGTTGAGTTTTTTTATTAGTATTATTTGTTTTTATATCTTTTTGTTGTTTTATGTTTGGTGTTTTATATTTCGATGTATAGTTAGATATTTCTGAATATTTATCATCTTTAATATTTTCGTTTAACGATGTTTTATTAACAGATGTTTTTATTATATTATCAGATACAGATGGCTGAAGATTTTCTGCTTTATCTTCATATAAGATATCTTTAAGTAATGATTTTATATTATTAGAATTAGATGTTTGTAATGGTTTTTTATCTGTCTTGGGCGAATTATCTTTTTTACTATAAAAACTATATATTATCCATCCTATGGCTAATAGAATCATTAAAATATTTCCAAAATTAGCCATAAATCTATTTATTAAAAAGAAATAATATTAAAAAAAAATGATATATTATACTATAAATGGTTAAAATATATTATCAGGGAGCAAAGATAAAAAAATAATTATTAATCAAATGAAATTTAGTTAAAAAAAATAAAAATAAAATATTTTTATTTTACCGATATATTTTTAAGTATTTAAGATTATGCACTATGGTTGCAATTTAAAAAAAATTAATTTGGATATTTTAAGGGGACTTCTAATAATTCATTTCTTTCAAGAAACAAATATAATGAATAAGATGCGAGACATAAATATTTTTTAATAGCCATAATAGCTATTAAGAAATATTTTGTCGAAGTCAGATTGTTTATTATATTTGTTCCCTTTGGGTTTTCAGAGTTTCCCATATACTTCTTCAGATTTTCTTGCATTATCCCGATAAAGCTTTAAAAATTTTCATCGTCTATGAAAAACTCTGAAAATCTTGATGCGAATGAATTAATAGAAGTCCCCTTAATTTATACTTTTATGATTTATAAAGAAATAGCATATTTTTTTTTGATTCTTCTTTTTGTTTTTAATTTATAAATAAAAAATACTATTTTTTTAATTTTTTATTAACATTTTGTTGTTGATTATCAACAATTTAGCAAGTCAGAGACCTTAATTAATAAGCGAACAAAGGAAAAATTTTCATAAGTTCGTTTACTTCATTTTTAACAGAATTTATAATCTTTTCATTTTCAATATTCATAATCACTTTATCAATAAGGTCAACAATGACAGGCATATGTTCCTGTTTTAGTCCACGAGTGGTTATAGCAGGAGTGCCAACTCTGATACCTGAGGTTTGAAAAGGTGAGCGTGAATCAAAAGGCACCATATTTTTATTAACAGTGATATCAGCTTTGACCAGTGTATTTTCTACTTGTTTGCCTGTTATATCAGGAACTTTAGAACGTAAGTCAATTAGCATTAAATGATTATCTGTTCCATTGGAAATGAGATTATATCCTTTATTTACAAAGGCATCGGCCATTGTTTTAGCATTTTTTATTATCTGTTTTGTATATTCTAAATATTCGTCAGAGAGATCTTCGCCAAAAGCAACAGCTTTAGAAGCAATTACATGTTCCAAAGGTCCGCCTTGTTGTCCTGGGAAAACAGCTGAATCTAAGATAGATGACATTTTTCTTACTATTCCTTTTTTTGTCTTAATTCTCCAGGGATTTTCAAAATCTTTTCCCATAAGAATCATTCCGCCTCTTGGTCCTCTAAGTGTTTTATGAGTTGTTGTTGTAATGATATGAACATAAGGTAAAGGGTTGTTAAGTAATCCTTTTGCTATTAATCCTGCAGGATGGGCTATATCTATTACTAACAAAGCATTTACTTTGTCTGCTATATATCTCATTCGTTTATAGTCCCAGTCGCGTGAATAAGCAGAAGCTCCGCCAATGATTAATTTTGGTTTACAATCCAGAGCAATTTTTTCCATTTCATCATAATCAATAATGCCTGTTTCTTTTTTAACATGGTAAGCGACAGGGTGATATAGTTTTCCTGATAAGTTAACAGGTGAGCCATGAGACAGATGTCCTCCATGAGAGAGATCTAACCCCATAAAAGTATCGCCTGGTTTTAATATGGCAAAAAAGGTAGCAGCATTAGCTTGTGCTCCAGAATGAGGTTGGACATTGGCATATTCTGCACCAAAGAGTTGTTTAGCCCTATCAATTGCTAATTGTTCTGTTTGGTCAACAAACTGGCATCCGCCATAATACCTGTGTCCAGGATAACCTTCGGCATATTTATTTGTCATACAAGAGCCCATTGCTTCAAGGACTTGGTTACTTACAAAATTTTCTGATGCAATTAACTCAATACCATTTAGTTGGCGTTGTCTTTCCTGATTTATTATTTCAAAAACCTGATAATCTTTTTTCATGTGTTTATATTTTTGTAATTAGTTCATTTTTAAATACTTCGGGCTTTTAGCTATTAGCATTTTAGCTTTTAGCACTTAGCTTTTGGCTATTAGATTTTGTTATTTAATCTTTATTCTTAATACTCATACTTATACTTATACTTATACTTATACTTATAACTAATAACTAATAATTCATAATTCATAATTATAATCATTCCCTTGTGTGAACCGTAGGTTCATGGATGTTTCATAATATAAAGAATAAATTAAATGATTTAAACTATAATATTAAAGAATTTCAAAGTTAAAAATTTTAGGATATAAAGTTTAAAAATCATTAATTTATTCATATTTCAGCACTTTTATTTCTTTATTAAGAACCATAAGTCCGTTCATAGCGAGTGCTTTCATTTCATCTTCTCCCGGATAAACAAATACAGGAGCAATAAAAGAGACACGTTCTTTAATAGCGTCAACAAAAGATTTGCCATAAGTAACGCCGCCGGTAAGGAGTATAGCATCAACTTTACCTTTTAGTACTGTTGATTTTGCACCGATTGCTTTTGCCACCTGATAAGCCATAGCATCTTGAATGAGTTTAGCTTTTTCGTCTCCTGCTTCTATATTTTTTTCTACACTATAAGCATCATTTGTTCCAAGGTATGCTACATAACCACCTTTGCCTGTAATCATTTTTTTTATTTCTGCTTTAGTATATTTATTGCTGAAGCATAAATCAACGAGGTCTGCTACTGGCAGAGTGCCACTTCTTTCGGGAGAGAAAGGTCCTTCCCCATTCAATGCCTGATTAACATCAATGACTCTTCCTTTTTTGTGTGCTCCTATACTTATACCTCCGCCTATATGAGCTACAATAAGATTTATATCTTCATATTTTTTTGATATAGATTTTGCATATTCTCTGGCAATGGCTTTTTGGTTTAAAGCATGAAATATAGATATTCTTTGAAATAAAGGATGCCCTGATATTCTTGCTATATCTTCCATTTCATCAACAACGACAGGGTCGGCAATATAGGCCTTTGTATTTGGCAGGGATTTTGCAATATTATCAGCTATTAAACCGCCTAAATTACTTGCATGCTGTCCTAATACACCTTTTTTCAAATCTTCAGTCATTTGCTGATTAACAATATAAACACCTGATTTAATAGGTTTTATAAGTCCTCCTCTTGCAACGATGATTTTGATAGAATTAATAGGTATGTTAGCATTTTTTATTTCTTCAAGGATAATATTTTTTCTAAAATCGTATTGGTCGGTAATTTTTTTAAAATCCGCAATTTCTTTAGAAGAGTGTTTTATGTTTTTAAGGAATATTTGTTTTATGTTTTCAAAGACAGCAATTTTGGTAGATGTTGAACCTGGATTTATAACTAAGATTAATTTCTTTTTCATGTGTTTATATTTTTGTAATTAGCTGATTATTAGTTGTTTAAATTTTAGAAAAACTTATTGTCAGAAATTAGAAATTGGAAATTAGAAATTTGGTGTATATAGAAATTTTTTTTCAAATTTCAAGTTTCATCTTATAATCATTCCCTTGTGTGTCTTTTTAATTTTTAATTATTTAGTCATGGGTGTTTCATGTGTTTATATTTTTGTAATTAGTTCATTTTTAACAAGACAAAAGTTACAAGTTACAAGTTTCAAGTTCCAAGCACAAAGTCCATAAATTCATAATTATTGTTAATTGTCTTTGGTAATGAATGTTTCATAATACAAAGTTTCAAATTTTTTTAATTGTGTTTATGTTTATTAACTGGTAATATTTATTTTGCAGTTAATGCACCGAGAGCTATTGAGTAAAGTTTTGTTTTAATACTGTCGCCTCTGGAAGATAATATAGCAGGTGCTTTAGCACCTGTAACAATAGCTCCTAATTCAGCGCCGGCAAGTTTAGTATTTGTTTTATAGAATACGTTTGCAGCTTCAATATTATGGAATAGGATACAATCAGCATCACCTGCAACAGGGCTATTAATTTTTTTTATTCTGGCAGATTCTTTATCAACAGCAAGGTCAAGTCCAAAAGGTCCGTCAATGATAGCTCCTTTTATTTGTCCTCTGTCAGCCATTTTTGAGATAATAGCAGCGTCAACGCATGCCTGCATTTTATAAAGCACTTGTTCTGATGCAGCTATAATAGCTAATTTTGGTTTTTCTATACCAAGAGCGTGAGCTGTGTTGATAAGATAATTTGTTATGGCAATTTTTTGTTTTAAATCAGGTGAAGGAATAACAGCAACATCTCCACATATTATTAATTTATGATAATTAGGATTTTCAATAACAGTAACATGGCTTAGGATAGCTTTGGGAGGCAGAAGTCCTTTTTCTTTATCAAGAATAGCACGCATATATTTATCAGAACTTACGAGTCCTTTCATAAGAATATCACCTTGTCCTGTATTAATTAGTTCAACAGCTTTATTAGCTGCTTGCATATCGGTATTTGCTTGTACTATTTTAAATTTATGGGCATCAATATTTTCATTTTTGCATGTTTCTTTTATTATTGTTTCATCTCCCACTATAATTGCATCAATGATTCCAATATCAATAGCTTTGCTAATAGCACCTATGGTATGTGAATCGTTAGCCCATGCTGCAACAAGAATTTTTTTATTTTTATTTTTTAAGACCTCAAACATTTGGTCAAGTTTAGTAATAGACATTTTGTTCTCCTTATCTTTATAAAGTTAATTATATAATTTTTTGACAAAATTAGTAATTTTTTATAAAATGTTATAAAATATTTTTAAAATATTTTTTTCATCAGTAGATACATAATCTTAGGGCACCTCTATTGCATATAAAATGTTATTATAAAAGATTAAAAGTTTATATTAGCATTTTATTTTAAGCAAACCTGATTAGTTCATAAATTTTCAGAAAATATATATTATTAGCCCCGCTTTTTAAGGGACAAGGATAAGAGCACGATATCCTCTGCGAAATTTTGAAAATTTTAATTTTTATTTTATAAAATTTTTAAAATTTCGCAGAGGTGTGTGTTGTTTAAATCTATACATATAATTTAATTTATGAATAATTTAAGTAAAATAAATATATAAATCAGATAGAATAATTGTTGTATGGAGAATTTAAGATATAAATTTGTGATAGTAGGCGCGGGAATAAACGGACTGATAATAGCTGATGAGCTTTCAAAATATTATTGCAAGGAAATTATTTTGCTTGAAAAAGAATCTGAAGCAGGCGGTCTTTGTAAAACAATAAAAAAAGATGGATTATCTTATGATTTTGGTTCTCATCGTATTCATAAAGAAGTAAATAAAGAAACGCTTAATTTTATAGATAATATTTCGGGTAATCTGTTAATAAAAAATATAAGACAAGGGAAACTTATATTAAAAAAATCATATATAGAATATCCCATTAAGTCGTTTAGATTGTTTATAGGATTAGGTATAAAGGAATTGTTTTTATGTAGCATTTCTTTTTTAAAGAGTAAGATAATTTCTTTTTTTTCAAGTGCATTGTTCTGTAAAGAGCTTAATTACGAGAGCTATTTAAAAAGAAAGGTAGGAAACAGGACATATAATATATTTTATAAATCTTATGCTAAGAAACTTTGGGGCTGTGAGCCAGAATATATTTCTTTTAAAGCTGCTAAGAACAGGACTTCTATGTCAAAGAATCCATTAACTTTATTAAAAGATATGTTTACTTATTATTTTAAGAAAAGGAAAGATTATTTTTATTATTTAGATGGAGGAATAGGAACTTTTGTGCAAGGTTTAGAAAAAAAAATAAAAGATAATGGAGTTAGAATAATAAAAGATGTTAAAGATTTCTGTATAGATAATCCGAAAGATGATAAAAGAATATCTTTTAACGCACAAGGGAATAGTTATAGTATTGATTTTGATAAGTTGATTTCAACAATACCTATAGATGAATTAATATTGAAATTAAATCCGAATAAAAATATTTGTAACATACTTAGTAAAATAAAATGGCGTGGCTTAAAATTGGTTTATATGCATATAAAAGAGGATCCAAAGCTTGAAGGAGAGACATTTTATTTTCCTGAAGAGAAATATAAAATAGGGCGAGTGTCAATTCCAAAAAGATTTTCTAATTTGATGCAGAAAGATAATAGTTTTACAAGTTTTGTTTGTGAGATTCCTTGTAGTAAAGATGATGATATATGGAATATGTGCTCTAAAGATATTTGTGATGTTTGTTTTAGTGATTTAATTGAATCAGGATTAATTTCAGGAGTGCATGGCTATTTATCAGAAAAAAATTTTATAATTAATTTGCCTAGTGTTTATCCTGTTTTCGTTGTAGGATGGCAAGAAGCTATTAATTCTGTTTTAGAATATTTGAGTAAAGAATTTCCTTATATATACGTAAGCGGAAGGAGAGGATTTTTTTTACAATTCAATTCTGATCATTCAATAGATATTGGCAAGTTATTAGCACAGTATCTTTTACAAGGGAAATCATCAAAAGAATGGTATGAAAATATAAATTTTTTTCAAAATTTAAAGTTAAGAGATTAGGTGATAATTAATTTTTTATGTTAAATATATTTTCTTTAATTATTTTGTTGTATATATTTTGTGCCATAAGGTTATAGCCGTTAGCATTGCAATGTGTCCCCTGATTTTTAGGTTGAAAAAACTTATCTTGGGTTTCTCCTAACTGATAGAATGTTTGATTGTTGTCTACAAAAGGGATAGAATATTTTTGTGCAATATTTTCAAGTGTTTGATTTTCTGATATTGCATCATTGTAACCATATCGCATTGGATAGTTTTGTATAATAAGTTTGATTTTTTGTGTTTGACAAATTTTTATAACTTTTTTTATATCAGATGTTACCCAAGAAATAACTAATGGTCCATTTTGGGTGTTTATTTTATTTATTTTATCTTCATTATCTATAATATTTTGTTTTTTATTGATATTTTTTTGTTTAAACCAATTTATAAACTCATCGTCATGAGATATTAGTTTAGTATAAATAATGTTTGTATAGTTGTTATAATTTTTTTGATTTGTTTTTATACTTTTTTCAAAAACATTTATAGTTTTCAGGAACCATTTATGTGCATTTGCAGAATCTCCACTGGTTTTATATATATTACCAATTCCATAATACAGGATAAAATTATCAGGATTTTTTTCTAATTCATGTTTAGCCCATATTATAGATTCTTTATTTTTGTTTATTAAATTATAAGCTGTGTTAGCGGCTATATAATTATCAAAGATATCAGGATTTGTTTTTATATTTTGTTTTAATACATTTATTTCTTTAATAATCCAATTACTTTGATATTGTTGAATATTTTTTTTTGTTAAGAGGTTCCATAAGTTAATATTACTTGGGTCTTCTTCTATTTTTTGTTTAACCCATTTTACTGATAACTCTTTTTCATCTAAACAGTTATAAGCATAATATAATCCTTTGTAATTTGCAGGTTCTTTGCAATCTGTTTTTATTCCTTTTTCAAACCATTTGATAGCTTGGTGATAGTCCTTTTTTATATATAAATAATATCCTCCTATGTTATAATAATTTTTTCCGTTTTCAGGATTTGTTTTTATATCATTTTTAAATTGTTTTATAGCTTTTTCGTTTTCAGAAGAAAATTCGTTATTATACATTTTTTTGTCTTTTATGTTAAGATATAAGAGTTTTATAAATTTATAAACACGAATTCTATACAATAAGTTATTGGTATAATTATTATATCCCCATAAATTCCATCTATTGGCTTGTCCGGCTAAAAGAATGATAAGATTGGGTTTTGCAATGTTTATTTGTGATTGAAGCTTATTTAAAACCTGTGCTGTATTTTGTCCTGATTGTCCTCCATTAACAACTTTAAAAGTTTTATTGGTTTTGGAGTTGAGAAGTTGCTGAAGTTGTGTTGGATAATCTTTGCCTTTTGTGGCGCCAACGCCTTCGGTAAAAGAATCGCCAATGGTTAATATTGTAAAATCACTTTTATTTTGCTTATGTAAATCAGAAGATGCATTTTTTATATGGATATATCCAATAATTCGTAAGCATATTTCTAAAATAATAAGAGCAATAATCAGTCCTGTAAAGAAAACTGATATTTTTTTTAATACTTTTTTCATATTTTGTTAGTGATTTAGCATAGTAGTATCTAAGTTAAAGATATTTTCATCTAAAATTTTGTTATAAATATTTTGTGCCATAAGTTTATAGCCGTTTGCGCTACAATGCACAGCATTTGTTTGTGGTTGAAAGAATTCTTTTTTTCTTTCTTTTAGCAGATCAAATGTTTTCCAATTGTTTATAAAAGTAATAGAATATTTTTCTGCAATATTTTTTAATATTTCATTTTCTATACTTTTAACAGGAGGATTTGCCTTGACAGGATAATTTTGTATTATTAATTTAATTTTTTGTGATTGACAAATTTTTACAATTTTTTCTATATCAGATTCCATCCAGTCAAAGACAAGCAAATTATTTTTTTTGCTCAAATTTTTAATATTATTTTTTAATGCTTTTTCATCTTCATACCATAATTTTTGTGTTTTATTAATTTGGTATTTATATTTTTTGTAAAGAGAGTCATATAAATTGGAGATTATAAGGTTTTTTTCTTTTTCTTCTTTAAACCATTCTATAAACTCGTCGTTTTCATTAATTAGGTAAACATTGGCAAAAGCAGTATAATTATAATATTTTGATGTATTTGCAGTTTTTTCTTTTTTAAAAATATCTATTGCTTTTATAGCATATTTATGTGATTTGGCATAATTTGCCTGCGACTCGTATATATGGCTAAGGGCATAATAAAAAATGAACTTGTTTGAATTTTCTTTTATTTTCTGTCCGGCCCATTTTATAAATTCATCATCTTGTTTTATCATATTATAAGCATAATATATACCATAATAATTAGAAAGATTGTCAGGGTCTGCTTTTATTCCTTTTTCAAACCAATTTATCGCATTATAACCATTTTTTTCGTGTATATAAAAAAATCCCATATCAAAGTAATTATCACCATTTTTTGTCTTTTTTCTAACACCATTTTTTAAATTTTTTATAACTTTTTTATATTTATTTTGTTCCAAATGAGTTTTGCTATCTACTAATTCATGTATTAACTCTTTATTTCCTTTATATTTTATATCATAATACAAAAGTTTAATCAACTTAAAAGTTCGGATTCTATATAGCAACTTATTTATTGATTTGTTTGTTTCAGAACTTCCATATCCCCAAAAGTTCCATTTATTAGCTACTCCGATTAAAAGTATAACAAGATTGGGCTTTACATCATCTATATTTGACTGTAATAGATTTAAAACCTGTGCAGTGTTTTGGCTTGACATTCCTCTGTTGATGACTTTAAAAGTTTTATTGGTTTTAGAGTTGAGAAGTTGCTGAAGTTGTGTTGGATAATCCTTGCCTTTTGGGGCGCCAACGCCTTCGGTAAAAGAGTCACCTAAAGTCAGTATTGTGTAATTACTTTTTTTTATATTATTATCAGAAGATAAATTTTTTATATGGATATATCCAATAATTCGCAAACATATTTCTAAAATGATAAGAGCAATAATAAGTCCTGCAAGGAAAATTGATATTTTTTTCATTTTTTTATACTATCAATAGTTATAAATTTAACTTTTGCAATTTATAATTAGTTGTCATTAATAATCAACAATTATCAATTAACAATCAACGATCAATAATTATCAATTAAAACGACCATTTTAGAGTATGTTTTAAATTATTTAGTTTCTTTTTGCAACAAAATTTCCTAATACCAAATAGTCCATTTTACTTTTTTGAAAATCATTTATGGCATGATCCGGTGAACATACTATTGGTTCGCCTCTTAAATTAAAAGAGGTATTTATTATTATTGGCACGCCTGTTATTTTTTCAAATTCGTTAATTAAATTCCAGAGCAAAAGATTTGTCTTTTTATTTATTGTTTGCACTCTTGCTGTTTTATCTATATGAGTTATGGAAGGCACGAGTTTTTCTTTATCTTTTTTAACTTTTGGTGCCATCAGCATAAAAGGTGAAGTACTTTGCATATCAAAGAAATCACTTGCTTTTTCTTCTAATATTACAGGAGCATAAGGTCTGAAAGTTTCTCTTTTTTTAATTTTGTCATTTAAAATGTTTTTCATATCCGGATTGCAGGGATTACCAAATATAGACCTATTGCCTAATGCACGAGGTCCAAATTCCATTCTTCCCTGAAACCAGCCAATAGTATTGTTTTCTGATATTTTTTGTGCTATATATTTGGTAAGTTCATCATTTTCATATCTCCTGAAAGTAATATTTGCTTTTAACAGGCATTTTTTTATTTTATTTTCAGAAAAGTCAGGTCCTAAATAGGCATTTTCCATAACATAATTTCTTGGATTATCTAAAATGCTGTTATAAATATATTGAGCAACGCCAAGAGCACCACCGGCATCGCCAGCAGCCGGCTGGATAAACATTTTTTTAAATGGCGTTTCTTCAAGTATTCTGTTGTTTGCCACACAATTAAGAAATATTCCTCCTGCAAGGCAAAGATTGTCCATATTAGTTTCTTTATAAACATTCCTTGCTATTGCAATGAATGTATCTTCGGTAAATTTTTGCAAGCTTGCTGCTATATCACAATGTCTTTGCTCTATTTTTTCTTTAGTTTTCCTTGGTTTTCCAAAAGTTTTTATAAATTTTCTGCTATACATTTTTGTTCCTTTGTTAAAGCCAAAGAAACTGTTGTCAATTTTGAAGCTGCCGTCAGGTTTAACTGTAATTATCTCTTTAAATTTATCAATATAAGTTGGTTTTCCATACGCAGATAATCCCATTGTCTTGCCTTCTCCTGTGTTTGCTTTAAATCCCAAATAAGATGTAATTGCTGTATAGACCAAACCCAGCGAATTGGGATATTGTAATTCTTTAATAATCCTGATATTATTTTTTTTCCCATATCCATAAGTTGTAGTTGCAAGTTCGCCTACGCCATCTGCTGTAATAATTGCTGCTTCTTCAAAAGGTGATACAAGGAATGCGCTTGCAGCATGCGATATATGATGTTTTATAAACAATGTTTTACCTTCATAGCATAATTCTTTTTTTAATAACACAGGTATTATTAATCTATCCTGGAGCCAGTAAGGTATTGTTCTTAAAAAATTTGGGAATGAGAAAGGATATGAATTTAAGTGGTTTATAATTACGCGTGAGAATTTAAGATATGGTTTTTCATAAAATCCAATATAATCAATATCATCAAATGTTATTTCCCCTTCTTGTATACAATAGTTAATAGCATTAATAGGAAAATCTGAGGAATTTTTAATCCTGTTAAATCTTTCTTCCTGAGCAGCTGCTATCACTTTTCCGTCTTTTACAAGGCATGCCGCAGAGTCATGATAAAAACATGATATGCCTAATATATTCATTTAATTATTTTTTTTCTAATAAATTTATCAGCAATTTGTTATATTCTTTAACAATATTATTCCATTCAAATCTTTTTTTTAGATTTTCTACAATATTTTTATCTATTTTATAATTTTTAAGGAACTTATTTTTATAAAAGTCATCAATTTTTTCAGACAACAATTTATAATTACCGATTTTTATAAAATCACCATTAAAATTTGGTTTAATTATATCAATATTACCACTCAAAGGAGTTGAAATAATATACTGTCCACAAGATAAAGCTTCTAATATTGCAATTGACATTCCTTCATCCAATGATGGTGCTACCTGCAAACTTGCAGATTGATATTCCTCTATCATCTTTTCTTTTGATACCCAACCTAAAAATTTTACATTTTTATTCAACTTATTTCTATCAACAAATTTTTCCATTTCCTTTCTTAATTTACCATCTCCTAATATATGAACAACAAAGTCATTATTCCTGATAAAATATAATTTTATAGCTTTCAAAAAAGTAAAAGGGTCTTTTTGTTCAACAAGTCGTCCAACAAATATGATTTTAAACTTTTTTGATTTTTTTAAATAATCTGACTTATACTTCTCGCTATCCCATCCGTTTGGGATTATTATATTTTTATTATAAAATTTTTTTCCCAAAAAATCATCTATATTATCTTTCATTTTATCGGTTTGGACAAAATTTATCTCTGATTTTAAACATATCTTTTTTATCCAGAAATAAGTTACCAAATGATAAAAAAACATTTGTTTTGGATAGAACCAAGGGACATCATGTCCATGAGATATAATTACATACGGAGTATTAAACTTTTTTTTCAGATAATAAGCGACATCGCCACCGGGTAATACAAAATTGGCAAAACATAAATCAAATTCTTTTATTTTATCATATTTTTTTAAAAAAAATTTGCTTTTTCTAATCCACGAAAGCATCTCTACGAGGTTTGATTTATAAGTATATTTTCTTTTAGCTTTAAGTTTTATTATTCTTAAATTATCTTGTGTTTCATCCTGATTTTCACCTTTAAACCATGTTGTCAAAATTGTAACTTCATTTCCTAATTTAGTTAAACTTTCGGATATATGTTGAGTAATCACTCCTGCCCCACCTCCTAAAGGCGGATATTCATAATTTAACATAAGAATTTTCATATATTCAAAAGTTTTTCGTACTTACAAAAAAAATTATAATCCTGATTTTATTGAGTATATTATCCACTTAGACAGATTATTGTATATTGCAAATATACATTTTTTATAAAATAACTTCTATTAATATTACTTTAATAATTTTTAAAAGTATTTTACAAAATAAATTTTTTAGACCAATTTTATATTGAATTTATTTTATACTTTGAGAGGTTATATTTTGCACTTCGGCAAGCTCAGTAGAACCGTAATAAATTACAATCATTCATAGTCATTTGGCTTCGCCGTCATTTGTTCGCTTTGCTCACTGTCATTCATAGTCATTCGGCTTCGCTGTCATTTGTTGTTATTGACTATTAATGACTATTAATGACAATTAATGTCTATATGTTAAAATTATAATTGTTTTCAGGCAACTGCCTGATAAATTAGCTCAAATTATTACGAAGCAGAGTATAATAATCAACTTAGTTTCATAACAAAGATATAATTTTTTATATATTTGTAAATTAAATTGACAGAATTAATAAAATTATCATTTTTATATAAGCAACTTATTGATTATTAGCTATTTATTCTAAAAATAATATGATGTATAAAACTTCTATATTAGATGAAATAAAATATTTTTTTAAAAACAAATCAGTATTATCACAGCTAATAACAATTAATGTTATTGTATTTCTTGTTGTTAATATTATTAAACTTTTTTACTGGTTATTTCAAATAAAATCAAACTTCTTTGTTTTGCAATTATTTGCAGTTCCTTCCAGCTTACACTCTTTACTTTTTAAACCATGGACACTGTTTACTTATATGTTTTTACACGAAAACTTTTTCCATTTATTTTTTAATATGATAATATTATATTTTGCCGGCAAAATTTTTTCAGAATATCTGAGTAATCGTAAATTAATAAATACTTATATACTTGGCGGAATAGCAGGTGCTCTCTTTTATATAATCTCATACAACATATTTCCTGCATTTAAAGATGTTGTCGCCTATTCTGTTGCATTAGGTGCATCTGCTTCAATACTTGCTATCTTGGTTGCTATAGCTACTTATGTGCCTAATTATTCTGTAAATCTAATGTTTGTTGGACCTATAAAACTCAAATATATTGCAATAATAATTGTTGTTTTAGATATATTAAGCATCAGCAAAGGAAATCCGGGTGGTCATCTGGCTCATTTAGGCGGTGCTTTATGGGGCTTCTTTTATATCTATAAATTAAAAAAAGGGAAAGATATAAGTGTGATAATTGATTATTTAAAAAAAATCTTTTATAGTTTTATTAACTATTTTAAATATAAACCAAAAACAAAATTTAAAACTAAAAACAAATATAGTAAAGGAAAAGAACGTCCCTTATCTGATAAAGAATATAACAAAAGAAAAGCAGAAAAACAAAAAAATATTGACGCAATCCTTGATAAAATCTCAAAATCAGGATATAGCAGTTTGTCTAAAAAAGAAAAAGAATTACTTTTTAAAATGAGCGATAAAAAATAATGTCCCCATTTACAGTTAAAATGACTAAAATTCAAAATCAGTCGGGCGACTGACCGATGCCTACAAATAATTATTGACTATTTATGATTAAAAAAAAAGATAAAAATAAAAAGCTATCATTTATAAGCAGAATATTACTGCTGATTAACTATTTTTTTGCTATATGCTTATTAATTTCTTATACAGCATCATATATCAGCCCTGCAACATTGTGGATAATAGCTTTTTTTGGCTTAGTTTACCCAATTTTGTTAATTATAAATATCATTTTTGTTATTTTCTGGTTATTACGTCTAAAAAAACATCTCTTTATCTCTTTAATATCCATATTGATTGGCTGGAATCATATCACTAATTATATACAATTTAATAATAAACAAAAACCTGTAAGTGATAACAAAGTTAAAATACTTTCATATAATATAAGGTCTTTTGGCTTATATAACTATAATAAAGATTGGTCATATAACTTTGAAAGAAGAGATAGTATTTTTAAATTTATAAAAAACCAATCTTCTGATATTATCTGTTTTCAGGAATTTGTATATGACAAAACAGGCAAATTTAAAACCCTTGATGCTATCATAAAATTTCAAAAAGCTGTTAATTATCATACAGAATATACAAAATCATCAAAAAACATTAATTATTTTGGACTTGCTACTTTTAGCTATTATCCTATAATAAACAAAGGAAAAATTTTGTTTAATACTAATTCCTGTAATTCTTGTATCTTTTCTGATATAAAAATAAACAATGACACAATAAGGGTTTATAATGTTCATTTTGAGTCAGTCCATTTAGGAAATAAGGATTATAAATTTGCAGAAGATATGAGTGATATAAAAAATATAACAAACAAAAAAGAAGTGAAAAAAGGTTCCAAACGAATCTTATCTCTTTTAAAAACATCTTCTATAAAACGTGCAAGTCAGGCAGAACTTGTTGCCATACATATTAAATCCAGTCCTTATCCTGTGATTATCTGTGGCGACTTTAATGATGTCCCGTCTTCATATACCTATCATACTGTGTCAAAAGGACTGTTAGATGCATTTGTGCAAAACGGAAAAGGTTTTGAGCAAACATATTCGGGAATTTTCCCTTCTTTTCGTATTGACTATATATTATATAATAAAAAAATTACTTCTTATAACTTTAAAACTTATCATATTAAATCCTCTGACCATTATCCTGTATCTTGCTATTTTGAAATGCAATAAAATATCTAATTATTAACTATTAACTCTCATGCAACAAAAAATAAATGGTATAAAATTTTTACATTAGATTTTATACGATTTTTTTAAAAAAAATTAAATTTATATTATTTTTTTAAAAAAATAGATTATCTTTGCCGCAATTAATTTTTTTATACTTATTTAATTTTTTTTTAAAACATGAACATTTATATTGGAAATCTTAATTTTAATCTTAGTGAAGATGAATTAAAACAAGTTTTTGAAGAGTATGGCGAAGTAAACTCAGTAAAAATAATATCTGATAAATACTCTGGAAGAAGTAAAGGATTTGGTTTTATAGAAATGCCAAATGACGAAAATGCTAAAAAAGCAATAGATGAATTAAACGGTGCTGAAGTTAAAGGAAGAAGCCTAAAAGTAAATCAGGCTAGAGAAAGAAAAGATGATAGATAGTACTATTCTTTAGGTATTTAGGGCTTGTAAAATGATTTAAAATAATTTTTTTTTACAAGCTCTGAATCTACAAAATCATGTGTGAACTAGTAAAATGGTATAATGATGTAAGTTGAAACAGAGCATCACTTTATGACCAAACTAAATTGATATTATCAAAATTTAGAATATTTTTTTTGAAATTAGTAATCAGGCGGTTGCCTGATCCAAATGGTTTAAAATTTGTTCTGATTATGGTTGTTGAAGATATTAAAATATTGTAATAATCTCAGCAATCTTTAACCAGTAGTCAGCAAATAAAACATCTCTTGATTTTTATCAAAAATTTTAACTATTTTTATCGAAATTAAAGTAGTAGAAACACAAAATTTGTGTCTCTGCTGATATAAATTTAAAATCAATTAGGAAAGATGTTTAAGGGGACTTCTATTAATTCATTTCTTTCAAGAAACAAATATAATGAATAAGATGCG
>Ga0265594_1000668_pt1 | contig 27907 bp, 24 predicted proteins | sample saktaG_11_FD_190147 | JGI IMG/M metagenome (GOLD analysis project Ga0265594, IMG submission 190147) | Saline water microbial communities from Sakinaw Lake, British Columbia, Canada - sak_2011_5_24_80m | ecosystem: Environmental > Aquatic > Non-marine Saline and Alkaline > Saline ... | reverse complement strand
TACTGCCCCGAAAAAGCCATCTGTCCCGTGGCGGTGCGGGTATGTTCTGAAAAAACCATTTTTGTCTGTCAAATCAGGACTTATGGTTTTTGGGGGATCAATACGTTTGTAATCAGGATGATTAGCCAAAAAGTCTTTTACAACTTCTTCATTTTCTTCAGCTTCGATGGTACAGGTGCTGTAAATTATCATTCCTCCACTTTTGGGATAGCTGGCTGAACAGTTTAATATCTTTTTCTGAAGAACGGGATAACTTTTTAGATCATTTTCCTGGATCCGCCATTTGATTTCGGGATTTCTTCTGAGGGTGCCAATCCCGGAGCAAGGTACATCTACGAGAACTTTATCGAAGTTTCCGTGGTAGTTTTTCCCCATATCTTCCGTTGCATCACCAATCTGTGGCTCAATTATCGTTATGCCCAGTCTGTTAGACAATTTCTGCATGGTTTCACTTTTATTCTTATTGATGTCAAGCGCTACTATTTTCCCCGTGTTTTTCATTAACCCGGCTATGTGGCTTGTCTTGACGCCTATGCCGGCGCATATATCCATGATCTTCTCCCCGATCCCGGGGCTTACCAGGAAGGATATCAACTGGGATGCCTCATCCTGTACCTGTATATACCCTTTTTTATACTGGGGCATTTCTCTGACAGGCATGGAAGGATTGGAGAGGATTATTCCATCGTGGGAATATTTGGTGGATTTTGCTTTATAGCCTTCATCAAGAAATTCTTCAAGTATCTTGTCCCGCCCTGTTTTCAACGTGTTTGTCCTGAGCGTTAGTGGAGGTGTGTTGTTGTTACTTCGGCAGAATTCCAGCGTTTTTTCAATACCGTATCGTTTGATCCATCTTTTAACCATCCACAGGGGATGTGAATGAATAATGGAGATATGAAGAGCGGGGTTCTCCTTCATGTCAGGGTATTTAATTTCGTCCATTTTTCTTATGGCATTTCTGAGGATTCCGTTGACCAGACCGGAACGTTCGGGGTATAGTTTCTTCGTTATCTTTACCGCTTCATTTACAGCGGCAAAAGAGGGTATCCTGTCTGTAAATATGATCTGATATAGGGCCGTTCTAAGGATATTTTTTAATCCATCTTCCATAGACGATGTTTTTCCCTTGTACAGATGCTGAATAAACCAGTCCAGGTGGTTTCGCATGCGAAGCGTTCCGTAAACAAGCTGAGTCAGAAGCCTTCTGTCATGCACATTATTTAAAATATTCATGGAAAGATAAGCATCTAAGAGGGGTTCTGCGAAGGCATCTTCTCGGTCAACCCTGTTCAGGATCTGTGTGGCTATGGAACGGGGATTATTTTTCATAGTAACTGCCAAAATGGGAGAACTCAAAATACTTTCGTGACATTTGACGACTTCGTAAAAAGTCAAGGGAGATGGAACATTTTTGACTTTCTGCGAATTCATCACATTTATTTCTTTTATATTTGCTTTCGGTGTGGATTGCAATGAAAAGATCGTTGATTGCACGGCCTTTCTGTGGTAGCGTTCCTCTGCATTTCTAAAAGATTCTTTTGCAAACTTGATGGTTTCGTAAAAAGTCAAACTCAGCGAATCCGTCATTTCGACCACAGGGAGAAATCCTGCTTTTTCAATGTGTTACGGTCTAAAGATTTCTCGTTTCACTCAAAATGACAAGCTATTGAGACTTTTTATGAACTTGTCAAACTCCAAAGATGAAAGGTGCTCAAGATGATTCATGAGCATCCCCTGTCAGATTCATGGAAAACAAAACCGACTGATCGATTTATTCTAAAGTGGATCAAATGTCACCTTTCTGCCCGTGTTACGCCTAAACTGCTTCGTTTCACATGGCTCCGCCCCTGGATGATTACGCTCTGTTCCTCAGTGCTGGGAACTCTGGGTGGAGTGATTTTTGCCCTGGGATGTGGTTGGGCGGCCGGTTTGATTGCCGCCGTATCACAGGTTCTTGATGGTGTGGATGGACAATTTGCCCGATTGACAGGCAGAGAAAGCCCGGCTGGTGCTTTCTGTGATTCTCTGCTGGACCGTTTTGCAGACGGAGCCATGATGATCGGTATGATTATCTACCTGGTCAGCTTACCTGTCCATATGCCGCTGTGGCAGTTGCTGATTTTAGGTTCTTTAGCACTTATCGGAAGCAACGGAGTCAGTTATTCAAGCTCACGGGCTGAGAATTTAGGGATTGATCTCTGGAAGCCAACGTTAGCCAGCAAGGGCACACGGTCAAGTGTGATGATTATCTGTGCCCTTGGCACACTGGTATGGCCTTCTATGCCCATTGTGGCACTCATTTACCTGGTTTTGCATTCTAACGGTGTATTGATAATGCGGCTGGTCCGGGCATATAGGTTTTCCAGTTTTGAATCAGTTCAGGATGAGTAAATTTTGGTGTGGTAAGAGAAGCTCTTCGCTTTAAAATCGATCTATTTAAAGGGAAAAGAATATGGTAGAAACCGGCGTAATCCATGGTCGTTTCCAGATACTCCATAATGATCATATAAAGTACCTTTTAGCAGGCAAGGCCAGATGCCGGCACCTCGTTGTGGGTATTACAAATCCGGATCCCACACTTACAAAAGAAGATCCGGCAGACATTCAGCGCAGTTATCTTATAGCGAATCCCCTGAACTACTACGAGCGGTATATCATGATTAAAAAAGCGCTGCGTGAGGCAGGTTTAGAATCGAACGATTTTTCGATTGTTCCTTTTCCCATTAACTTTCCCGAATTGTACAAATACTATGTGCCTCTTGATGGTACCTTCTTCCTGACCATATACGATGATTGGGGAAGGCGGAAACTTGAACAGTTTCAGGCTATGGGGTTGAAAACGGAGTTACTCTGGGAAAGGCCCGTGCATGAAAAGGGGTTGAGCGGTACTGATATTCGCAGGCGGATCGTTTCAGGGGTAGCCTGGAAACACCTGATCCCCCCGAGTACCCATATGCTTCTGAGAAAATGGAGTGTTTCGAAGCGGTTACGAGGGTTTTATACACCCTGATTATTACAGGCTTTTAGAGTCTTTATTCACAACAACTGCGTTTTTTGCGCAGATGCTGGCGCCAGCAGTGAAAAGGTACAAGGTACAAGGACAAAGGATCAAGGAAAAACCTTTAGCATTTAGCTCTCAGTCCTCATTGCTCAGTCCTTGCGGCTTTGCCGTCTTAGGTGTAAAGAATTTCGGATATATGGACAAAGGAAATATCGGAGTCCTTGAGACCCCTTAAAAAATATCCGATGGCCCTCGCGGTTTCCGGGAAAGGATGGCCAATTCCGATTGCGTGTCCATATTTGAGCGCGTATTTTTTAAGCAGATGAAGCTGAAGAAGAATGGCTAATTCATTACGAGAATTGTCAAGGAATACATTCCTGCGGCCAGCGGTAATATGAAGTTTTCTGGCAGTCTTGTAGGCCTTGGAGTCATGTGATGTCAGGCTGTCGATGAAAAAGAGGTCGTTATTCTTGATTACCTTGAGAGTTTCATTTATCTCTCTTTGGCACTCTGTGAACCTTGAGCCCATATGATTATTAACACCAATTGCAAGGGGCACATCGGATATATTTTCTTCAATGATACTGGATATCTTCCATGGGTCATATCCTTCATAGAGGGCACCGGGACCCGGATCGAGGTGAGAGTTGTAAGGCTGCATGGGCTGATGCAGCATCACTTCGTGCCCATAACCATGAATTTCAACAGCCAGGGCTTGAGAATGTGTAAGCCGGGGTAAGATGGAAAAAGTAATGGGGATATCGAGTTCCAGAAACCACCTCGCACGGGCGAAGCTGTATCCAATATCATCGATAATCAGTGCTATGCGAGGCTGAAAAAAAGAACTCCCTCTATGTCCATCAAAGGCAAAAGCCTTTGAAAAACTGTTCATGCCAAGTAAACTTCCTGCAGCTAAGTAGGCACTTTTAAACAAGAAGCTTCTTCTGTTCATTTATTGTTCCTTTTTCAGCCATAGAGATACAGTGTATTGTCAAATATGCGATTATAAAATGGTTTGTTTTATAAACTGTCTAATTCGCTTGCGATGCATTACATAATATTAAGGAGCAATTTATATTGCTCATACAACATGTTGTGTTTGATGTCAAGAGTTAATACAACATGTTGATTAAATAATTTAATCATTAAGATAAGGATGACGTCTTCGTAAAAAGTCAAAAACTTGCCAAGGTATCATTCCCGCGAAAGAGGGAATCCAGTAATTACAAGCAGTTATGGATTCCAGATCAGGCCTGTCCTCGGCTCCGATCGGGGATCGGGAATGACAAAACGACAGAAATTCGGACTTTTTACGAAGACGTCAAGGATGAGAAAATAAAAAAACCTTCCCGTGGGGAAGGTTTTTTAAATGTAGTTTTTTACGTGGGGGATGATTCCCCATGTAAAATCTATCTGATGGAATTTACTCTTTAAAAATGGCACCTGTACTTGCTGACGTGACCATTTTGGCATATCTTGCGAGGTAGCCCGTCTTGATACTTGCCGGTCGGGGTTTAAAGGCCTTTTTCCTCCTGGCCAGTTCTTTTTTATCGACCCTCAAATCGATCTTTTTATTCGGGATGTCAATGGAAATTGTGTCTCCCTCTTTTATAAGACCGATAGGTCCTCCTTCAGCCGCTTCGGGAGATATGTGTCCTATGGCGGCTCCTCTTGTGCCCCCGCTGAATCTGCCGTCTGTTAAGAGAGCCACTGATTTATCAAGACCCATTCCCACGATGGCCGATGTGGGTGAAAGCATTTCCCGCATCCCGGGTCCCCCTTTTGGGCCTTCGTAACGGATTACAACGACATCACCGGGATGAATCTTGCCCCCTAAGATAGCCTCGATGGAATCTTCTTCAGAATCAAAGACACGGGCACGACCTTCATTCACCATCATGCCGGGCGATACGGCCGATTGTTTGATCACACCACCGTCGGGAGCGAGATTTCCCCTCAGTATGGCTATGCCGCCTTCTTTGCTGTAAGGATCTTCAATAGAGCGTATGACATCGCGGTTTTTAACCTTGACCCCTTTTAAGTTGTCACCTACCGTCTTTCCTGTAACTGTCAGGGAATCGAAATGAATGACGCCCAGTTTGCTGATTTCCTTTATTACGCTCTGAACACCACCCGCCTCGTCAAGGTCTTCGAGGTGGTGAGGGCCGGCGGGGCTGAGATAGCAGATATTTGCCGTTTTCCTGCTGATTTCATTAAACAGGTCAAGATCCAGCGTGATTCCCGCTTCATGGGCAATAGCGGGAATATGGAGGACCGTATTGGTGGAACAGCCGAGGGCCATATCTACGGCAATGGCATTTTTGAAGGCATCCAGTGTAGCAATATCTCTTGGCCGGATATCCTTCTTTACGAGATTCATGATCTGCATGCCCGCTTTTTTTGCCAGACGTCTGCGTGCGGCGTGGATAGCAGGAATCGTTCCGTTTCCCGGCAGACCGAGTCCGAGGGCTTCGGTTACGCAGTTCATGGAATTTGCCGTAAACATTCCGGAACATGAACCGCAGCCCGGGCAGGCACAATCCTCCAGTGCCTTCAATGTTTTTTGTGTCATTTTACCCGATTTTACTTCTCCAACTCCCTCGAAGACACTGATCAGGTCCACAGTTTTTCCATCGAGGGTGCCGGCCAGCATGGGACCCCCGCTGACGACAATTGTGGGGATATTCAAGCGAAGAGCCGCCATGAGCATTCCCGGTACGATCTTATCGCAGTTGGTGACCATTAACAGTCCATCAAAGGGGTGGGCCGTTGCCATGATCTCGATGGAATCGGCGATGAGTTCCCTGCTTGCCAGGGAATATTTCATTCCCGTATGGCCCATTGCAATGCCGTCACAGACCCCGATGACTGGAAATGTTACCGGCGTGCCCCCCGCCATTCGGATGCCTGCCTTGGCATCTTCCGTAATCACATTGAGGTGGACATGGCCGGGAATAATCTCGTTGGCTGAATTTACCACACCGATCATCGGCCGGGAAAGTTCCTCATCGGTATATCCCATGGCCTTGTAGAGCGATCTGTGAGGTGCCCGTTCCAACCCCTTTTTCATTAAGTCACTTCGCATTTTCCCCCCTTATTTTTTTCTCCGTTCCGGCCTGAGTGAGCGGAGTACTGCTCCGGTCTGCCACATCTCCATATTTTTCATTTCATCCAGTTCCTTGTTGAGTCTTTCTCTGTAATCGGGGGCACTGTTGGAATCGAGCACAATCTGAGTCTCTTTACCGGAGGCAACACGCTCATACAGCTCATCAAAGACGGGCGCAACGGCATCGCGAAATCTGCCTTTCCAGTCGAGGGCGCCCCGCTGGGCTGTAGTACTGCAGTTTGCATACATCCAGTCCATGCCATTTTCTCCGACCAGGCCGATCAGGCTCTGGGTCAGCTCTTCCACTGTTTCATTAAATGCTTCACTGGGGCTGTGACCATGTTTTCTTAAAACGTTGTACTGGGCTTCCATGATGCCGGCAAGACATCCCATGAGAACGCCTCGCTCTCCCGTAAGATCGCTATACACCTCATTTTGAAAGGTAGTGGGGAAAAGGTATCCCGATCCAATGGCAATACCCAGAGCGATTGCCCTTTCCCGGGCTCTTCCCGTATAGTCCTGAAAGACAGCCATGCTTGAGTTGATGCCGCTACCCGCCAGGAAGTTGGTTCTCACAGTACGACCTGAACCCTTTGGAGCAACGAGTATGACATCTACATTATCCGGCGGGATAACACCGGTCAGGTCTTTATACGTAATGGAAAAACCGTGGGAAAAATAGAGGGCATCTCCTTCTTTGAGATGGGATTTGATTGTCGGCCACATATCTTTCTGGCCTGCATCGGAGAGAAGGTACTCAATAACGGTTCCCCGTTCGGCGGCATCTTCTACAGGGAAAAGGGTTTCGCCCGGTACGAAGCCGTCGGCGACTGCTTTTTCCCATGATGCCCCTCCTTCACGCTGTCCCACAATAACTCTGATACCATTATCTTTCATATTAAGGGCCTGTCCCGGACCCTGGACACCGTATCCGAGGACGGCTACCGTTTCGTCTTTCAACACTTCCCGGGCCTTTTCAAGTGAGAATTCCTCGGAAGTGATAACTTCTTCCATGACGCCGCCAATCTCTATCTTTGCCATATTCCAACTCCTTTATTATTCCTGATTTTTAAAGGGCTACGATGCCTGATCTGCTCATATCTTCCATGCCAAGAGGTTCAAAGTGTTTCAAAGCCCGTTCAATTTCTTCCTCGGTTCCTGTTGCTTCAATCACACAGTAATCAGATTTCCTGGTGATTACCCTGCAATTGAGATCCTCTATCGCTTTTTCAACTTTGTTTTTATTCTTTTCTGTGAGTTTAAGACGGATCAGCGCCATTTCTCTTTGACCGAATTTTGTCTCTCGTACGTACGAAACCTGACGAACATCCACCAGTTTTTTCAGTTGATTCTGAATCTTCGTGACGGTTGCTGAATCACCTGTCGTGCCGATGTTGATTTTCGTAATATTGGGATCCATTGTGATATTTGCAGTAACGCTTTCAATATTAAAACCCCGTCCACTGAAGATACCAGCCACCCTGGCTAATACATCAGGTTTGTTGTCCACTATAAGCTTGATCATATGTTTTTTTACCTCCATATTTCCATTTCCTTTCTATTACACGAATTTGTGAATCTTTCATTTTCCCAGAGACATATCGCTTATGGGAGCGCCCGGGTTCACCATAGGATAGACACCCTCTTCAGGGTCAACTGCGAAGTCCATGAATACAGGACCTGGCGTATCCAATCCTTTTTTAAGAGTCGGTTCTACCTCGTCAGGTTTCATGGCCCTCAGGCCGACTGCCCCATATGCTTCAGCCAGCCTTACAAAATCCGGAACCTGGCTTATATTTGTATGGGAATATCTCTTTCCATAGAATAGTTCCTGCCACTGACGTACCATTCCAAGGAACCCATTGTTGAGAATAACGACCTTGACAGGAATATTGTAATTTACCACTGTGGCCAGCTCCTGGATGTTCATCTGTATGCTTCCATCCCCGGCAATGTCTACGACGGTTTTATCCGGCAAGGCAACCTGCGCTCCAATGGCGGCGGGGAAACCGTAACCCATTGTACCAAGACCTCCCGAAGTGAGGAAAGTGTTAGGATGATTGAATTTGTAAAATTGAGCCGCCCACATCTGGTTTTGTCCAACTTCAGTGGTTATAATAGCTTCACCTTTTGTAAGTTTATACAATGTCTCGATGACATACTGTGGCTTAATGTTTTCGCCCGTAGAATATGACAGGGGAGCAAATTCTTTCCAGTCGTCTATTTGATCAAGCCAGGCCTTTCGCTCTTTTTCAGGGGTGGTGAAGTGGTTCTGCTCCAGCATCTTATTCAATTGCCGGAGCGTGGATTTGCTGTCACTGACGATCGGTAAATCGACAAGAACATTCTTGTTGATGGATGCCGCATCAATGTCAATGTGAATGATCTTTGCATTTGAAGCAAAGGCATCTATTTTGCCTGTTACACGATCGTCGAAACGGGCGCCGATTGTAATTAAAAGATCGCAATCGGTTACTGCCATATTCGCATAATATGTGCCATGCATGCCTAGCATACCGAGTGATAACGGATCCGTTCCGGGGAAAGCGCCGATACCCATCAGTGTGTGGGTTACCGGAATTCGGACTTTATTGACGAAATCCCTCAATTCATCCGATGCCCTTCCAAGGATTACGCCGCCTCCCACCATGATAACCGGTTTTTTTGCTTCCTTGATCATATCCAGAACATGATTTAATGCTTCAACGTCCGGAACATACATAGTATCGGGAGAACCTGGTTTTAAAGGAGCGGATTCTGTGTATTCCGTTTCCGCCTGCATGACATCTTTTGGCAGATCGACCAGTACAGGTCCCGGCCGTCCTGATTCGGCAATATAAAAGGCATCTTTGACCGTTCTCGCAAGGTCTTCAACCTTTCTGACTATGAAATTGTGTTTGGTGCAGGGCCTTGTGATACCCGTAATATCGGCTTCCTGAAAGGCGTCGGATCCGATAAATGCAGTGGGGACCTGGCCGGTAAATACAACTATGGGAATAGAATCCATATATGCCGTTGCGATTCCCGTTACGGTGTTTGTGGCTCCCGGTCCAGAAGTAACGAGACAGACACCTACTTTGCCCGATGCTCTCGCGTATCCATCGGCGGCGTGTGCCGCGGCCTGCTCATGACGAACAAGGATGTGTTTGAGCTTGCCTTTATGGAGTTCGTCATAAATATCCAGGACGGCGCCGCCGGGATAACCGAATATCGTGTCGACACCCTCATCCAGTAATGATCTGATTAAAATTTGTGCTCCCTTTAACTTCACCTACACACCTCCTGTTTATCAATTAATTATTAATTTTTACCGGTAATTAAATTTCACCAAAAAAAAACCGTTACCTGCGCTGGTAACGGTTTTTCAATTGTATGTCTAATAAGGGTTACACCATCACCAAGCCTCCGTATGGAAGGGGATAATTATGTTAATTATTACAATAATGCTCTCAATGCTGGTGATGGTGATTTTCATCGCTTCTTCCTTTTTCCCTTGGCGAATATAAAACTAGTAACAAGTCCGGTCTATATTGTCAAGAAGATATTTTGAGACTGTCATTTTGTATGTGGCTTTTATGTCTCATTATTATTTTTTTGTTGTAATGCTATGAGTCCTGTCCTTGCGATTTCTTCGATACCAAGTGGTTTAAGGTAATTTAAAATCGTTTCTGTTTCATCTTTATCACCGACGATCTCAAGAATACAGTAATCCGATTTCATGAAAATCACCTTGCATCCGAACATGTCGATAGCTCGCATAACTTCGGATCTGACTTTCTTTTTCAGGTTAATACCAATCAGCATCATTTCTCTTTGCACAGATTTCGTCGGCTTCAGTTCAGTAACCTCAATTACATCTACTAACTTGTCCAGCTGTTTTTTTGTTTTCTCCGTGAAAACAAAGTCTGCTTTGCTGACCAGTGTAATACGTGAAACCTCAGGATCAGTTGTTTCTGCCACACATAGGCTTTCTATGTTGTAACCGAGCCTGCCGAAGACTCCGGACACACGAGATAATACGCCGGGCTTATTACTGACCAAAATTGAAATTATGTGTTCTTCACCTTCCATTTTCATACCTTTCTAATATTAATTTTTCTAACTGCCATACTGATTTGGACGTTACAAAACATGAAAGTCCACTTTTCATTGCAAAAGACTACTGACCACTAACAACTTTCATTAATCCGATCTTCCGTAGATCATTTCCATATTTGATCGGCCTGGTGGTATAATAGGAAACACATAGTTTTCCGGATCGACCATGACTTCTAAAAGGAAAGGTCCTTCGCTTTTAGACATCTTTTCAATACCGGCCTCGGGGCTGTCGACCAGAACCCGATCCGCCTGGATTCCGAAACCCCTGGCTATTGCCGTTATATCAGCCCCATTCCCCAGTTCACAGCAACTGAGGCGATTTTTAAAAAAAAGATCCTGCATCTGGCGTATCATTCCCAGATAACCATTATTGAACACGACAATTTTGATCGGGATGTTGTAATAACTTATTGTCGCCAGTTCCTGAATATTCATGAAAAAACCGCCGTCTCCTGAAAATGCTATCACTTCATGGCTCGGTGTCCCCATTTTTGCGCCTATGGCTGCGGGAACACTGAATCCCATGGTGCCCAGCCCACCGCTTGTGAGCAGGCCACGGGGAGTCTTTGTCTTCCAGCTGCGGACTGCCCATATCTGATTTAATCCCACATCGGTTACCGCGGTTGTCGCCTCCGGCATGGCCTCCTGCACCATGTTAATAAAGTTTCCCGGTTGACCGCATCCGTTGAAAGAATTCTTTTTTTCCGTTTGCTCTTTTTCTTTTCTTATTCGATCAAGCCACTCGAATCTATCTTTTCTTTCTAACAAGGGAATCAGCCTGCTTAGAGCTTCCCGAACATCACTAATTAACGACAGGTCTGCCTTTATGTTTTTGCCTATGGAAGTGGGATCTATATCGATCTGAGCTATGGTGGCAAGGGGAGCGAACTCTTCCACATTTGATGTACTGCGATCGCTGAAGCGTGTTCCTACTGCGAGAATAAAATCTGACTGATGTATGACGCGGTTTGAGACTTCAAACCCATGTGTACCTATGAAACCGAGGTTATAACCATTCGCGGCATGAACAGATCCGATACCCATCATTGTATTAACGAATGGAATTTGAACTTTCTCTATCAGCTCAGTCATCTCGGTGCAGGCATTACCCAGTTTTACGCCTCCGCCTATAATAATGACCGGTCTTTCCGCTCGATTTAATGCCATGGCTATTTTTTCCAATTGATCCTGATCGTCTTCGGCACCGTTATTTTGCTTTTTTACAGCATAAATATCCCTTTCGTCCTCGCATCTGCACTTAGCGGCCAGGACATCTCTGGGGAGATCTACGAGTACAGGTCCTGGCCTCCCGCTTCTTGCCAGAGCAAATGCCTGTTTCAGGGTAGACCTCATGTCTCTTTCATTCCTCACAAGAAAACTGTGCTTTGTTATAGGCATTGTAATGCCGATTATATCAGTTTCCTGAAAGGCGTCACTTCCTAAAAAATTGGTAGGTACCTGACCGGTAAGGGCAACCAGTGGGGTCGAGTCCATGAAAGCGGTTGCTATGCCGGTCACAAGATTGGTGGCCCCGGGACCTGAGGTTGAAAGGCAGACTCCCACCTTGCCTGTAACCCTGGCATAGCCGTCCGCGGCATGGGCAGCTGCCTGTTCATGCCTCATCAGGTAATGGCTTATCGGGTTTTTAAGCAGACCATCGTTAATAGGTAGAGTGTTAGCCCCCGGGTACCCAAAGATGATCTCTACGCCTTCCTCTTCCAAAGTTTGTAAAAGTATTTCAGCACCTGTCTTTTCCATTTTTCTCCTCACTAAATTTTGTTTGTATTAAAATAAAAAAAGCCGCAAACTTTCACGAGATGCGGCTTTTTAAGCACAAAAAAAGCCGCGGGCTAAGGGGCCCGCGGCTCGTTGTTCATTCAATTCGTCAGAATGGCCGAGCGGCGGTCCCCATAACTACTACTACGAGTACGTTTACAACGCTAACTACCACGGCCAATAAATTGCTTTTCCTGAACTGCTGAATCATTGATAATCCTTCTGTATCAAAGTTGTCATTCACTTTATATAAAAATTTTCTTTTGTCAAGCTAAAAAATTCATTTCAAAAGTATATGTTGACAAATATTTTGAAAAGGGAAAAAATGAGGTGTTCGATAAGATACTGAAAGAGGCCAAAAAAATGAGAAAAAAAATAATCCAATCCGATCCATCTGTAATGATGGGTAAGCCTGTTATTGCAGGAACACGTGTTCCCGTGGAGATAATTTTGGAGAAACTGGCAGCAGGCGAAACAATTGAACAAATATTGGAGGCTCATCCACGGTTGACACGTGAGGGTATCCATGCAGCTCTCTCATTTGCTGCTGAAGTACTTCGCGCGGATGTGGTTTATCCTGTAGATGAGGCTATTTAATGACATTTGTAGTGGACGAGAGCGTTGACCGTCAGATTGTAGATTGTCTTTGTGCCGATGGCTATGAAGTGTTCTATATTGCCGAGATGAAGCCTGGAATTTCCGATGACGAAGTGCTTTCTCTGGCAAATAGAAAAGGTTCCCTGTTGGTTACGGCAGATAAGGATTTTGGAGAGTTGGTCTTTCGCCAGCATCGGATTTCAGCAGGAGTTTTGCTCATTCGACTGGCAGGATTATTGCCGGCTGAAAAGGCGAAGATGGTGGCGTCTGCTGGGGTTATAATGGGGTCGGACCAAGACAACTAATTGGAATAATGTATAAATGTGTTAAGAAAAGGCCATATTTTGCCCTTAGGACCGCTATTTTAGGTCCAAAAGAGTGGTTCTAAGGTTTTACAAAGGAAGTCTCTGGGGAATCATGGCCCGAAGGAAACTGAAGGTCACACCTCAAAAATTAAATACTCGGTCTAAGAATTTTTTTGGTCTAAATACTGAATATTTAATATGTGACCCTCTCTATCTCTCACCCCGGGTTTGCCCTTACCCTATCACTTCCGAAACATGTCGGAGTGTGTTCCAGTACGTTCGAATATGACGCGGCCTTCCTCCGTCTTGTAAATGAGAAGCCAGTCGGACTCAATATGGCACTCCCTTCGTCCCTGCCAGTTACCAATCAGTTTGTGGTTTCGGTGCAGAGGATCCAGTGGTTCTTCCGCGACCAGCGAGCGCATGATTATCTTAAGCTTCTCGAGATTTTTTTCACGCTCCTCAATCCGTTTGACGTCTTTCTCAAAATGCCGTGTGTATACTGGAGTGAGCATCAGATACCAAGCTTTCTGAACATGTCGTCGGCGTCTTCGCAAGCGACCAGGTTACGTCCAGCATCGGTATTGTTGAACGTCCGACGCGTGATCTCATTAGGGATGGCAACTTCAAAAGGCAGCCCGTCTCGCAACTCTACCTGCTTGTAAAAGAGCCTGATCGCTTGGGTTGTGGTCAATCCAAGTTTGCGGAATACATGCTCCGCCTTGTCCTTCAGATCGGGTTCTATCCGGGCGCGTATCATTGCTGTCTTGCTCATGATTCACCTCCATTTATATTTCCCTGTAGCACAAACGAGGTACATTTTCAATGGGAAAGCCGGGGTTACTTCTCCATTCTCGACAAACATGATCAAATAAAATTAAAAAAACCAAAATCAGCTTCATAGAAACAGAGTCGGGAAAGAAAAAACTTTGGCAAGAAATATAAAAATGTATTTTTGTCAGAAATGTACAGGCGAAAGATTGAAAAAATTGAAAAGAAAGTGAAACTGTCAAGAATGAAGATTTGCCCCCTATCTTTCCTTGACCGTGATTTAGGTACGTGATATACAGACCCTAATTCTGATCAACCATAATTGGAGGCAACTTTATGAAAACCCTGTCGCTGTCAGAGGCAAAGATGAAACTCAGCGCCCTCATCGAAAGTCTTTCCACCACTGACGATGAGATTATGATAACAAAAAATGGCCGGCCTGCGGCTGTGCTCATAAGTCCTTTTGAGTACGAAAGCTGGATTGAAACCACGGCAGTACAGTCTGATACTGAGCTTATGGACGAGATCAAGAAGGGACTTGCACAGCTCAAAAAGAAAAAGGCAAAACTCTATACCCTCGAAGAACTGTGAGACAAAGTTACTACAAGCTCAGAATTCCGGACGATGTTGTTGCCCTTATTCGCACCCTCCATCCCGATCTGAAGCGAAAAGTCAAAGCTTCTCTTCAAACCATCCTGTCGGATCCGGGGACGGGAAAATCATTGCGGACCGATCTTGCAGGGCTCCGTAGCTTCCGGGTCGGTCGATTCAGGATAATCTACAGGATCACAAAAAGAGAAATCCATCTCGTTGCCATTGGTCCGCGAACCAGAATTTATGAAGATACATATCGAATCATCAGCAGGCAAAAGTAGCCGGAATTCGAGGGACGGCATGATTAATTGAAGATCTGCATGAAATGTTTCTATGAATCGGGGGACAGCGGTAAGGATTAAAAAAGGAGGGAAAATTCCAGAGGAAACAGGCACAAAAGTATTTGCTGATTTATCAACAAAAAAGAGATGGGAGAAAAATATACAGAGATTGATCGAAGCAATAATTAAATAAGTCGCGCGTCTTATTCCGGAAAGTTCGGTTTGTATTGCTCGTCCAGATCGTATTCAAAAAATCCCTTCTTGCTCTCATCGCTTTCGTCAGGTGTGTATTCGATAGGTGCTGTTCCCTCGAGGAAACACGCAAAAATGGACTTTTTGGAACCGGGCCGTGCCAGCAGCCCCGTTTTCGGATCTATCTTTGCAAATACAACGCCTTCCGGTGGAGAAAAGAATTCAACTGGTTTCCCTTTCAATGCGTTCTCCATGAAATAGAGGAAGATAGGACTGGCCGTTCTTGAGCCGGTTTCATGTTTTCCAAGGGGCTGCAAATTGTCAAAGCCGACCCAGGTGCCGGTTACAAGTGATGGTGTAAATCCTATGAACCATGCATCGTTGAGATCATTTGTCGTTCCTGTTTTTCCCGCCACCGGTCTGCCAAGGGCCCTCACCCGCCTGCCTGTGCCGTGCTGAACGACTTCCTGAAGCAGGTGGGCAGTTATGTATGCAATACGGGGATCTATAACCTGTTCTACTTCAGGTTCATTTTCTTCAAACACATGGTTCGTTCTGTCAACAATCTTTCTTATGAAGTACGGTTTTGCTTTCTTTCCATTGTTAGCAAGAACGCCATAGGCCCTCACCATTTCTTCAAGTGTCACCCCGGATGAGCCCAGCGCCATGGAAAGATCTCTTGCAACAGGAGATGTAATCCCCATGTTTGCGGCGTAGTCGGCAGCGTAATTTATACCAATATCCTTTAAAACCTTTATGGTTACGAGATTTCTTGATTTGACAAGGGCGGTTCTCAAGGTTGTGGGGCCGTAAAATTTTTCCTCATAGTTACGCGGTTTCCAAGTGCTGTCTTTCAACGTATCCTTAAATATGATAGGTGTATCCATTATGATCGTGGCAGGTGTCATTCCCTTGTCGAAAGCTGCAGCATAGATAAATGGTTTAAAGGAGGATCCTGGCTGCCTTCTTGATTGTGTTGCCCTGTTGAATTCACTTTTCTTGTAGTCCCTTCCTCCGACCATGGCTTTTATCTGGCCTGTTTTCACATTCATACAGAGCAGGGAGCCCTGAGCGACTGGTTCCTGTTCCAGAGCCAGTTTGAATTCTGTTTTGGTCTTCATGTCCACATTCAAAATTTTTACTTTTACAACATCACCAATATTAAGGACATCTGCGGGGTCTTCGACTTTAACGGTATTGTAGGCAACATCAGGATCGGGTGTCCGTGCCCATGACATATCGCTCAGAGACATGGCGCCATTGTATTGGCCTATCCGTAGTCGTACCACCTTTTCCTTGCTGTCAATATCCACCACCAGAGCCTGTACGATCCGACCTTTTCCAAGTCGTTCATCCTTCGGGCTGTTATCCATCTTTTCCAGGAAGGAATCGAATTCTTCTTTTGGGATTCTTTGCAGTGCCCCTCTGTATCCCTGCCGCTTATCCAGTTCTCTAAGACCTCTTTTTACGGCTTCCGTGGCCGCCTTTTGCATTGCCACGTTCAAAGTAGTGTAAACCTCCAGTCCTTCTTTATAAAGCACTTCACTCCCGTAACCGGATTGAATATACCTGCGAACATTTTCGGTAAAATAAGGGGCTATTTTTTCTTTATCTGAAGACGATTTTAACTCGATGGGTGTTTCCAGTGCGGCGATTTTTTCTTCTTCTGTTATATATCCGTCCTCGGCCATCCTGTTTAATACATAAACCTGTCTCATGCGGGCTCGATTCGGATGAAAGTAGGGAGAGTATCTGCTGGGCGCTTTGGGCAGCCCCGCTAAAAGGGCTGTCTCAGACAGGGTCAGCTCCACGGCACTTTTCCCAAAATACTTCTGCGCTGCCGCCTCCAATCCGTATGTTCCATGGCCCAGATATATTTGATTCAGGTAGAGATTAAGGATTTCATATTTTTTGAGATATTTATCTATTTTGTAAGCAAGAATTGCTTCTTTCAGCTTTCTCAAGTAACTCTTTTCAGGGGTCAGGAAAAGGGATTTTGCCACTTGCTGGGTTATCGTGCTTCCCCCCTGTACGATTGTTCCGGCCTCCAGGTTTTTCAGGAAAGCTCTGGCGATACCTTGAAGATCCAACCCGCTATGATGAAAAAATCGTGCATCTTCGGCGGCTACAAATGCCTGGGTAACAAACTTGGGTACATCCGTAATCTTGATTACCTTTCTGTCTTCCAGGTAAAACTCATCTATCAATTCATCGTTATCGGCATAAACTCTGGTGATGATACTGGGACGGTAGTCCTTAAGGGATGCAATACTGGGCAACTCTCTCGTGAGGTAATAAAAAAAGCCGGCTCCGGCCGCGGCCCCGACGAGGAAAATGATAAGTAGCGCCACGAAGATTTTTCTAATAAAGCTACCTTTTTTGACTTTTCTTTTCTTTATGTTTTTTGAAGAATCTTTGTCATTATCCATCATGCTTCGTATTCTGACACCTCTTCTTCCTCTTCAGATGCCTTTTTTTCTCCCAGTTTTACCACCCAGACACTGACTTCGTAAAGAAGCATGAGAGGCAAAGCCATCAGCACCTGGGTTACAACATCCGGGGGAGTAAATAATGCGGCAGTAATGAATATCAGTAATATGGCGTATTTCCTCTTGGTTTTCAAAGTCTTGGAATTTACCAGACCTATCCGGGAAAGGAAAAACATAAATATGGGAAGCTCAAAAATGATTCCAAATGCCAGAAGGAGTTTAAAAGAGAAGGACAAATACTCCTTTATTGAAAGCATGGGTTTGATAAAATCTGTGCCGAAGGCGAGAAAGAATTTAAAACCAAAGGGGAAGACAACATAGTATGCAAATGATGAGCCTCCCAGAAAGAATATGGTAGAAAAAAGCACAAACGGGAAGACATATTTTTTCTCTGATTTATAAAGGCCGGGAGATATAAACTTCCATATTTGATACAGGATATACGGGCTTGCAAAGAAAATGGCTCCGAAAAAAGACACCTTGAGATAAGTGAAGAAAGCCTCGGGGAGCCCGGTAAATATCATCGAACTGCTCTCCGGCATAGCAACGACAAGAGGTATTGTGAGAACTTCAAACAGCTTTTCCTTGAAGAAGTAGCATGCGACGAAGAGGACCCCCACTACTGTGATAACACGCATTAATCTACTTCTCATCTCTTCCAGATGGGAGGTAAAGGGCATTTTTTCATCTGTAGCAGGATTATTCATAGGTAAAACGATTCACTCGTAACGGCAGTGTGTTGAAATGAATACGAGAAGTGAATGAAAAGTCACTTCTCATCATCATCCTTCTTGTCGGTGGAGTCTGACTTTTCTTCTTTCGTGCCGAACAGAATAGAATCCTTAATTTCTTTTGCTTCATCTCTGATGTCGTTAACATTCAGAGATTCCTTAACGTCATCTGTGGCGCGGCGAAACTCGGCAAGACCTTTGCCCAAAGACCTGGCAAGATCGGGGAGTTTCTTGGGACCAATGATGATCAATGCTACCACAAGGATAACTATCAGTTCGGGCATCCCGATACCAAACATATCAACACCTGTTATTAAAAAGTAGACCGGTAATATATATATAGTTTTCAATGATTGTCAATGTATTTTCATGATTTGCAATTAATGGGAGGGTGTGTTAAAAAATGTCCTTCTTTGCTCGTCGAAGGTCTACTCAACCGTTAACCCTTTAACGATATGGAGTGTGGAAATGTTGAAAAAAACCGGTATTGTGAAAGATGAAAGGTATTTGAGGCACGAGACAGGGCGTTTTCACCCGGAATCACCCGAAAGGCTGGAAGCGATTTATGATATGCTTGAATCTCCGGATATGAAGGGGAAATTCGTTCAGATCGAACCCCGGTATTCAACGCATGAAGAGATCGGCATGGTCCACAGTCAGTCGTATATTGAAATGGTTGCCAAAACAGCGGGTAAGCAACACACATCCCTTGATCCGGATACATCGACCTCGCCAGAATCTTACGATGTGGCAAAATTGGCGGTCGGAGGGTTATTGAATGCCATTGACAGCGTTGTAAGTGGCGAACTCGATAATGCCTTTGCCTTCATAAGACCTCCAGGGCATCATACCGAAACAAGCAGGGCAGCAGGTTTCTGCATTTTTAATAATGTTGCCATTGGTGCGCTTCACGCGATAAAAAAACATGGAATGAAGAGAATCCTTATTGTTGATTGGGATCTACATCACGGAAACGGCACACAAAACTCTTTTTATGAAGATTCAAGAATACTGTATTTTTCGACTCACCAATATCCCTTTTACCCCGGCACAGGCGGGCTTAATGAAATAGGCCGTAAGAAGGGGTTAGGATACACCATCAATGTTCCCCTGGGGCGGGGACCTGGAGATGCCGAATATTTAAAAATCTTCAGAAAGGTTCTTAACCCGGTGGCTCATGCGTTCAACCCCGACATGGTTATGCTTTCCGCGGGGTTTGATATATATTTTGGGGATCCCTTGGGCGGAATGAAAGTTACACCTTCCGGTTTTGCTAATCTGATCCGGGTTCTCTTAAATATTGCCGATGACTGTTCCGGTGGAAAATTTGTTATAACCCTTGAAGGCGGTTATGATATAAAAGGCCAAAGCGAGTCGGCGAAAGCTGTGTTGAACGAAATGAGAGGGGAAACCTTTAAAACAGATGAAAGGCTGGATGAAATAGAGTCAAAATCAGACAGCTCTATCGACAAAATAATCGGGAACGTTATTAATCAGATCGAAGGAGTCTGGCCGGTGTTCTAGAGGAGGAAGAATTGAAAATAACAAGAGAAGAAGTTGACTATGTGGCGCATTTGGCCCGGCTTAACTTGAGAGAAGAGGAGAAGGGGAAGTTTACATCCCAGCTTAATGATATATTGCTATATATGGAAATGCTGAATAAAATTGACACATCAGATGTTAAACCAGTGACGCACGCAATTTCCCTCAGCAACGCCTTCAGAGATGATGTTGTCAAGGAGTCTATAGGTAATAAGATGGCTCTGGCCAATGCGCCTGATGAAATGGGGAACTGTTTCAGGGTTCCCAAAGTTATAGAGTAGAGGTAAAAATGGAGCTTAACGAATTAACAATTCACGAATTGAGTAAAAAATTAAGGGAGGGTGAAACAACCTCCGTTGAAATTACCGAGTCAGTGTTTAATAGAATAGACGCCGTTGAAGATAAAATTCACTCCTTTATTACTATCATGAAGGATTCGGCCCTTGAAGAAGCCCGAAAGGCGGACAGGACAATACAGGAAGGTGATAAGGGTTTGTTGACAGGTATCCCTGTTGCGTTAAAGGACATTATATGTACCAAGGGTATACGTACAACCTGTGGATCCCATATTCTTGAGAATTTCATTCCCCCATACGATTCCACGGTGGTTAAAAAGTTGAGGGAGGCAGGGGCCGTCTTTGTGGGAAAAACGAATATGGACGAGTTTGCCATGGGGTCTTCGACGGAAACATCCTATTTCGGAATTACAAGAAATCCCTGGGATCTGGAAAGAATACCGGGTGGTTCCAGCGGTGGCTCGGCTACTGCCGTTGTTGCTGATCAGTGTATCGCTTCCCTTGGTTCGGATACGGGTGGGTCCATACGTCAGCCCGCCGCTCTGTGCGGTGTTGTGGGAATGAAACCAACCTACGGAAGAGTATCCCGTTTCGGACTGGTTGCTTTTGCATCCTCTCTGGATCAGATCGGACCTTTAAGTAAGGATGTGGAAGACTGTGCCATTATGATGAATGCAATTGCCGGATACGATCCGAATGATTCGACGTCGGTTCCTACGGACGTCCCGGATTACACGAAGTATGTTTCAAAGGATATAGAAGGCTGGACCATAGGAATACCGAAGGAATACTTCATAGAAGGCATTGATCTCGAGGTTTTGGCTGCCGTGGAGGGGACAATTAAACAAGTAGAAAAAATGGGAGGGAAAACTGTTGAAATCTCACTTCCCCACACGGAGTATTGTGTTGCCGTCTATTACGTTATTGCTCCCTCGGAAGCGAGTTCGAATCTTGCTCGATACGATGGGGTAAGATACGGCTTCAGATCAAAAGAGGGCAGGGACCTCCTGGAAATGTATAAAATGAGCCGTGCTGCCGGCTTCGGGAATGAGGTAAAAAGAAGGATCATGATCGGAACCCACTCCCTTTCTTCAGGATATTACGATGCCTATTATAAAAAGGCATCCCAGGTACGGGCTTTGATGAGAGATGATTTTAATGATGCCTTCAAAACGTGTGATGTTATTTTGACCCCCGCTACACCAACACCAGCCTTCCATATTGGTGAGAAGATGGATGACCCGCTTCAGATGTACCTTTGCGACATATTTACATTATCAGCGAACCTGGCTGGTATCCCGGGGATTTCAATACCCTGTGGCTATACAAAGAGCGGCCTTCCCATAGGTTTACAGTTCCTGGCAAAACACTTTGAAGAAGAAAAGCTTATTCAGGTCGCTTCCGCATATGAGAAGAATTCAACAATTGGAAAAAGGAGACCTGATCTATAATGGAATACGAACCGGTTATGGGGCTTGAGGTTCACGCCCAGCTCCTTACAAAAACAAAGATATTTTGCGGTTGTTCAACGAAGTTTGGAGCCGCTCCAAACAGCAATACCTGTCCGATTTGCCTTGGTATGCCCGGTGTACTCCCGGTGATGAATAAAAAGGTTGTGGAATACACCATCAAGATGGCCGTGGCGACCCACTGTCGGATTAACAGGGAAAACAACTTTGCCAGAAAAAACTACTTCTATCCTGATTTGCCAAAGGGTTATCAAATATCTCAGTATGCCTATCCACTTGCAGAAGGGGGATATGTGGACGTGGAGATCAACGGGGGGAAGAAGAGAATAGGTATTACGAGAATTCACATGGAGGAAGATGCCGGAAAACTTATCCATGATGAAAATCATCCTTCCAGTTATGTAGACCTGAACCGGGCAGGGGTACCCCTGATAGAGATTGTCAGTGAACCCGATATGAGAAGCCCGGAAGAAGGGGTTGGATATTTGCGAAGGCTCCACGAGATTCTCGTCTATCTGGAAATTTGTGACGGTAATATGGAGGAGGGAAGTTTTCGTTGCGATGCCAACATTTCTCTGAGGCCGAAGGGGGAGGAGGAATTCGGAATAAGGACGGAATTGAAGAATATGAATTCCTTCAGAAATGTCCAGCGGGCTCTCGAATACGAAATCAAAAGACAGCAGTATGTCCTGGAAAGCGGCGGAGAAGTGATGCAGGAGACCAGACTGTGGGACGATTCCCAGGGTGTTACTCATCCCATGAGGAGTAAAGAAGAAGCGCATGACTATCGTTATTTCCCCGATCCTGACCTTGTCCCTCTTGTGATCTCGGAAAAATGGATAGAAGAGGTAAGAAAAACAATTCCTGAACTTCCCTTGAGAAAGAGGGGACGTTTCGTGAAAGAATACGATATTCCTCCTTATGATGCCGGTGTGTTGACGGCAAGTCGTGATCTGGCTGATTTTTATGAAGAAGCTGTGAAGCATTCGGGCAAACCCAAGATAGCAAGTAACTGGATTATGGGCGATATTTTGGGACATCTAAAAGATGACAAAAAAGATATAAAAGACAGTCCTGTTACACCTGAAGCGCTGGCAAAAATGATCAATCTCATAGAAGACGGTACGATTAGCGGAAAAATTGCCAAGGAAGTTTTCGAGGAGATGTGGAAAACCGGGAAGCAGCCGAAAGAAATTATAGAAGAAAAGGGACTGGTACAGATCACCGATACCGGTGCGCTGGAGACGGCTATAGGAGAAATCCTGAAAGCCAATCCAGCTCAGCTGGAACAATATAAGCAGGGGAAGGAAAAAGTGTTCGGATATTTTGTCGGCCAGGTCATGAAGGTGACAAAAGGAAAGGCCAACCCGAAGCTTGTCAATGAAATCCTAAGAAAGAAGCTTTCTGAATCATGATAAGAACAATCCACTGGGAAGATGATGCCGTTGTCATGATCGACCAGAAGGCCCTTCCTCACGCGGAAAAACATCTAACCTGCCGAAACTACCGGGAAGTCATCACTGCCATCAATGACATGACAATCAGGGGTGCCCCTGCCATAGGGGTTGCTGCAGCCATGGGTATTGCCCTTGGTGTACTGAATCTTCCTGCAAAATCCGGGGGTGAAGGCCTGCAAGGTGATTTTTACAGGATTTGCGATGAATTTTCTAAAACCCGTCCGACCGCAGTAAATCTCTTCTGGGCCATAGAGAGGATGAAGGCATGTTTTAGAAATGTCCTGAAGTCCGATTCAAATTATATTAAAAATGTACTGGTAGAAGAAGCGATTCATATATGTGAGGAAGATATAGCCATAAACAGGCAGATAGGGATACATGGCAGAAAGCTGATCAAAAGCGGAGATACCGTACTTACTCACTGTAATGCCGGTGCACTTGCAACAGGCGGCTACGGCACGGCTTTAGGGGTCATTCGTGCCGCCCGTGAGGAGGGTAAGGAACTTCATGTTTTTGTGGATGAAACCAGGCCGGTTCTCCAGGGTGCAAGACTGACGGCCTGGGAAATGGAAAAAGAAAATATTCCTGCCACATTGATAACGGATAATATGGCCGGATTTGTTATGAAGCAGGGGAAGGTTAATCTGATAATCGTGGGGGCGGATCGTATTGCCTCCAACGGCGACGCGGCCAACAAGATAGGTACTTACTCACTTGCCGTCCTGGCTCGTGAGCACAATATTCCCTTTTATATAGCCGCTCCTTTATCAACGATCGATATGGCGATAAAAAGTGGTGAAGAAATTCCTATTGAGGAGCGAGATGGGGCTGAGGTTACGAATTTCCATGGGGTGAGAACGGCACCGGAGGGAGTGGCAGTTTATAACCCTGCCTTCGATGTGACCCCGAACCGGTATATATCGGCCATTATTACCGAGGAGGGGATTGCCACGGCACCCTTTGAAGAGGAAATCGGGAAACTTTTCAGCAAACAGCGTATTAATAAACAATAAAAAGACAATCACGAAAACACGAAATTAAGAAAATTTAAAGGCATTGATTTTTATTTAATTTCGTGTTTTCGTGATTGTTTGTCTGGTTTAATGCTTATGAAAATGAAAAAACTTTTTCTTTTCGATTTTGACGGTGTCATCGTTGACTCATTGGAGTTGTACCAGGAGATGACGAGTCTCTGTTTCGAAAAAATCGGTAAACCGATAACAAAAAATCATGAAGATTTCCTGGATCTTTTCGATGATAATTTTTACGAGGCCATTCGCAAGAGAGGTATTGATGCCGATGAGTTCAACAGCGCAGCCGCGCTTGTCATCCCCAATATTGACTATGGGAAGGTTGTTCCCTTTGAAGGTTTGATGCCTGTCCTGAAGGAACTCGAGAAGAACAATATCCTCCTCATTGTTTCGTCCAATTCTTCGTATGCTATCAGATTGATTCTTTCAAAATGCAAATTTGACGGTTGCTTTGATGATATCCTGGGCGCTGATTTCATGGTGAGTAAAGTCGATAAGATTTTCCACGCCATGGAAAAATGGGGGATTCCAAAAGATAGAGCATACTTTATAGGAGACACAACAGGGGACATAAAAGAAGCAAAAGAAGCTGGGGTAAAAAGCGTTGCCGTAACCTGGGGCTGGCATACAAAAGAGAGGCTCAAACAGGTTAGGCCCGATTACGTGATTGATAATCCCCATGAGCTTATCAATATTTAAAAGCAAAGGGGAGGGTCAAACCCTAAGCTCCAAGTTAGCTGAGAGCCGGCAACCCGGGTTTACAAACTTGTTCGGCCCTGCCGCTTGACAAAATAAAGATACATAAGTAATCTTCCGATAATAATACAAGCCCCTTAAAAAACTATTTTATCCTCAAGGGAGGATTACACACATGGCTCTTAAAAAGGCAGAATTTAAATGTTCACAGATACTAACATTATGAAAAAATCACTGATTTTGGCCTGTCTCATATTTATTTTTTCCACTGGCTGTACAATGCATGTAAATGTTCCTTATGTTGATGTTGGCTTAAAGCAGCCTGAAAGCTCAGTAAAAACACCGGTCAGGGTAGCTGTTATTATCCCGGATGAAAAATATATAATGACAAAGACAGTTCCTGATGTCAACGGCAGCGGCATCAGTATTGTATATGCTGTGCCATTTGGACAAATTATCAAAAAAGCTTCTTCTGGAATTCTCCCCAATTATTTTGAGAAAGTGAAGATTGTTACTGCCAAACCGGCACTGGGAAGCACTGATCTATTGTTTATCCCCAAAATCAATGACTTTGATATAAGATCCGAAAGTGTCGGTTTTAGTAGTTTTAATGTCGAGGCAAGGGTATTGCTGGATGTCACTATTGCTGATTCAAAGGGTGCTCAAATTTGGAAAAAAACGATAGTTTCTCCATGGAAAAGTAAAACATATAGTGGCTTCTCCCAAAAAAAATACGAAACAACCTATGGAACCGTTGTTGCGGACGCAACTAATTCTGCATTCAAAGATGCTGTGCGCGGAATGTTTATGTCCAGAGTATTCAAAAATTATCTTGCGGGAAAAGGTGGGCAACAGATAATACCCTCTAAAAAATCTCAGGGTAAAGTATTTAAACTGCCGCCCCTCCGTTCAGATACCTATGCAATAGTCATAGGCATAGACTACAAAAACAGGAAAGACATCCCCCACCTTCAATATGCGTCAAATGACGCGAGGCAGGTTTACGAAGTTCTCACAGACCCCCGGTATGGCGGAGTCCCGAAAGAAAACGCAATATTGCTGCTCAACGAGAGAGCAACAAGAAACCAAATGATGGTGGCCCTTCGTAAAATCAGAGACAGAGACGGCTATGTTTATGTATATTACTCAGGACATGGGGCGCCAAAGACAAAGGGCGATCAGTTTATAGATGCCTACTTAGTCCCGGACAATGCGATTGTATCCGATCCTGAGGCGCTGGAAGATACAAGTATCAAGATGTCTTATCTGCAAAAGCTCATGAATGCCTCCCATGCGAAAGGCATAATGGTAGCCCTGGATGCATGCTTTTCAGGAGGCGGAAAGTCTATAGTGCCAAAGGGAGGAAAACCCCTGGTGGGCATGCTTGTAACTTCCGGGATAATAAAACCTAAAGGCACAGGCAAAGTGCTTATCACATCATCGGCGACCAACCAGCAGTCCTGGGAAGATGAAGCCGAGATAAAGGGCGGCATATTCACCCATTATTTATTAAAAGGATTAATGGGCAAGGGCGGCAAGGATGTATGGGTCAAAATAGATGAATTATCAGACTATGTAAAAAAGAATGTCCCCAAGGCATCTAAGAGACTGAAAGGCCAGGAGCAGTATCCCCAGATAACAGGCAAGGGGAACTTTGTCGTAACCAGGAACTGGGATGTGGTAAAGATAAAGGATATCAATATAGCCAGGAGCAGGCTGAAAACTGCATTTGAGCACGGGAATATAAATGCAAGGCAGTTAAGCCGGGCAATGGATGAATTGAAATCAGGGCAACGTTCAAAGACACTGGAGGCGTACCTTGAAGGAAAGATAGGTGAAGAAAACTTCGGGGCGTTGTATTAAAGGATAACTGACGGTATTCTGGAGATGGGTATGAAAAAATTAAATTATTTCATTTTAGCTTTATCTTTTCTATTAATGTCAGGATGTGCAATTGTTCATACTATACCTGTTGTAGATGTATCCGTAACCCCCCCTTATGGGGATAAAATACCCATTAAAGTGGCCGTTGTTCTCCCTGATGCGAATTTTGTATTAAGTAACACGAGGGGGCTTGGAGGCCTGGGAGGGGGGAGCCTGACCGAGACAATCCCGGCGGGGAAGCTTGTAAGACATATATCGCAAAGTGTTTTGCCTTATCTTTTTAAGGAAGTGGAATTTGTCCAAAATGATTTACATCCTCCCGGGATTAATGCATTATTAATTCCCACCATTGAAGATTTCAGATTTGAATTTGAATCAGTGGCGATGGGTTTTGGGGCGCAACTTATTGCTAACGTATCTTTGAAGGGAGCAATGTCCGATGAAACGGGCTCTCCAATATGGGAACAGGTAGTAACCGCATCTAAAACCAGCAGATCTGTGGTTAGTCCCATTATTCCACTTGAACAGCTAAAGGGAGAAGCTTTGGCTGATGCTCTTGCCGGGGCATTTACAAAATTAGCGAGAGAGCTGCGGTTTTCACGAGATATAAGAAGTTACGTCGCTTCTAAAAACAGTTCAGGGGATAAGTATTCTAAAAAACCATCAGCGCAGGTAGATAAACATTCTAAAACAACAGCTCCTATAGCTTTAAAAAAATCTGTTACTGAAAAACTTCCGCTACTCCGTTCAGATACATTTGCGGTAGTCATCGGCATAGACTACAAAAACAGAAAAGACATCCCTCATCTTCAGTATGCGTCAAATGACGCCAGGCAGGTTTATGAAGTTCTCATAGACCCTCGGTATGGTGGAGTCCCGAAAGAAAACACAATATTGCTGCTCAACGAAAGAGCAACAAGAAATCAAATGATGGTAGCCCTTCGTAAAATCAGGGACAGGAACGGCTATGTTTATGTGTATTACTCAGGACATGGGGCGCCAAAGACAAAAGGGAATCAGTTCATAGATGCCTACTTAGTCCCGGACAATGCGATCGTATCCGATCCTGAGGCACTGGAAGACACAAGTATCAAGATGTCTTATCTGCAAAAGCTCATGGATGCTTCCCATGCAAAAGGTGTAATGGTAGCATTGGATGCCTGTTTTTCTGGAGGCGGAAAGTCTATAGTGCCAAAGGGGGGGAAACCCCTGGTAGGCATGCTTGTAAGTTCCGAGATAATAAAACCTAAAGGCACGGGCAGGGTGCTGATCACATCCTCAGCTACCAACCAGCAGTCCTGGGAAGATGAATCTGAGATAAAGGGCGGGATATTCACCCATTATTTATTAGAAGGATTAATGGGAAAGGGCGGCAAGAATGTATGGGTCAAAATAGATGAATTATCTGACCATGTAAAAAAGAATGTTCCCAAGGCATCTAAGAGACTGAAAGGCCAGGAGCAGTATCCCCAGATAACAGGTAAAGGAAACTTTACCGTAACCAGGAACTGGAATGCGGCAAAGGTAAAGGATGTCAATATAGCCAGGAGCAGGCTGAAAACTGCATTTGAGCATGGGAATATAAATGCAA